>SKEM01000580.1_pt1 | contig 23584 bp, 38 predicted proteins | sample 4826731 | NCBI WGS metagenome assembly SKEM01 (sample SAMN11008809, study PRJNA524170) | human gut metagenome | biome: Human fecal sample; material: Feces; isolation source: fecal sample from pouch patient p37 | host: Homo sapiens | place: Israel: Tel-Aviv | collected 2015-07-27
CCTTATAATCTTGATACAATCCTTCAAAGATTGCTGTAGCGCATTGTAAGGTTGCCAGTCCTAGTTCAGCAGCCGAACCTGTAAAGTCAGTACCATCTTCATTCCAACCTGCTATTGAGTAAGGATACTCATTTTCTGGGTGAAAAATGATATGTAATTCTTTAATCATAGAGTACCTCCATGTATCCTTCAGCAAAAGCTTTTGCTGCTTTACCAGCTATTTCCCCCATCAATTTAAAATCATCAAGAGTAAACGGTTGAGAAACTGTTTTTTTTTAGTACGTTTTTTATGTTTCATTCGTGAGAATCCATAAGGGGTTTCCCGCTGAACAACATTACCACTAATTCCTTCTCCATAATATTTCACTGTTTCAAGCATCATTCCACAACCTCCTCGATATAGGCAACTTTGAAAGCTCCGTTGTCAGCAGTGTACCAACCTGCGTTGCTTTCGATATATTCAATAACATCAGCGAAACTATCGGCTTCAACAAACTGTTGTTTTGAACGAAGTGCTCCATTTTGGTCAATAAACGAATTGCTTACTAATCTAAATCTTTTCATCTCCACCTCAATCCATATGTTTATCAAGCCATTTTTCAGCTTCTGTCATTGTTTTCTCTTTCTTTAATAAGACAAGCAGTACAAAGTTCACGACCAAGAGGATAAGGTGGGTTTTGCGTATAATCCTTACTCATCACAAAGTCAAATCTACCTTTGCAATTATCACAAATCTGATTAAGTTTTTTTGATTCCGCCATCATTCCTCCCCGAACACGTTCTCAGACTCGTCAAGGTCTGAGCGGTTGAAATAAGACTGGTCCACATATAATTCACCGCAACGAATACAATATGTTGGTGCTTCATCTCCAATAAGTGCTGGTGGGTCATAATCATGCCCGAACAGCTTACACATTAGTTTCATTTTCTATTCCTCCACCATTTTTTAATATCATTTTTGAAAATGAATATGATAAAAGCCATGATAATAAGTCCCCAAATTGGAATAGCGATCATTGCTGCTTTTATGATTTGTATTAATAATTCTTGCAATTCATTATTCATTCAATCCCTCCCCACCAGTCATTGACCAGCGATATTAGTTTGTCGGTCATTCAATATATCCTCCTAAGTAGCTTGGTTCTTCATTTTCATCAATATCCATAACAGATATGGTAGTATAATCTAATTTCATTTCACTAGCTCGTTTATTAGCTTTCTTTTCGGTTGAGAATACTCCGAAAAGTTCTATTGATGAACCCCAATTTTCATCACAGGTATCTGCGGTTAAAACATATACTTTCATTTTATTTTTCCTTATTTTATTCTATTAGTGGAATCCAGTCAGGAAATTTACTTTCAATATGTTCAATTGCCTGTTCCGTCCATTCATTAATCCCTAAAAATTCCATTGCATCTTTGCTGTGAGGGATAACATTTATCTCTGAGAAACCAATCGGATTATTAGCACTGTTTTGAATGAAATAAACTTGTTTCACGGCCATTTCCAATGCATCACCATGAATGATTACACCATTCATTCCTCGAATTGCAAAGGCATGAATCAAGAATGAAATAGCTTCATCCGATAATTCTAATGCCTGGTACCAATAGTTACTCGGCAAATAGTTAAAAAAGTCAGCATTCATTCGGTCATCTTGCCATTTTTGAATAATTAGAGTTCCTGTTCCTGCTCCAGTTAAATCAGCACCTCCAGAACCACCTACAAGCAACGCTGTGAGCTTACCAAGTGCATCTGGTGTATAATGCTGTCCTTTTGCCGAAACAGCTGAGTGAGTCATAAAATAATCTCTGAAAAAATCAACACTCATGTCATGGTGGATATTTAAGATTTTAGAATAAAATTCTTCACGTCCTTTTTTATCAAAAACAAGTTCTTGAATTCGATTTGTGAAATTCATATGTTCATCAACATTGAGCATGTCATAGAATTGCTGCTCAGTAATTGTCATCTATCCCCTCCCCCACTTTCACTAAATCACGAGTAAGCGGGTTGAGGTAAACCATAGCTATCTTAGAGTTTGTAAACTCAGAATCACCATTGTCAAACCAATCAATAAGCTCTTTGCTCATTTCATCTGAATAGAAATAGAATTGCCAATTAGCCCAGTTAGTATGAGCAAACTTATCAATTTCATCCGCAATGCTTTTCGGAATCGTGAGCTGGGGTTGAACTCTTTTCCCGTTTTGTTGGATAATATCTCTCCAACCTTGAATTTCTTCACTCATCGCCGCTCCCTTCAAGTTCTTCTTTTGTCAATCCATTCTTAACTACTAGACCAACTGGGCACCCATCCCATCCAATCGCTGCGAGTGCATCATAAGCTATTTTTGCATCTTCTGTTGCTTCAAATCCGACCAATGTGCCTCCTCGCCAAATTTCTTGTCTGGTATAAGCTATTTCTGTCAGTGCATTTTTCGCAGTGTTAAGCTGTTCTTGGAGTTTTTCAATATCATCACGTAAAGACTGTACATATTTTGCCTCTTCAAGTTCTTCGAGTTCAATTTCTCGTTTACTTAACATTTTAGGTAAATCGCTCATTCATCTTCCTCCGCTTCAAGCGCCGCATTCTCAGCTAATACAACATCAATATTCTTTCCAGTCACTTTTTCGATATAATCAACTGCAAGTTTATGGGTTTTAGCTAGGTCCGCAAGCTTTCTGTCTACAAGGTTTCCCACAACAATATCTTGAGTGATATTTGCTGCTGTGCTCGCTTCAATCAACGTTTGAATACAGCTCTCTAGTTCTTCTTGGAGTTTTTCAACCTTATTCATTAATTCAAGATATTTACTGTCATATTCAAAATCAGACAAAAAGGTATCAAAACTAAAAGCTGTACAATAATCAACATCAGTAGTTTCAGGATGTCCATTATTGGTAACCCAAACTACAATTTCATTAGTATGCCAATGCGGCCCGCAATCAATAACGTTATAAAAGTCACCTCGTGTATATTCTGTTGAGCTTTCTCCGACATATCTAAATGACATGATTTGATAAGGTAACCCTAACTCCACTCGTAATAACTTTCCATTCGTTACTATTTTTTGGTCTTGGCAATATAAAGCCAAAACATTATCTTGTCCGGTTTTAATCATTCTCACACCTCCCCAGTTGAGCCAAAACCGCCTGTACGCTTTCCATTTGCGTTGTCATCGTTTGTTGTAAGGTATTTGACAAATACCCCTTGCATTATTCTTTGACCTTTAGAAATGGTTACAGGCTCTTTTGAGATGTTCATAAATAAGCCTTTAAATTCTTGCGGATAGTAATCTGAATCGATAATTCCTACTGAATTAATCAATGCAATGCCACGCTTAACTGGATTACTTGAACGGTCGTATAATTTCAATACTTCATCATCACCAAGTTGAACAGCTAGCCCAGTGCTTACCATTTTAATTTCATCAGGTTGAATCGTAACTGTTTCACTTGCTGAAATGTCATATCCTGCGCTATGTTCTGTCGCTCGTTCTGGAATAGTCGCATTTTCGTTTAGTTTTTTAAATCCTCTTGTCATTCTCCGTCCTCCACAGGAATCTGTTCATAGCTCCCAGTTTCCATGCTGTCGATTTCTTGCTGGGTGAAAGTATCTCTGTTGCGTATGTCCGAAGTATGGTCGTATGGATACACTTTATCTATTACTTCATATTGCATTAGCCAAAGGCCTGTCAGCTTATTCTTCAAATAGAACATCTGCGGTTTTTCGACTGTGTAGCCGTCTAGCCATGCACGCATATAATCTTCTTGGTGTTCAGAAATCCAAAATACAATATTTTGTAGTGTTTCTTCTGTAAAGCCAGTTTCTCCGTATGTTTTTGGATTTTTTAGTGGTTTAAGGCCTTTAGTTTTTAATATTTCTATCCACTCAGCAACATCTTCAGGCACGACTGGCAGGGCTTGCTGTGGTTTTGCGTTACTTAGTTTACTTTCAAGATAATTGATATATTCATCTCGTTCTTGAATACACTTGTGAGCTTCCCTATTTTTGTTAGTATAAAACTCTACGGCATTGCTTAGTAAAGGCTTGATACTATCTTGAGTGATATTGCTAATCGGTCTTTTCATTTCTTTAGTCATTTTTCGTGTCCTTTCTTAATAATTCAGGGTTCTCATAGATATTTCCGATGACTTCATAATTCAATTTATTTGTACTCGCCCAGTATTCTTGCCGATATAACCGATTTCCTTCAAAAATAATTGAATATCCATATTTTGGAGAATATTCAAGATAACCGATTTTGTCATCAGGAGCTAAGAATATAGCATGCAGTTTTAAAATGTCACCTTCATAAATTTCAACGCCATTTTTATCTTTTATTCCTGTTGACTGCATGAATTCAACGTCTTCATCAGCGCCAGTACAGAAATGGTCAAAACGATAATTAATGCTATCGTCGAAATATTCAACCTCTCCATAACTCATACGCTCATCTTGTTTATCCCAAGCTCTTAATTTTGGTATCATCTAGCTGCTCCTATAATCCTAATTCTTCTTTTCTTGAGTTTTCGATTGCCATTTGCGCTCTGATATTTCTTCGCAACCTACGTTCTTCTTTTGTTTCGTGTTTTCTACGTTCTTTTTCTTTTGTTTCAATAAGTTCTTCTTCTGATGAGACTGAAAGCAATGGAAATCTTTTTCTAGTTTCTGCTTCGTTTAAAATCGCATGTTTTCTTGTTTTTCTGTAATCAAATGCGTACTTACCAACTTGGATATATGAATATACGTTATGTTTGCCAATCTTTAAAAATTGAGAAATTTCTCGAGCAGTTCCTGTCATTATGAATTCCCCTTTGTCATAATAATCATAAACAGAAGCGGGAAGTTTGCGCTCTTCTTTTTTCTTTTGCTCCATAAGCTCTTTAGTTTTTTCTTTATTTAAAATAGCGTGCTTATATTTAGGGTTAGCTTTTTTAGGGTCTTTCCCATTCTTTATCCATAATGAGATAGAGGTGCGGGAAATATCAAAGTAATCGGCTATCTCGTCAATTGTTCCGGTTGCTTTTTTTTCGCCTTCAATATAAGCATCAAAGACTTTAACTACCATTTTTTTCTCCTAATTTTTTAATTCTTTCGTGAAACTCAGCTTGCATTTCCTGATTAAACTTGCTTTGGCTATCTAATTCAAATTCTTTTTTGTTTTGCTCACTCGATATATTTTGACTAGCAAGTTTACTGATTCGCCTAGCTTCATTTTTTGTGTCGTAATATCCCATAATTAAAGCCTCATATTTTAGCTTCTAAGCGCTTTTAGCTAGTTCGTGATAAATTATCCATGAAATGGTTTAAGCGCTCAATGTAACCGTAATTTTCATGAATTAGAGCTATTACAGTTCTATTTGTTTATCTTTGGTCAATTCTTTAAGTATTTTGTATAATTCTCCCCACTTCATTTGCTTTGAATGGTTGTATTTATTGCAAATATCCAAATAAAGCTGAGAAAGTTCGTGATTGTGCTTAGTTTGACCGCTGATTTTCACAGACAATTCTTTATGGTTAACGTTGCAATCATTCTTTCTTGCCAATCCATACAGCTTTCTCAAAGTGTCATAATTTGTTTTAATTATGTTAACCATGGTTTATACCTCTGTAATTTCAATTTCTATTCTGTTTTTCTCGTCATTAACCTTTTTAGCTTCAAGCCATACAATCTGGCTGTCGTCACTGTAATAACGCAACTTAGTCATATAATCTTGTAAGTTCTTCATAAGATTGTCTAAGTCAGGTCTGCTTGTTTTCCATTGCCACCAACGCTTTTTTTGCTTGATAGCGTAGAAAAAAGTAACGGATAGCTTCAAAGGAACGTTTTTTTCAAAGCACTCTTTCGGTTTATTTTTCATGAGTTGAGCTTTAAGACTGTAGTTATTTGTTCCACGACGGTCATAGAATTGAAGTTTACCATTCACTTTTTTAATGCCTTTTTGTTGCTGAGTAGTTGGCATTTTATCCAATTCAAATTCAAACTTCACTTGCTTCTCCATATATCATTAATTCGGTTGCTGCTTCATTGCTGATTTTCTTAACTGATGCAATAAAGGTCACTGGGTTCATTACAATTTCTTTTTCATGGGCCCATTTGACGTATCTTACAAACTGCTGATAAGTTACTCCTGGAACAAAACTCAAGTAGTATTCCGCAAGTTCTTTATCAAATGCACTTTTAGGGATTTCCCAAGCCATTTATTAAAGCCTCCACTTCTTCATCGGTCATATATTCCCTATCCTTTTTAGTTTGAGGATTAGACCAGTTAGGAGCAAATTTGACAACTTTATTATTGTTGTACGTTTGATTTTGAATAGGCATTAAATCGTAGTCATCTTCCCAACCCTTACCTTTAAACCATGTGCTGCCATGTTTTATATAGTTTTGTTGAGTATTTTTAACTCTTATTTCTGCCAAATAGTTTTCAAGACCAGTTTTAATCTCTTCGTCTGTCGTTCCAGATTTTACAGCTCTTTTATAAGCTAATAGAGCTTTCGGTTTTCCTTTTTTGTTAGGATATATTTTCCAAATATTATTAAATCTAGTTTCTAAATCAGACTCTTTATCGGACTTGTCCGATATATTATTAGTTGATTTATTAGTTGATTTATTAATTGATATATTATCTTTTACATCTGTGTATATACCCTCTTTACGTTTGTGTATAGGGGTATTTACATCTGTGTATATACCCTCTTTACATTTGTGTAAATAGGGTAAAATGTATCTTCTTTTTACTTCCTTCCCCTCATATTCATATTTTAGGTTTATATATTCCTTTTCTTGTAAGCTTTTTAATGTTACGGATATTGTTTTTTTACTTTTTCCATATCTACTTGCTAAAAAAGCATTTGACGGAAAAACACTTCCAAAAGAATTTGCCATAGTGTATATTTCACTAAAAAGAAGTTTTTCAAAATCATTTAAATCATCAGCTTCAATAATTGGCACTGGTATTTGATTGAAGAATTTTGTACTTTGTTCCAAACTTTCTCCTTTCTTCTATATTTATTTCAAGTTTTATTTTTCAAATTAAAAGCTGGCAATGAGTGTTTATGTGCAGGCACTGAATACTCATGGACTTTACGGCTCGTTCCGCCACCCTCCAGCACTAACTTAGTTAGAATGGTAGGTCTTCATCGTTGATTTCCATATCTTCGCCAATATTTGGAATATCTTTAGCTGGGTATGAAGTTGAAGCTGTCCCTTTGGGTTTATATAAGCGTTCCACCGTAGGGAAAGCAAAATTATTATTCAAATATTGACCATCTTCTTTTTGCTCAATTCGACCACTTATTGTTAGAATATCGCCTGGCTCAACTTTGAAATTAATAAATGCAGAGGCATATACCCACTTACCTGTTGAATCTTTAATAATAGGTGTACTAATCACTTGCTTTTCACCTTTTTGCGTATTGACTGTTCTAGTATTTTTATCGTTAACTTGAACAACTGTAGTTATAATACTCATTATTTTTTCTCCGTGTTTTCATTAATCCATGCTGCAATTTCTTTAAGAGCTGCAGTTTTTGGTAATTTATTCCATTTAGTTAAAAGCTCCGTAGGTGCTTCTTTATCATTAGCAGCTTTCAAAGCTCTTTCATATTGATCATTAAGTTTTGCAATTTTGGCTTGCTTTTCTCGTTCCGCTTCCACATCGGCTTTTTTAGCCCTATTTTCGCGCTCTGTGCGATTTTCGTTGCTGTCGCTATCCTTTGTGTCATCAATCAAGAACAAGCCGTTCATGGCGTATTTACGAGCATATGAACTAGCCGTTCCTGTTATCTGGCTATCATCCATTCCTTTTTTATTGAGTGATTCTCTAGCATATCCAGTAACCTCTACCGTATCCTCACCGTCAGTAAGGATAACTTTAGCTTGAATATAGTAACGTTCTCCAATCTGCTCAATAATATCTGTGATTGTCATCAATAGACCTTGTTCTGACAAAAGCGGTTTTACAGCTTCAAGAATATCTTCTGCACTCCGATAGTTATAATTACCAAAAGTATTTTTCTGTCCTTTGGGTGCTTTTAACTCAGATTGAACTTTGATAAGTTTTTGAGTTATATTCTTCATTTATTGAACCTCACGCATCCCATATAATTGACCGGGATCTTTCATTTTCAACAATATAAGGCTGGATATCCTCATAAACAGATTCTCCATACTTTTTCTCTAACTGATTAATAGTCAACGGAACAACACTATCAAGACCATACTTTCTAATTAAAGCCATTTTAGCAGCGTTATCCATTGCAAGTAATCTTGTGTGGTGTTTTTTTGAATAAGAGAGTCGTGAAAATAGTTGACCTTCATCAAGGCGTTTCTTGACTTCTTTTTCAGCTTCTTTTTTTAATTTATCTATTCCTTTTGTTGCTGAAAGAAGATTAGTTAAGGTACTATTATCAAACTTTTTAAGCATTTCAGGATTAAGTCGAAGAACTTCTCCTGTTTCATTGTCCAAAGGGACTAATTGTAATTCCATAATGTTCTCCGTTTCTAAAAACTTCCTACCGACAATTCAACAAAAAGTTCTTTTGTTAATTCAGCGACTCGGGCAATACCCTTAGTTGATTCTTGCAATTCCTCAAATCTTTGTTTATAGTTAGTTTCTTCAGAATTATTAGTTTGAATTTCAGCAATAGTCGCTTTCAATTTATTATTTTCTTCTTCATATCTAAGGTTTTGAGCATAAGTTCTTTTTACAAGTTCTCGAACTTCTTGACCAGACATCTCATCCACTTTTTTATTAAAGTCGTCTTGTCCGACTAATGCATGGCTGTCAATCTCTCGCAAAACAGGGTAGGAGTTAGCAGCAAGGCTCGCTTTTCTATTTTTGGTCATGTTCTGGATTATTTTCTGGATTTCTGACATAGCCCGAGATTCAAAATTGCTCGAAACCTCCTTTGGCTCATAGAGCTTTTCAACGCTAACATCAAAATATTCTGCCAATGCTTTCTCAAATGAGTGTTTCCGATCGCTGGCTACTTTTCCTTCGCGTTCAAACAATCCAACGTAGTGCTTGGGAAATCCAATCTTTCTGGCTATGGTTTCTTGAGTTTCTTTTCTGCGTAATCGCTCATATTTGGCAAACAGGATAGTCACAACTGACGGATTAATATTTTTTATTTCATTTGTTGTTTTTTTCTCGAGTTCCTCAATGAGTTCTCTTTCAATCCAGAATTTGGTAAACAGTTTTTTGTGATTTATGTTGAAATATTCTCCAAGAAATTCTTTTTTGATTTTCGGTGTGGTAGATGTTCCTTCTTCCCATTTAACATATTGATTTCTACTTACTTCAAGGATTTCAGTCATATGTTCTATAGTTTCGCCTTTACTGAGGCGGACATGCTTTAATTTTGTAACAGCAATTTTTGCCATATTATTATTTCCTCCAATTTGTTATAATGAAGGTATACACATATACCTAGCTCCGTCTGCAAACGGGGCTTTTTTATTTTGCAATCGTTAAATTTTTGTTTGCCATTTTCTGACGGGCAATATCATTTTTATGATGTTGCATGTTTTCTGCAAACAGTTCTTTATTTTCTTCTTGCAAATCATTGGAAAATTCAATCCAATCTTGAAGGCTTTTTTCGCAATTAGCAAGACTTTGTTGAGTTGATTCCAACTCTCTTTTCATGCGATCATAATCCGCAAGTTTAAATTTTTCTTCTTCTGTTTTAAATCCGAACATTTTTAATGTCCTTTCTATGTATGCGTTCTAATCCTCCGAGTGCTATAATTACTGTGAGCAGATATTTGCGGTATTTGCTTAGTTTTATAGAAAGGAGGTAATTTCTATGGCTAAAACCGATAAAGAGTTGACGGCTGAAATTGTGTCTGCTTATGTACCGAGTTGGAATATCAGTGACGGAACTCAACCGATGGATCATAATGAATTAGTGCAGTTGATCAATGATGTACATAGCGCTCTTCAAAAATTAAAAGATTAATTTTTTAATAATTCATGACAGCATCGGAAACAGTCACTGAAACAGATAAAAAAATAATTTTCTTTTAGAACTTCTAGATCATCTAGGAGTTTTTTTGCTTTTTCATTTGTTTCTACAGTTGCCGATACTTTAATAATTTATTTTTTCATTTTTTCTCTTTTCTAGCGGAGAACCGCATTTAATTTCTTAGCAATGAGCTTGATTGCTCGAATGTTTTGTGTGATTAAGTCGTGAAACAGGTCAAACAGGATTTCGCCCGTTTCTGGGTTGACTATGTATGTGTAGGTCATGAGTAACTCCTTTATAAAATTGAAGTTAGTATATTTTTATTTTCTGTGAAATAATCAATAAACTTAGGTGCCCTAGACATTCCTCGATACTTCTTGTTCCAAATTGACCATGCTAAGAAGGCAATCAAGTGAGTAAGTCGTCCGTCAACATCAATCACGAAACCATCAGGAGCATTATCAGCAAATTTTTTGATATTACCTTGCGCCCGAAGATAAGCATTAGACTTTTTGTCAATATTTCCTTTTTCATCTAACACTTCTGTCTTATACAGATACTTAGCAATTTCTCCGTCTGTCATGAATGGTCCATCTTCGATTTCAACTATCTTAACTTTTCCAATTGTAGTCATTTCTGTTTCCTTTCTAGCTAGCTAAATCTTGTAAAAATTTATTTACAAAATATATTTGCCCTTTTCCTGTTACTTTAGGAGTTTTAGTCACGGTTATTTTTCCACTATTATGAACATGAGTATTTTCGGTAAACTCTAAAATACCTAAGTTCATCGAACGTTGAGTTGGCGAGTTGTAATCACTACCAATTTTCTTGACAAGGTATCCATTATCTCTAAGCCAAGTAAATAGTCGTTTCTCTCCGATATCAACGCCATTTTGTTTGAGGATTTTAGCTAAATCTCGAATGAGAATCGTGTTTTCGGAAGCTGAAACACTATCAGCGAATAACGCTTTTGGTTTCATTTGGCTTTTTTCTAGTTCAAGTTGCTTAATCTGATTACCTGCTTGAAGTAGTAAATCAGCCAAACCATTACCAGAGATAACATCTTGAGCTTTTGCATCCGTCATATACGCTCCATGCTTGCGGATTGTTGGGAGTACTTCATGAGTAATCCAACGCTTGAATGGTTTTACCTCTTTTTTCTTACTGCCGATGATTGCTTCATAAAGTCCGCTTTCGTTGATGATTGTTGACTTCATATTCATACCCGACAATTTGTCGGTCATGATATCTTCTTTATCAAGTCGACGTGTCATTGCTTGAGTATCGGAATATTCAAGAATATCAGCGACATCTTTTGCAACAAACCAAGGTTCATCATCAATAAGTACTGTTCGTACTGGTAAGTTATTAAAATTAAAATTTTGTAATTCGTTCATGTTTTGCCTTTCTAACTAGCCAATTTGTCAAGTTTTTGATTAAAATTTTTCAGCACGAAAATAACATCGGTTAAATCTACTCCAATAACCTCTGCAATGTTCGCTGCTGAAACAGCATCTATTCTAGATGGGTTGATACGCCACTTATAAAATGTTGTATAGGGAACGTTAATTTTTTTTGCGATAACTTTATACTTCATTCCTGAAGAGTCTAATAACTCATCAAGTGGCTCATAAGTTTTTTTCTCTGCCATACTGGCTCCTTTCTGCCCCTCTAGGGCTTTTTATTTGTCAGTTCAACCGCTGCTTTATAAGCATTTGACCATTCAAATAACTGAGGTAATAAAGAGTCTTTAATAAATTGAACAGAAAAATCTTTTAACAGTTGTTTTTTGTACCACTCAACACTGTGCTCCTTAATAGTTTCTCCGTAATGCGTAACTACTTGTTCCATTAGAACCTCCATTTGCCTGCGAGGGCTTTTTATTTGCCAAACTTGCTACTTACGTCGCGGTGGATACGTCGTGTACCGTCATTTGAGCCCGTTCCGTCTGCCGTACTGAATGCTCCATGTTTGTTCGCTTGTTTGACTTTATGAATTAATTATAACCTTAACTGTCCAATTTGTCAAGTTAAAACTTTCCAAATTGACAAGTTTTGTTGTTTGTACTATAATTAGTGTATGAAAAAAATACGACTACCTGAAATGATAGATTATTTCAGAAAAGAGAATGGTTGGACAATGAAAGAGTTTGGCGAAAAGCTAGGAAAATCTGAGTCAGCTATTTCTAAATGGATAAAAGGGGTTAGAAGTCCCATGGTTGAAGATTTTGATAAAATGGTCAATCTATTTAATACTGATCCTGATACATTAATGTATGGTGCTTCTGACCTTTCTACAACTCTATCCGAAATAAATAAAATCAGTTCACAACTCGAAGAACCACGACAGAAAATAGTTTTAGAGACTGCAACCAATCAGTTAGACGAGCAAATCAAAAAGAAACGTTTATCTTTCTTCTCTAATAAAGTTGATTTCGATAAAATCAGCAATATTGTTCCTTATGACCCTAATAAAGAAGGTTACGCCCCTGTTATAGGAGAAATCGCAGCAGGAACTCCAATTCTGTCCGAACAAAATTTTGAAGGTATGCGCCCTGTTTATGGTAAATACGCTGGCCGTGATGATATATTTTGGCTTAGAGTTAAAGGCGAAAGCATGGAAACAGAAATACATGACGGTTCTTTCGCTTTAATACTGCAAGACCCTGACCTTTCAGAAGGTTCTATCGGAGCTGTTCGCTTCATAGACGATAACGAAGCAACTCTAAAATGCGTCTTCTATGAATATGATGAAAATGGCTATCCTCTCTGTTTAAGACTTGAACCATTAAACCCTGATTATCCGATTCAATATGCTGATGAGTACAATCCAGCTGTAATAGAAGGTAGATTAGTCAAAGTAGAACAAGATTATTAAAAAAAGCCCAACCTTTGATTAGGTGGGCATTTTTAGAAAGGATAATATTATGTGGATAGTTACCTTAAAAAATGGAAAATTTAAGTATTGTGAGAGATATATTGACCCGTATTCTGAGAAAACAAAGACTGCAAGTGTAACTCTAGAAAAAGATACACCACAAGCTAAGAAACAAGCGATAAAACTCTTATCTGAAAAAATAGAAGATATCACTACTACTGACCCAGCTCAAAAAAATATAACTTTCGGCGAACTTCTAAATGATTGGTTCCCTTACTATCAGGCAAAAAACAAGAGAAAAACTTGGAAACAAGTTGACGGTAATTTAAAGAGGATACATACGGTAATCTCTGATGATATGCTTATAAAAAATATTGATGGAAAACTGATAACTAAACTCATTGATGAAATGTATACATTTGGGATATACTCTTATAATTACACTAGTCAAATTCGGGCTTTACTTTCAACAATTTTTAAATTTGCAATCAGTAGAAAATATTTATCAAATAATCCTGTAAAAGATACTGAAATAGCTCTTAAAATAGAGGATAAAAATAAACAGCGCGAAAAGGTGGAGAACAAATATCTTGAACGAGATGAAGCCGAAAAAATAATATCATATTTAGCTAATAAAAAAAGATGCTTGCTTCATTCTAGGATGTCAGAGTTCCTATGGCTAACTGGTTTGCGATATGGAGAGCTTCAAGCTTTAAAGTGGAATAACTATCATGACGGTTCAATAAGAGTTGAGGGAACGCTTGATAGCTTTATGCGAAGTATTACAGAAGCAGAAAAAACATCGCCTAAGACTTCTACCAGTTTCCGTATCGTTGACTTGCCAGATAGGGCTATAGAAATAATTGAAGAGAGGAAACAGTACGATTTAATTCATTTCTCTGCTGAAGATGATGACTATATTTTCTTATCAAGTAGAGGGAATCCGTTAGTATTGAACTCATTTAATTTGAAATTAAAAGAAGCTGCAAAAGCGAATCATATCGACAAAGAAATATCATCTCATATTTTTAGGCATTCTCATGTTTCACTTCTCTCGGAACTCGGTATGCCATTAAAATCCATCATGGAAAGAGTTGGACATTCTGATGCAAAAGTAACTCTTAAAATATACAATCACGTTACTAAAAAGGCAAAAAAAGATATTATTGATGCACTTAACAATTTATAAAAAAAGAACCTGCTATAAAACAGGTTTTTATTTTTGCTACTTTTTTGCTACTTTTTTCAAATATACGAAACATCAATGCTCACAAATCTAGTTATACCAACACTTTATTTTTTAAAGTTATCCATGAGGTCCATGCACTACCGACGTTTTTCATCATCTTGCAAAACTGTTAAAACACCTATTTCAAAGGGTTTACAGCACTTTTAATAAAATTAAAGATGTTTACTTTTTTTCGGTTTTAGACTATTTCTGCTACTTTTTTGCTACCTGATTTTTTATGGTTCTTGCTGGACTCGAACCAGCGACCGAACGGGTAGCTACCAACTGAGCTAAAGAATCTAGTATGATAATCTGCAGCGCATATCTTGGTTATTATATAAGATCTGTATGGATGGAACTTCAGATTATCAAGTGTGTGTAATTGAATATTTTTCTCATCCACTAAAACTATTATACAACTTTTTTAATAAATAAAAAAAGCCACTCCGAAGAATGGCTTGACTCTAGGAATAGGATGAAATCTCACAAACATCCCGACTATATTATAGCACAAAAAAAGCGCCCCAGTTAGGAGAGGGACGCTAAGGAATGAATTTATTAAAATGGATTCAGCATTCATATAATATATCCTTATAAAATATAAAAAAATCCCCGCGTCAGAGCTTGTCTGTCCTTAATGGATACGAGGATGTTGTCATTTGATAAAGATATTATAACAAAATATTTTGCTACTTGTCAATAAAAAATGTTATTTGAATAAATTATATTTAAAAAAACACCCGCCGAAGCGGGGTTAATTTATCCTTTTGAAATGTCACGATTTGGATTTGTTGCTCCAGTTCCAAACTCTTTATCGACTTCTGCTTGGAACATAGTATCCACAGGAAGTTTGAATTTCAACCATTGATTTTGATAATTTCCAAGAACTCTACCAGTTTTGATATAACGGATTTCAATACCGTTTGTGATGTACCAGCGTTTAGTGTCTTTTGCAAAAATAAGATAAGTCATTTCTTTTTCCTCCATGTTAGGTGTGTAGTTGATTGCGGGTGTTGAATCATCGTTATTAGATTGATTAGATTTCGATGCCCCACCAATACCGTTTGCTAAGTCTTTGGCGAGTTGGTCTTTGCTAATACCAATGCGTGTTAAATAAGAGTAAGGGTCTTGATGGTCTCCCCAAAGGTTATCCGAAACCCATTTATGAGTTTTGATACCATTACCTGCTCCATCAAGAGTAAGAGGGATACCGAATACTTTTGCTTGTTCACGCACAGCATTGATATAGTTGATATATGAAGAACGTTGTTTAGCTGGGTCTGAATAGTGAGAGAGTTCGATTTGGAACGGTGAGCGTTCATTAGCTGGACTCCCTGCACCATAAGCAACATATCCAGGTTCTCCTACCAAATACACTTTATCCCAGCCAGCAATGGCATGAGTATAGGCATTTTGCCAGTTATTGTGCATATAACTCGCTTCATTTGTGGCACTATTATCACCTTGGTTATTATCATTGGCGGTATCGTGAATCACGATATATTGATTACTCGCCTTTTGTGACGAACCTTGACCTGTGCCGAGTAGGAACGTTTTGTCGTAAATTGTCATTTATTCCCCTTCTTTTTTATTATTGACTAGGCTTGCTGTATTATCGCCCGGAATCCCACTTGCTAATGAAGTAAGAATTGATAACACTGTTGCAAACCCTGCGATACTCAAGGCTTGAAGCCAATCAACTCCAATTAAGCCTGTGGCACCAGCACCCAAAGCGCCAATCATTGCTTGTGCAAATGTTTTAATGGCACGTTCTGCCATATCTTTAAAAAATGTTTTCATGTTCTATCTCCTTTTTATACTTTTCGTAAATTTCGTGAGCATAATGATTGCCCCCTAACGCTGTATATTCATCAAAAATACTACTGACAATTTGTAAGCCATAATCATGATGAATTGCTTCTCCAAGCTCAACACGTTTAATGACTACTAAAAGTATTCTTAATTGCTCCTCTTGTTTCTCGGTCATTTTTCGATACATCCAACCAAAAATACCAGAAACTATAAGAAGAGCGGCCCAATTATCAATAATAAGTTTAAAAAATTGCCACCCTTCATGTACTAATGCATCCATAACCCCTACTTTCTATTTTTTATAATCACTGTGGCAACCTATCTTCAACTCGTTGCCAATAATATATTGTTGTTGAACCGATTACTGCTGAACCAATACTTTGCCATGTTCCAGTCGTGTAGCTAGAAGATGAACTTAATCTATTTGAGACTACCGAACAAACTGGCTACATGTTGTAAAATCAAACATAAATCACTTTCTTCTCTAATCAATGAAATAGCTTGTACCTAGTTTTGATTTGATTGAATCAGCGATATGATTGCCAAGAACAATTGAACCAGCTGAATTAGGGTGTACACCGTCTGTTGTCGACACTGATATTCCATTGGTCTCAATCAAATAGCAATATGGTCTGTTTGCAATACACTCTTGAATGTATGGTTTAATTGCCTGTGCTCCAAATGGGACAACACAGAAAATCGGACGACCTGAATATTTAACTTTTAATCTATCCATGACACCATTATAAGCATCTTTATATTGTTGCAAAGTGTAAGTACCATTGTTAATCAATGTATTATCATTGTATCCATGAGCCATAACGATAAAATCAACGTCAGGTATATTCGATTTAACACCATTGTAGAAATAGTCAATTGCTTCAATTGCTTTGTGAAATGACGCATTTCCAAGTGTTGAAGTTCCCCCGTAACCGACATAGTAGGGAATTGCGTTTAGTTTTTTAGATGAAATCCAAGTGTATGATCCAGTAGCACTATTTGACGCACCAATTGCACCAGTTGTCAAAACGTTGATACCCTCTGTAATGGAATCGCCAATGTAAATTCCGACTTTGTTTTTAGGTAAAATACCTTTAATTTCCCCAGCGTCAATTGTAATACCGTTTAAAAACACTCCTAAGTTACCGAACCATTTCCCACCGCCAACTGGGTCGTTTTCACCTAATCCGTCAAGTACAATCTGGATTATGTGTTCGCCGTTGTTTGGTAAAGCAATAACACCATTCGTCATATTTTGTCGAGTAAATGCTCCACCGTCGATTGAGTAAGCAAAGAAATATGGGTTATTTGGTGTCGTGAATGGTGTAAGCGATACTGTAACTTGAGTTGCTCCGCTAACCTTAGTGTAGATAATCGAGCCTTGATTATTAGCTGCATCAGTTGATACACTACCGTTATTTTTCTTAAACCAACGACCGACTAAACCATAATTACCTTCAATTTCTTTGAATTTCGGCAATAGGTAGTCTTCAGTATTAACTTTGTCAACATTCGTATTTAGGACGTCGATAAATTGTATTGTCGCAGTTTTATAAAACCACTGTAAGCCAATCTTGATTGGTGATGCAACAATTTCTCCAGTTGCCGGACGGTACTCTGTTAAATTTTCAGCCCCAACATTTTGAAATGCCATTGTTCCGTTAAGAAAAGCGATTTGAATCTTACCACCCTTTGGTACTTCAATAGGACTTGATAAGGTTGCGACATTGTTTGAAATAATAGGTGTTAGGTTTTGGTAAGATGCAATTAATTTATTTGTATTATCTAAAATAAAGATTGAAAATGTTGTTGATGTCGTATATGAATCAAGTCTAAATTTAGTAATAACGATATCTTCAATTGGTACAAATTCATTGGTATAAGCTTGCGTTGGTGTGGTCTTATTAGTTGTTGTAGCGCTAAAATTAATAGCGTATTTAGTTTCGCCACCATAAGAGTATTCGGCCAATCCTGTTTTAACTGCTGAATCTAAGGTGTCACGGATCTTTGTGAATTGACCCCTTACTGCATCACCAGCAGTCGTATGTGCTATACCGTTGATATCTACACGTAAATCATTAATTTCTCCTGAGTTGCCATTGCCAGCAGTCACTATTAAATTGTCAATTCGTGAATTTGTGTTAGAAATATCAGCTTTATTTGCTGTTTCTTGAGCAGTTGCGACATTTTTATTTGTGATTGATAACTCTGATTGTTCAGCTTTTGTTGAAATCGCAATACCTTGTTTATCAACGGTAGCTTGTAAGTTGTCTAAATCCGTTTGATTGGCTTTTGCTGAAATGGTTGCCGAATGGTCGTTAACAGTATGCTGTAAACTTTCTAAATCTGTTTGATTAGCTTTAGGAGAATAATCTCCATTACTCATCAGAGAAATATTACTTGTTAAAATCTTTACTGAATTTATTAGTTCAACTACTTCTGATTCACTGGCGTTACTTGCGATTGCGTCTAATAGCGATTTTATAGTAACTAAATTTTCAGGACTAATACCAAATGCTTCTACTTCATTTTTAAGCTCTGTCATTGCACTTTGTAAGCTCGTCATATCAGATAAATTCGCCTTAAGCTCAATATTGCTCTTGTTTGAATCAGTTTGAGCATGCAAGTCATTCAACTCACTACGCATTACTTGTGGCATATTTTCCAACAATAATTTTGTAAAATCATCAATCTTATTATTTACTTCTTGAGCTAAATCTGTAACCGTAGAATCATCTGATATAAATGTTAAATTCTTACTGACAATAACTTGTTCTTTATCTTCATTGAGAAGTATTAAATTTGATTTTATTAATCCTGATACTGTCATCTCAGTAGGAATTATAAGCGTGAATTCTCCCTTGGATATATCATTAGGAGTCAACATAATAAAACCTGATTGAGATTTATACATATATTGATAGGTTAATTTTACTGAATAACCTGTTAAGTCAAGTACAGAACCATTATCAGTTATCTTAAGAAGTAGCGTTCTTGCATTGACATCTCCCTCCATAATTTGAATGGGCTGTTCAAATGCCTGGTTAATCATATCCCATGTAATAGTTTGCTTTTTGAAATTATCTAAACTCATTGGGACTCCTTTTAAAGTATTTTAGTAATTAGATATCCAATAACAGTTACGGCAATAGTAAGCATAAAGCCCCAAGCCCACTTATTATTGGCTTCCATTTTTTCTATAAGTTTTGCGTTTGATTGGGCTATTAAAAGTGCTCGTTCTGCTTTATCCCGGACTATTTCATAGTTATCCAACTTTGTTTCAATTCGAGCTAATCGTTCGAGCACTTCTCGCCATGCTTGCTCCTCCATAACCCCTGCTTTCTAATAATTGATACTCCAATTTATATATTTCTTTCTATTTCGCAAAATAAAGTACAGTTCCTCGAGGTGTTTCACCACTTACTGAGAGTACAGGTCCCCACCAAACCACACGTCCAGTTGGTTCAATATCAATATGGAATGAATTGTTACCACCTGCCAAGTGACCTACTAAAGAGATTGTTTCTGGAGGGCAAAAATTTTGACTCACCCAAGTGTAATTTGAATCAGACCCTCGCATTTCTTCACCAGGGTTTACTGATGTGAGTGCTCCTTTAAATTCGGCTTGTACAATCCCTAAGCCCTTTTTAGTGAACTTGATACTAAGGCCATTACCAACATTCAACGTTGCCGATGTTGATGGTGACAGTTCATCGTTTAAAGCATTAAAGTTTTCATCAATTGCTGCACAGCCATTAGCCATTCCTTCAGTAATTTTTTTTAGTTTTGCCATTTAATTTCTCCTTTTTCATTGAGCGATATAGCCCTTAGTAATTTTTGCGCCTGTTATCTTAAAACATAGCGTTTGTGGTTTATCAATGATTAAAAGCGTTTCATCATCTACAATGGTAATATCTCCACCAATCTTGTATGAAGTTGGCATCTCGATATATGCTTTTTGTCGGTCATAACTGAGACTGACTGGCACATTATAAAGGCGCTCTCTACCAAAAACTTTTCCAGTTCCTAAGCCTTTTACTTCTGTTCCCAAAGCGTTTTTATAAGTTGTCACTTTCACATCCGGTTGATACTCTGAATCGTGCTCAATTACTACATTAAATCCAGTTGGGATATATTTTTCAGCAGATTGCTTCAACGTATTAAACTGAGAAAGTAATTTTCCACCAGGGTCAACTGATTCAATGATTTTTTTGACAGATACAACCCAATTCTGAAGGTCTTCTTCACTCTTGTTCATAAAGTTTTCCATGCCATTTACAGATACTTCCAATTTTGCTTTAGCAGTGGCAAACCACACTTGAAGCTGTTCTTGAAACTCGGTATCAGCCTGCGAAAAAATTTCTTTGTACTGATCTATAATCCCGTCTACATTAATATTGTCAAAAGGTGTTGACCAGCCACATACAGCGGAATCACTACGCATATCTGTGATATCCGCATCAGTGATTTGGGTGGCATTAGTTTTTACGGAAATTTTTGCCAATTGTAATTCATATGTTGTGTCATTACGAGCAACCGTTGTATCTCCTGGTTTATAAAATAATTGAGTCGTTCTTGCATTCTTATCCATTCTCAAAACAACAGAGTCCATGCGTTCTTGAATTGAGGATGCCACGTTAACTTGTATTCCAATAGATTTATCATTAAGGTAAGAGCCTCCATTAATAACTGCTGAACCACTTCCTAATTGAATATTCATTCCATTCTGAGTAGAGCGGACTCGCAATCCATCTTTAAAAGACATTACAACTCCTGTTTTCAAGAATGCTGCAAAAAATCGCATGAAATCATCTGCATCATAAAGCCGATCCCCATGTACATCGTTCCATGGAAAACTATATTGTGTCATTTGCTTAATCTCCTTTTTATTATGTCAAACACAGTTGGACTCTCTTTATCCCAGAGTGGGGATGTGTGATGACCAGAACTATCCCAAGTTTCATCTATACCTGCTAACACTGAAGTTTTTGTCAAATTGAATAGTTTACTTGTAAACCGTACTCTGTCACCTAGTTCGTAATCTTTGCCATATACAAATAAATCACTTTCTAAATCGATATCTCCATTTAGCGTGAGCACTTCTTCTTGTTCTGCAAGTTTTTCAATTCCACGACTTGTTAAAGTTGCTTTATATTGTGAATCTGTCAATGTGATATCTTTTCCACTTCCATCCTGTGTTTGCTTTTGAATATCTCGTGCATCAACATAAATTTCTTCACGTTCTAAGCCTGCCAGGTTATCATTTAGTTTCACATTTAGTCGTGCAGAACCATCTCCCTCACCAAAAACCCAAGCCATAGTCGCTTTATCAAAGCTTGATGATTCATAGCTCTCTGATAGTAAATTATCAAAATCAACGTTGAATTCTACAACATCTGATAAATCTTTTCCTTTTACTATTTCTAGTTTGTTATGAGGATTTTGTAAATTTGTAGCTGTCTCTCTAATACCAATATCATAAGTTGAGCAAAGGGCATCTACTTCATCGCAAACAACACCATAAGAATTTTGATAATCAACAGTTGACGTTGACAACGTACCAGGAGAAGTAATAGATAAATATTGGATTTTTCGGCTGGCTTGACTTGGATTGACCACCTCATTATTAAGATGATCATAAATGATTTGTTCTGGCTTTTTGGTCTGATGATAAATTCTATAAACAATTCTCTTAAGTGATTTTGCACGTAAGGATTTACCAGATATAACAACTTCACCCTTTGTTGAATCATCGCATACTACTCTATCAATATAAAAATAAACATCATTTATATTTAGAATATTATCTGAAATAAAAAGCGAGAAAAGAATATCTTTTCTACGCTGTATTTCCTCACTATTATTAAAAATTATTTTTTGAACATCTTCGAGTAATATTTTTAGTGAAAACCGGGAATAAGTATAGTATCTCCAGTTAACTGTTAATGACTCAAAAACATCTAAGATACCAGCAGATTTAAAATTAAAACCACTAGTTCCTACTCGCTTAAATACTTCAATATCCATACTCTTACACTCCTATAACTAAAGGTGTAAATGAAATGGTTGCAAGAGTGTTTTCGTGTCCTTTATCTGCCTGAACAACTAAATTATTCGATTCAATATTATCTAATGTGAAAAAAGTAGAACCAGGTGTACGAATACCCATAGCATTCGTTGATTTCGGGTCAGTATCATCTTGATGCCATGATTTCTTTTCCCCCTGAACTGTAGAAAGGAAAATAGTGGTTCCTGCATCAAAAGTTCCCGTCCATCCAAAATACTCTTGAGTGACTACGTTATAAATTCTTGGATTTTTTACTAATGCATTACACAAAATATTAAGTTCAAAGCCAACTTCAAAATCTCCTTTGTTTAATATTTTTACAATATGCCCTGGAGCAATTGTCGCAAAAGCAAAATCTGTTTTAATTGATAACGGAAATTTCAATTTATCATCAAATGATGATAAGGGAATGGATTTATTTCGAACGTTTTCATCACGCCATTCAGGATCCAATGCTCTAAACTGAATTGATGATTCAGAAGTTGATGTGCTACTATCTTTACTTCCCTCATAACCTTTTAATGGTTCTACATCAATACTATAAAGATTTTCACCAATACGAATATATAAAGTTCCTGCAAGTTCTGGGTTGATAATGGTCATCACTTGATGTTCTTTATCTTTCAAAGACTCGTACGTTTCTTCTTTAATTGCAATTCCTACTGTCATATCCCTGTATGACAGCGAACTGGAAGTTTTACGCTGTCCAGATTTTCCAAAAATCTTTTGAGAACTAATTTCATTTTCTGGCGAACCAAAACCTTCATAGCTAGTTAAATAAAAAGGGCCAAAGCGGTCCAATTTTAATTCAACTCCCAACGTATTTTTATAAGAAATTTCCACATTTGGAAGTATCGTCATTATTTCTCCTTTCTAAAAATCATAAGCGGCTTTTTGCCATTGTAGTTGTTGTTGTCGTGCAATTTCACGTTCAGAAGGGTTTTCTTTCACAACAACAGTCATTGGAGCGTGTATCTCCGTTTTTGATTGTTCTTGATTTAAAGCATCGACTGGAATGTTTCCAGCTATTTTTTGAGCAGCGATAATATTTGAGTTGCTGCCAATATTCAATGCAGAATCCCATGAATCGCCATTTAATATATTAGTATCAATTTCATCAGTAATTGCTGATTGAATTTGTTTTGCTATCCCAGAAACATTTTTTTGAACAGCTTTGAAGTTTTCCATCAAACTGTCATTAAATCCACCCATAATAGCTTGTCCTGCTGGAATCAATATTTTTCTATCATATGATATAGGACCTTTGTGATCTTTAATCCAGTCAGCAATTCCACCTACAAATTTCTTTCCGGCTTCCCATTTGCTTTTTAGACCACCGACAAATCCATCAATAACCGCCTTACCTGCTTTCGCTAAATCAATCTTGCTTAAACTATCAAAAGTATTCTTTATACCACTTACAATATCTGAAATCGTAGAAGCTGCTCCAGATACCGCTCCACTAATCCTACTCCAATCATCTGATATTTTTGAGTGTAAAGATTTACCTGAATCACCCAAACCGCTAAAGAAAGATTTGATTCCATTAATCGTGTCATTAATAGAACCACCTACAGATGAGATGGCTCCACTAATCCTACTCCAAGCTCCTGATATTATTGAGTG
>SKEM01000581.1_pt1 | contig 23538 bp, 25 predicted proteins | sample 4826731 | NCBI WGS metagenome assembly SKEM01 (sample SAMN11008809, study PRJNA524170) | human gut metagenome | biome: Human fecal sample; material: Feces; isolation source: fecal sample from pouch patient p37 | host: Homo sapiens | place: Israel: Tel-Aviv | collected 2015-07-27
AATCAATGAGTTTAAATTTAGGAAGTGATAAAATGGCAATAACAGTTTACATTGTACGCCATGGGCAAACATTATTGAATCGTTATAAGAAGATGCAAGGATGGGTAGACTCACCATTGACTGAAAAGGGAATTCAAGATGGTAAGCGAGCGGGTAAAATCCTAGAAAATATTAAGTTTGATAAAGCGTATAGTTCAGATACAATGCGAGCAATTCGTACTTGTGAGTATATTTTGAGTGAAAATAAGGTATCAGGTGATTTAAAAGAACCGCAAGCAATGATGGAGTTTCGTGAACAAAAGTATGGTTATTTTGAAGGTAGTGATTCACCACAAACATGGATGCTAATTGGTGCAGCGCATGGGGCAGGTTCATTTAAAGAGCTTGTAAATAAGTATCCTTTAGATGAGATTAAGGATTTTATGCATGAGACTGATCCATTTCATGAAAGTGAAGATAGTAAGACATACTGGAAGAGAATAGATTCAGGCTTTGACTATCTAAGAAAAAATCATAAAGATGGAGAAACTGTTTTATTGGTGTGTCATGGTAGTACAATTGCCAGTTTGGCTGACAAATATGGAGATAATATTAATGTTGGGGAAAACTATCCTCAGAATGGGTCAATTACTAAGTTAAAAGTAACAGAAAATGATATTGAAATTGAAGAATATAATAAAATAGATTAGAGATGGTGGGATTATTAGATGATACCTTTTAAAGCTGTAGCAATTGATATGGATGGAACCTTTTTAAGAGATGATAAAAGCTATGATAAAAAATTATTTTCTGAGTTATTAAATAAGATGAAAGAAAAAGATATTCATTTTATTGTAGCTAGCGGTAATCAATTTGAAAGAACGAGATTAGATTTTACTGAATATTGGAAAGATATGTCCTTCGTTGCCGAAAATGGGATGTACTTGGTAGATGATGGGAAAGATCTGAGCTATGAACAATTAGACCGAAATTTAGTTGAAGAGTTAGTAGACTTTATGGCACAAAGGCCAGAATTAACACCAGCTTTATGTGGGAAAGAAAATGCATATCTAGAAAAGAATTCAGATTCAAAATTTGTTAAGATGATGAAATATTATTTACCTAAGCATAAAATTGTTGATAGCTTCGAGCAACTTCCTGATGATGTATTTTTCAAATTTACAGTTGATGTTCCTAAAGAAAAAACTTTATCAACGGTTGATGAAATTAACAAAAAATTTGCAGGAAGAGTTTTTGCTACTTCAAGTGGTTTTGGAAATTTTGATTTAATCTTGCCACATGTCAATAAAGCTGTCGGATTAGAAAAAATGCTAGCAAGTTGGAATTTAACCTTAGATGATTTAGTAGCTTTTGGCGATGGTGGAAATGATTTAGAGATGTTAAAAGCTGCAGGACTTAGCTATGCAATGGAAAATGGTAGCGATGAAGTGAAAAAGGTAGCCGATAAAATCGCCCCTAATAATAATGATTCGGGAGTATTAAAAGTTTTAGCTGACTATTTAATGTAAGTTAATCTAAACTACGGTATAATTAGAAGTATTACAATAGTAAAGCGAGGAAATTTTATGACACTAAGAGGATTCGCTTTACCACAGTCGCCTCCATCATTTTGTGACAATTAAACAATAAAATTATCACAAGAATAGGAGAAATTAGATTATGGTAGAAGCAATTAACTTGAAAAAAGGTATGATTTTTGAAATGAACGGTAAACTTATTAAGGTGTTGGAAGCAAATCACCACAAGCCTGGTAAGGGAAATACTGTTATGCAAATGAAATTAAATGATGTGCGAACAGGAGCAATCGTTCAAACAACCATGCGTCCTTCTGAAAAAGTAGAGTTAGCCATAGTTGATAAGAAAAATGCCCAATACCTATATGGTGAAGGTGACCTTGAAGTATTTATGGATATGGATACTTATGAACAATATGAATTAACTAAAGAACAATTAGCAAATGAAGAAAAGTATTTAATGCCAAATATGGAAGTTCAACTAGACTTTTGTAAAAATGAATTAATTGGGATTGAATTGCCAACAACTGTTGAAATGAAAGTAACTGAAACTGAACCAACAATTAAGGGTGCTACAGCAGCTAGTGGTGGTAAGCCAGCAACAATGGAAACAGGATTAGTAGTTACAGTTCCAGACTTTATTAATGTAGGAGATACATTAGTAATAAACACTACAACAGGTGAATATAAAGCACGTGCATAAAAAATGGAAACCAATTATATACCGAGATTATGGTATATAGTTGGTTTTTATTTTAAAAATTAAAACTTGCACCCATTTTATTTTAATGGTATTCTAATAGTATACTCAAATGTAATTGGAGGTTGTAATGATGATTAACTTACATATTAATGATAACAACAAATTGAATACAACCACCACCTCAACCACTGTGTAAGCTGGTTGAGTTAATTTGGTATGCTATTATTAAAATGAATGCAAAAATACAAAGTCAACTAGATCAGCTAATCACAAACTAAAAATGTATTGTGAGAAAAGTTGGATGGTTGGCTTTTTTATGTATTTAGACGATCCAACTGAGTAGAATTTAGTTGGCAAGGAAAAGAGGAATTTATATGAGCAAAAATAAGGATAATATAAATGGGGGCCTGAATAGGTCGCTATCATCAGGACAGATGGAGATGATAGCTTTAGGTGGAACAATTGGTGTTGGATTATTCATGGGATCTACATCTACAATTAAATGGACTGGTCCTTCAGTATTATTGGCTTATGCAGTAGTAGGTATATTACTATATGCGGTTATGCGAGCTTTAGGAGAAATGATCTATATAACACCAGGAACGGGATCATTTGCTGACTATGCGACTGATTACATTCATCCACTGGCTGGGTATTTAACAAAATGGAGTAATATTTTCCAATATATTGTTGTAGGGATTAGTGAAGTTATCGCTGTTACTCAATATTTGAATTTTTGGTGGCCACATTTACCAGATTGGATTTCAGGATTAGTGGTTATCATAACATTGACTTTGGCAAATCTTGCATCTGCTAAAGCATATGGGACATTGGAATTTTATTTTGCGATGATAAAAGTTGTTACGATTATCTTAATGATAATTATTGGATTAATGGTTATCTTCCTTGGATTAGGAAATAACTGGCATGCAATTGGTTTATCTAACCTTTGGAAACATGGTGGATTTTTCACAGGTGGATTTAAAGGATTTATGTTTTCTCTATCTATTATTGTTGGTTCTTATCAAGGGATTGAGTTACTAGGAATTACAGCTGGTGAAGCAGAAAATCCTAAACATGCAATTGTAGTATCTGTAAAATCAATTGTATGGAGAATTTTGATTTTCTATATTGGAGCAATTTTTGTGATTGTGACAATTTATCCATGGAATCAACTAGCTGCTGTTGGTTCACCATTTGTTGAAACATTTACTAAAGTAGGTATTGCTGGTGCAGCTGGAATTATTAACTTTGTTGTTCTTACAGCTGCAATGTCTGGGGCCAACTCAGGAATTTATAGTTCTAGTAGAATGTTATTTAAGTTATCAGTAGATAAGGAAGCGCCAAGCATTTTCAGTAAGTTGTCTAAACATGTGGTACCTAATGTCGCTATTTTGACGATTTCAAGTGGAATTTTGATTGGATTTATTTTGAACATTGTTCTTTCTATCTTTAGTAAATCCTCGGCTAACTTATTTGTAATTGTATATAGTTCCAGTGTATTACCTGGATTAGTACCGTGGTTTGTAATTCTACTATCAGAATTACGTTTCCGTCGTCAAAATGCACATATGCTAGAAGAACATCCATTTAAGATGCCGTTCTATCCATTATCTAATTATATGGCAATCATTGCATTGGTAATAATAGTTCTCTTTATGTTTGTTAACCCTGATACACGAGTTTCAGTATCAGTCGGAGCAGTATTTCTATTATTATTGTCATTGATTTTCTTTATTAGACATGGAAAAGATGGACAAAAAGGAAAGAATTAATATAGAAGAAAATAGTCGCATCAATTGCGACTATTTTTTTGTACCAATTTAATATTATTATGAGAAATATTGTAATTTAATAAAAATATGGGTTGATTTTATAGGAATGATTTATTATTAAAATTCGTAATTTGATAATAAATATAGTTGTTAAAGAGTCTAATTTTAGTTTTTACTAGAATGAACAAAAATAAATTATGTCTTTTTTTAAAGCATAATAAATAATTTAATCGTAATAATAAGAGAAAATTTGAATTTTGTTAATCTGAATTATCATTGTTTTAGAATTGTTATAGTAATAGTTATAGCCTTTATATCAGTGTTTATAAGGTGTTTTAAGTTTTAAATAGTATTTGATAGGCATAATTAAAATTTCAATTTAATAGCAAAAAAATATATTTATAAAAGAAAAAATTAAAATGTTGTAATTTTTCGGTGAGTATTATATAATCTAACCATGATATAAGATAACTTTTTTAACTGAGGAAAGGGGTAAATGAAATGAAGTTTAAAAAGCTATTAGCAGTTGGCGCTACTTTAGCAGTGTCAGCATTCACATTAGCTGCTTGTGGATCAAAGAGCAGCGATTCTGGCAAAACTCTTCACTGGGAAGACAATGCTGAAATTTCCACATTAGACCCTTCTAAAGTAACAGACGTTGTTGGTTTTAACCAATTAAACAATGTTACTGAAGGTTTATATCGTTTAGGAAAAGACAGTAAGATCACACCAGGTCTTGCTACAAAGACAACCGTAAGTAAAGACGGCCTTACATATACATTTACTTTACGTAAGGATGCAAAATGGTCTAACGGTGATAAAGTAACCGCAAAAGACTTTGTATATTCCTGGCAACGTACAGTAAATCCTAAGACAGGTTCACAATATGCTTACCTATTCAGTGGTATTAAGAACGCTGACGCTATTATGAAAGGTAAGAAGTCAGTTTCTGAATTAGGTGTTAAAGCAGACGGTGACTACAAGTTAGTTGTTACATTAGATAAGAAGATTCCATACTTCAAGTTATTGATGGGATTCCCATTATTCTTCCCACAAAACCAAAAAGTTGTTGAAAAATATGGTAGCAAGTATGGTACAGCTTCTAAGTACTTCGTTTATGACGGACCTTTCAAGCAAGAAGGTTGGACAGGTTCTAACTTAAGCTGGAAATTAGTTAAGAACGATGATTACTGGGATAAGAAAGCTGTTAAATTAGACAAGATTACTTATCAAGTAGTTAAGGATTCTAATACAGGTTACAACTTATTCCAATCTGGTAAGTTAGATGGTGCATTATTAAGTGCTGAACAAACAAAGCAATTAAAGGGACAAAAAGATTATACAGTCTTCCATGAAAGTACAACATTCTACTTACAATACAACCAAACAAAAGAAGAATTTAAGAACGCTAATATCCGTAAAGCAATTTCTTTAGCTATCAATCGTAAGGACTACTTAAAAGTTCTTGGTGGTGAAAATACAGCTGCTACATCTGTAACACCAGTTGGATTGACAAAAGTTAATGGAAAAGACTTCCAAAGCATTGTATCTGACAAGACAGATATGACATACAACAAAGCTAAAGCTAAAGAATTGTTCAACAAAGGTTTACAAGAATTAGGTAAAGACAAATTAGAATTTGCTATCTTGACAGATGATACAGACGCCGCTAAGAAGTCTGTTGAAGCTCTTCAAAGTCAATTGAAAGAAGCATTTGGTGATAAGGTAACAGTTAATACACAAACAGTTCCATTTAAGACACGTATATCCCGTTCAACAAGCGGTGATTTCGATGTAGTATTATCAGCTTGGGGTGCAGACTTCGCTGATCCTATCTCATTCTTAGACTTGTTTACATCAAACAACGAACAAAATAATGGTAAGTGGAGCAATGCTGAATATGACAAGTTGATCGCTGCTTCTAAGAATGCTAGTTCTGCAAGTGATCGTTGGAGTGATCTAGAAAAAGCTGAAAAGATCTTACTTCAAGATCAAGGTGTAACACCACTTTACTACAGAAACCAAGCATGGATGGTAAATGATAAAGTTAAAGGTATCATCTACAATACAGCAGGTGCTAACTTGAACTTCAAGGATACCTACATCGCAAAATAATTTATAGAAGTTTAGTTCTAAAATTATTTAATAAATCGGGGGCTAGATTTAGATTTAGTCACCGATTTTATTTTACCCCACAGTTATTTATGAGATTTTTTTAATTTAAATAATAGAATGAAGGGACTAATTGATATGCGTAAATACTTATTAAAACGTGTTTTGTATATGCTATTAACATTGTTCCTGGTTGCGACAATCACATTCTTCTTAATGAAATTGATGCCCGGAACACCATATACGAACCAAGCTAAAATGACAGCTTCACAAATTGAAATAATGAACAAACAATATGGTTTGGATAAACCTATTTGGGAACAATATTTGATTTACATCTTTGGTATGTTCCATGGTGATTTTGGAACTTCTTTCCAATATAGTAACCAACCAGTAGCATACTTAATCTCAAGTCGTTTAGGTGCTTCAATGCAACTAGGTTTACAAGCAATGATCTTCGGAGTTTTCTTCGGTGTAATTCTAGGTGCAGCTGCAGCTATCAAGCATAATACATGGGCTGATACAGGAGCAACAGTAATTGCGATTATTGGTAAATCTGTACCAAACTTCGTGTTAGCTATCTTGTTACAATACTATATTGCTTTGAAATTGGGCTGGTTCCCAATTGCAGGTTGGGGTCAATTCTCCAATACAATTTTACCAACAATTGCTTTAGGGGTAGGACCATTAGCTGAAACAGCTCGTTTTATCCGTACAAGTATGGTTGAAGTGTTGAACTCTGATTATATTGAATTGGCTAAAGCAAAAGGCTTAAGTAAATTTGAAGTGGTTTATCACCATGCATTAAGAAACAGTTTGATTCCATTAGTTACATTATTAGGACCTTATACAGTTGCTTTGATGACAGGTTCTATGGTTATCGAAAATGTCTTTAACATTCCAGGAATTGGGGAACAATTTGTTAAGTCAATCATGACTAATGATTACCCAACTATTATGGGGGTAACAATGGTCTTCTCAATCGGATTGGTAGTAGTTATTTTAATTACTGACATCATCTATGGATTGATTGATCCACGTATTAGACTTGAAGGAAATGGAGGGAATAAGTAATGGAAGAAAAATTAAAATTAAGTCCAGATAGTTTCGAACCTTTAGCAAAAGGCGAAGCTCAAGATAATGAAAAAATCGCTGCTCCCTCACTTACCTTTACTCAAGATGTATGGTTAAGATTGAAGAAGAACAAAGGTGCAGTTGTCTCTTTGATTGTTATCTTATTGATGGTGATTGTAGCATTTGGTTCAACACCATTCATTAATAAAAGTACATTAGTTAAGTCTCAGCCACAATATGCAAACTTACCAGCTAAGGTTCCAGGTCTAGATGCAATTAATGGTCTTAACGGTAAGATTAAGCAAGGCGGTGTCTGGGTAGATGCTTATGCTAAAAATGATGTTCCAAAAGATAAGTATTTCTATTTAGGAACTGATTATTTAGGACGTTCATTAGCTCAACGTATTATTTACGGTACAAAAGTTTCATTGATTGTAGCTTTAGTCGCAACATTCTTTGATTTAACAGTTGGGGTCGCCTATGGCATCATCTCAGGATGGAAAGGGGGTAGAGTAGATAATGTTATGCAACGTATTATCGAAATTATTTCCTCTATCCCTAACCTTGTTATCGTTGTTTTGATGCTGGTGGTATTGAAGCCAGGTATGACTTCTATTATCTTAGCTATCGCAATTTCTTCATGGACAACCATGGCTCGTATGATTCGTGCCGAAACGCTGTCCTTGAAAACGCAAGAATATGTATTAGCCGCAAGAACATTAGGTGAGTCACCTACAAAAATTGCATGGAAACACTTGGTACCAAACTTATCAAGTATCATCATTATTCAAACAATGTACACAATTCCATCAGCTATCTTCTTCGAAGCATTCTTGAGTTTTATCGGTATCGGTATTACAGCTCCAGAAACTTCTTTAGGGGTATTGTTGAATGAAGGACAAAAGAACTTCCAATTCTTACCATATCAAATGTGGTATCCAGCAATTGTATTGTGTGTATTGATGATTGCATTTAACCTTTTAGGTGACGGTTTACGTGATGCATTCGATCCAAAGACAAGAAGGTAGGTTTTAAACAATGGCAGAAAGAATTTTAGATGTTAAAAATTTAAAAGTGGATTTCCACACCTATGCCGGCGAAGTTAAAGCCATCCGCGATGTGAGTTTCCACTTAGATAAAGGTGAAACCCTAGCAATTGTAGGGGAATCAGGTTCAGGTAAGTCTGTTACAACTAAAGCAATAATTGGTCTTTTAGCAAATAATGCTAAGGTTGTTGGTGGTGAAATTAACTTCAACGGACAAGACATTTTGAAGAAATCAGAAAAAGAAATGCAATCCGTTCGAGGAAAAGAAATTTCCATGATTTTCCAAGATCCAATGACTTCTTTAGACCCAACAATGAAAATTGGACAACAAATTGCTGAACCTCTAATGAAGCATAAAGGTATGAATAAGAAGGATGCTTGGGCAAAAGCTCTTGATATGTTAAAGGCAGTTGGAATCACAAATGCTGAAAAGCGTATCAATGATTATCCACACCAATTTTCAGGTGGTATGCGTCAACGTATCGTAATTGCGATTGCATTGGTATGTGATCCTGAAATTTTGATTGCTGATGAACCAACAACTGCGTTAGACGTTACTGTTCAAGCACAAATCTTGGATTTAATGAAAGAAATGCAAGCTAAAGTAAAAACATCTATTATCTTCATCACTCACGATTTAGGTGTTGTAGCTGGTATGGCTGATAGAGTAGCTGTTATGTATGCTGGAGAACTTTTAGAATATGGTACAGTTGATGAAGTATTTTATAACCCACAACATCCATATACTTGGGGACTTTTGAATTCCATGCCAACTTTAGCAAGTGATAAGTTAGAATCTATTCCAGGAACACCACCAGATTTACTTGATCCACCAAAAGGCGATCCTTTTGCTCCAAGAAATCCATATGCGATGAAGATTGATGCTGAACAAAAGCCACCATTCTTCAAGGTGTCAGATACACATTATGCTGCTACATGGTTGTTACATCCAGACGCTCCTAAAGTAACACCACCTGAAGAAATCGTTAGACGTCAGCAAAAGTATGCAGAATTAATGGCTAAAAAGAAAGATTAACAGAAAGGATGAGAATTAATGCCAGAAAGAAAAAAATTGTTACAAGTTAAGCATTTAAAACAATACTTTACTTCCGGTAAGTCCACTGTTAAGGCTGTTGATGATGTTACTTTTGACATTTACGAAGGTGAAACATTTGGACTTGTAGGAGAATCAGGTTCAGGTAAAACAACAACAGGACGTAGTATTATTCGTTTATACGATCCAACTGATGGGGAAATTATTTTCGATGGAAAAGATGTTAGCAAGTTAAAGACTAGATCTGAAAAATTAGAATTTAATCGTGAGATGCAAATGATCTTCCAAGATCCATATGCTTCCCTAAATCCAAGAATGACAGTTGAAGATATTATTGCTGAAGGTATTGATATTCATGGTTTGGCCAAGAGTAAGAAAGAACGTTCAGAAATGGTTGAAAATCTACTTGAAACAGTTGGTTTGAATCGTGATCATGCTAGTCGTTATCCACATGAATTCTCTGGTGGTCAACGTCAACGTATAGGGATTGCTCGTGCATTAGCCGTACAACCTAAGTTTATCATTGCTGACGAACCTATTTCAGCTTTGGACGTTTCTATTCAAGCTCAGGTAGTTAACTTATTGAAAGATCTTCAAGAAGAAAAGGGATTAACTTATCTCTTTATCGCCCATGACTTATCAATGGTTAAGTTTATCTCCGATAGAATTGGAGTTATGCATTATGGAAGACTATTAGAAGTAGGGCCAGCTGATGATGTTTATGATAAGCCTTTGCATGACTATACTAAGAGTTTGATTTCTGCAGTTCCAATTCCAGATCCTGAAATTGAACGTCAACGTCATAGAATTGACTATGATCCTTCTATTGAAGGTGACGATGGCGATAAGGTTCGTTCTTTACATGAAATTACACCAGGTCATTTTGTAAGATGTACGGATGATGAAGTGGAAATGTATAAGAAAAAAGCTGCTGAATACGAAAAATAAGTAATTAGAAAATAAAATTAATATCGCACCATTTCCTAGTTATTAAACTTTGAAATGGTGCGATTTTTGTTTATTATGATAAATTATTTCTGTTGTTGATCTTCTTCTTTAATATGAGCGTGTACAAAGTAACGATAAATCGCCATACCGACGATCAATAATAAAATACCGACGATATTTAAGATTAAGTTCTTATAGTCATCATGGATAATCAGTAAGTTTCGTAATAAAGCTGTTAGTCCAAGTCCCATCAATAAAGTAATAGATACATGACCATTATTTTTAAGAGAACTAATTACAATCATGAAAAATTCAAACAGTAAAAAGAAAACTATAATCTTATCTATCATAAGGTAAATGTCACTAGTTGTAGGCTCAAGTGCAATTTGGAAAAGACGAATAATTTCTTTTGCAATTTGAATTAGTAAAACTATTCCCAACAAAATTATAACCACGAAGCTAAGTACACTGAAAAGTTGGGCAAACTCATCTGCGTATTTTTGAATTAACTTTGAGAATTTCAAAATAGTGTACCTCCTAATCTAATAATGCTAACGTTAATTTGCACACTTTCTATACACATAGTGTACTAAATAACAGGTTAAAACAAAAGGAATTGTGCAGTATAAAGCGACACGTTGATTAGGATCGAACCAAATTAATATACAAGATAAAATACTAGTAATTAAAGCAAACAGTGGAATAACAGGATACCAAGGTGTCTTATATTTTAACTCAGATAAAGAATGTCCGGATTTTAAAAATTGTTTTCGGAAATTAAGTTCTGCTAAAGCAATAGCTGCCCAAACAATTACAACTGCTAATCCAGAAACAGAAACCAAGACTAGGTAGATAGTATCTGCTGCAAAAATACTTGAAAGCAGAGCTAACAATCCACCAATCATACTTAAACATAGTGCAATGACAGGAATACCATTTTTATTAGTTTTTGAGATATTTTTAGGAATTGTTCCTTCATTTCCTAATGACCAGAGCATGCGAGTTGATGCATATAATCCGGAATTGGCCGCAGAAATAATGGCAGTTAGAACCACAAAATTCATAATATCAGCTGCATAAGGAATACCCATCATTTTTAAAACATAAACAAATGGGCTTTGCGTAACTCCAGCTTTTTGGTAAGGGATAAGAGCGGCCATAACAACAATGCTTCCAATGAAAAAGATAACCAACCTCCAAAGAGTTGTGTGAATAGCTTTAGGGATAGTTTTATCAGGTTCTTTTGCCTCACCAGCTGTAATGGCAATTAATTCAGTACCGGAAAAGGCAAAATTAACAGTTAACATAGTCGTGAAAACACCACTAAATCCATTAGGAAAAATACCATTTTTATATAGGTTACTAATGCCGGGAGCATGAGTGAAATTATTTAAGGGAATAATTCCAACCATTGCTAGGATACCAAGTAAGATAAAGGCTACAATTGCAAAAACCTTAATGGCGGAAAACCAAAATTCACTTTCGGCGAAGATTTTAACCGAATAAGCATTGGAAAAGAATATTAATATAATAAAAATAGTACTCCAAATCCAAACTGGGTTATGAGGAAACCACTCTTGCATGATAAGTCCAGCAGCTGTAAATTCTGAACCTAGAGCAATCGTCCAGGTTAACCAATATAAGATTGCGACAGTAAAGCCAGTACCTTCGCCGATATACTTTTTGGCATAAACATGGAAAGCACCAGTATAAGGCATTGCTACTGACAGTTCGCCAAGACATAACATCACCGAGTAAACAATTAAAGCTCCAATTAAGTAGGCAATGATAGTACCAATTGGCCCGGCTTGATGAATGGTATAGCCAGAACTTAAAAACAAACCGGTTCCGATAACTCCACCTAAAGAAATCATGCGAATATGACGAGTTTCCATTTTACGATTAAGATGTGTTTTCTTAGACATATTTAATCCTCATTTCTTGAAATTACAGTAATTATAATTATTATTATAACTTTAAATTAATTTTAGATTAGATTATAATTAGTATATTAACATGAAAAAGTAGGTGAGTAAACGTGGATTTTACAGAGTTTTTAACTAACCATACAGTTGTTTTAGATGGAGCGATGTCAACTCCTCTTGAAAGATTGGGTGCAGATACAAATAATGATTTGTGGACAGCTAAAGCTTTGACTGATAATGAAGAATTGGTATATGAAGTTCATAAAATGTATTTCGAAGCTGGAGCGGATCTAATAATTACGGATACTTATCAAGCTAATATTCAAGCCTTTGAAAAAGTTGGATACAGTGAAAAAGAAGCTAGAAATTTAATTAAAAAAGCAGTAAAAATCGCACAAAAGGCACGCGATGATTATGAAAATAGAACAGGAAAGCATAATTATATTGCTGGAACAATTGGTCCATATGGTGCTTACCTAGCTAACGGAAGCGAGTATAGAGGAGATTATGAGTTATCTACTAAAGAATATCAACAATTTCATTTACCAAGGATCGAAGAATTGGTAACTACAGGGGTTGATATCCTAGCTATTGAAACTCAACCTAAGTTAGATGAAGTACTGGCGATTCTAGAGTTGCTAAAGAAAAAATATCCGCAACAAAAAGTGTACGTTTCTTATACTTTGAGCGATGACGATACAATCAGCGATGGAACATCATTGCCTAGAGCTATCCATGCACTTGAAGATTATTCGCAAGTAATAGCAGTAGGAATCAATTGTGTAAAGCTAGAGTTAGTAGAACCGGCTTTAAAAAATATGAAAGAAATCACAGATAAGCACTTAATAGTATATCCTAATTCAAGTGCGGTCTATGATCCTAAGAGTAAGACTTGGTCCCAACCTAAAACTAGTGCAACCTTTGAAGAGTTGATTCCTAATTGGTATGAGGCAGGAGCCAGAATTATTGGTGGTTGTTGTACAACAGGACCGAAGGAAATCAAAGCAGTGGCGGATTTTATTAAGCGTAATAAATAATCTTATAAAGGTCATCTATCATGGGATAGGTGGCTTTTTTGTCGTTTAAGAATGAATTTTAACCGTTTAATAAAGATAGTGAATCATTCATATAAAGAGACGTAAAATGTACTTTAACTATGCTATATTAGAGGTGGAAAGGGGGAATCAAAGATGAAAGTTAACATTAATATTGATGAAAATTTAGTAGAAGATAGAGCAGAATTTTATCTACAAGAAATGACTGATAAAATTACAAGAATTGCTAAAGAGTTAACTAACGATAATAGTGGATTATGGTGCTATAAAAATAAAGATATTATTCCCGTAAAATATGAAGAAATTATTCTAATTCAAAGTGAAAATAATATAGTTGTGGTTTATACAAATGAAGATAGCTATGAATATCGTGGTAGATTGTATCAGGTAAAAGATGAGTTACCAAATATGTTTATAGAAGCTTCTAGAAGTGCAATTTTTAATTATCGAAAGATTGATCATTTGGAAATTCTAGGAAGTGGCATGATTGACGTAATCTTAGAAAATCAAATGAGAGTAGGGATTTCAAGAAGAAAAATTAGAATTTTGAAAGAGAGGTTGGGACTATGACAATAAAAAAAATTGCTAAACGCGGGATTGATGGTATTACTTACGGTGTGACGATAGGTATGATTCTTTCGTTAATCTTTTCATATTTAGCTGGTAGTAGTAGCTACTATCCATCTACACCAGCTTTTGTAGCAGGATTTAATAATAATTTGACGGCAACACTTATTTCTGTATTACTATGGATGGTAATTGGATTATTTTCAGCATACTCAAGCATAATTTTTGAATTGGAAAATATATCTTTGCTGATTAAAACTGTGATTCATTTTTGCTTAGTATATGCGATTGTGTTGGCAGTAGGAATATATTTAAAGTGGTTCACAAGTAGTGGATTTATTTTAGTTACTATCTCGTTTTTAGTCGTTTATACTGCTATCTGGGTAATTACATGGTTAACGATAAAGAATGACATTAAAAGGATAAATCAACAAATAACAAAGTTAAAAGAAAAATAAAAATTTATGTAGTAGTAAACCTTATTAAAAAGTGTTAGAATTAATTTGTAATAATTCTAAACTAACTTTGGAAGGGGAAATTATTATGTCAATGAATCCTAGCAAAGCGCAAGACGTGTGGAAAGATATTGGAAAGAGTGTACAATTTACGGTTCTTGAATTAAAGCGTGAAAATCAAGCTCATGAACAAGAAGTGATCCAAGAATTTGCAGATCGTTATCAAGCAATTATCCGTTCCTTGAGAATTAGGAATGGCGATGGTTACTTAAAAGCATCTTTCGGTATCAGTAATGAAGCTTGGGATTATCTATTCCCTAATGCTCCCAAGCCCAAGGAACTAGAAACGTATAAAACAATCAGTGGTCCAAAATACTCAATGCCTGCAAGTAAAGGCGACTTATTCTTCCATATTCGTGCCGATAGCGAAGCATATGTGTACGAAGCAATGAGTCAATTCCGCAGATTCCTTGAAGACATTACAACAGTTGTTGATGAAACTAAAGGTTTCCGTTATTTTGAAGGCCGTGCTATTATCGGCTTTATCGATGGAACAGAAGCTCCGCAAGTAGAAGATGCTGCTGATTACGCAATCATTGGTGATGAAGATCCATTCTTTGAAAATGGTTCATATGCATTTGCTCAAAAGTGGAAACATAATATGGACTTCTGGAATCATATGAAGACTGAGGAACAAGAAAAAGCTGTTGGTCGTGAGAAATTTACTGACCTAGAACTTGAAGATGAAGATAAGTTTAAGAATGCTCATAATGTAGCATCTAAGGCTGAAATTGATGGTGAGGAACAAAAGATTGTACGTATGAACGTTCCATATTCTGATCCAGCACAAAATAATACTGGTACTTACTTTATTGGATATGCACGTCATTGGAAAGTAACCAAAATGATGTTACAAAATATGGTAGATAAATCAGACTTCTTGTTGACATTCTCAGATATTTTATCAGGTCAATTATTCTTCATTCCTTCACGAGATATGTTAGACAAGATTGCTGATGGTGAATTGAATAAGTAGTCTTGGGTTAGCTCAAAAGATTAAAATAATCTTTTGAGTTTTTATTTATAAAAAATACATAATTAGATAAATGTCTGATAAATGATTAAAAGTATTGCTTTGATGATATAAGCATATTATTATCAGAATAGATAGTTTATTATTTTATTGAGTGTTTGAGAAAAGGGGGAGTTCGATGCACCAAAATGATTTAAGAGTGAGAAAGACTCGCGCAAAGATAAAAAGGGCATTGATCGAAACTATTAACGAAAAAGGTTTTGGAAATCTAACAGTATCTGATATTACTGAAAGAGCTAGAATTAACCGAGGAACTTTCTATATTCATTACAAGGGTAAACAAGATTTGTTAAATCAGTTAGAGGAAAATGTATATGCTGATATTATAAAGTTATTTCATGAAAATGGAACTATTTCTTCGGCAACAAGTTACGAGGATTTGAATGAGCAATTTTTTCAAAAGTTTTCAGCGTATATTTATGGAGAACGTGACTTCATTTTAGCAATGGTATTAGGAAATGGAGATCCTATGTTTTATCATAAGGTTAAACAAATTCTAATTCGAGAATTACTGAAAAGAATGGATTATCTGGGTATAAAAATGGATGATGAAATACCTCGTGAATATATACAGGAATATGCGATTGGTAGTATGTTAAATTTATCCATTTATTGGTTAGAAAAAGATGATCCAGAATCACCAAGTGAGTTTACAAAAATAATGATGCATACGCGTACTAAAGCACCGTTATCATTTGCAGTTAAGGAATAATAATTATAGACAAATATGATTTATTGTGTGTGGTGCTAGTTGATTGGTAAATGATATAATCTCAAATTATACATCAACGAAGAAACTTCAAATCTAGTTTGAAATCCTGTTAAGGAACGATTACGGTTATTTTCGATCTTACCTCTACAACGAATTAGAAAATAATTATAAAGAATAATTATTATGTTTGGTTGCCCCTTTCACATTTGAGCTGTATGGTGTCACAAAATTGTAACGCATAATTTTCTGTATTTTATTATTGATTTTTAATTTATTTCATGCTAAATTAATAATCAACAAGATAAACGAGGTAATTTGATTATGAAAAAGACTAACTTCAACAACATTATTATTGCAAGCATTCGGGTCATTATTATTTAATGATGCGGCTTGCATGGTTGTGCCCGCATCGCTTGTGAGAAGATGCGGGTAGGAGTTAGCAAAACGCTGGTGACTATCCATCATAGTCACCAGCGTTTTTTTGTTTGTTTTGTTGAAAAATTTTTTAGAATGGATGTGACGTCTATGGAATCAGTAGAAAGTACCAACTTTAAAGTAGAAAAAGACCCGGTGAAAACTGTCATTGCCGCTTCAATGGTGGGCACCGCCATTGAATTTTTTGATTTTTATGCCTATGGGACTGCGGCGGCTGCTTATTTCCCTAAAATTTTCTTTCCAGCAATGACCCCCTTAATTGCAACCATGCTCTCATTATTAACATTTGGGGTTGCCTTTGTTGCCCGCCCAGTCGGTTCCTTTGTCTTCGGTCATTTTGGTGATAAGATGGGGCGTAAGAAGACCTTAGTTGTTTCCCTTTTATTGATGGGACTATCCACCGTTTTAATCGGTTTTCTGCCTGGTTACCGAACTTTAGGGGTATCAGCCGTCTTACTGCTTTGCTTACTCCGCTTCGTTCAAGGGGTAGGCCTTGGTGGTGAGTGGTCTGGGGCTGTTTTAGTTGCCACAGAAAATGCTCCTAAGGAAAAACGCGCCCTCTATGGTTCTTTCCCTGAACTAGGGGCTCCTATCGGTTTCTTCCTTTGCAACGGGCTCTTCTTCAGTTTAGAAAGTTTCTTAAGTCCTGCCCAAATGATGAGCTTTGGCTGGCGGATTCCTTTCTGGGCCTCAGCTGTTCTCGTAGTGGTTGGTCTTTACGTCCGACATAAGCTTCAAGAAACACCACTCTTTAGGTTAGCCCAAGAAAAGGCCGAAGTTAGCCACTCCCCATTGAAGGTTGTCTTAAAGCACCACTGGAAGCAAATCCTTCAAGGAACCTTCATCATGGGTTCAACTTACGCTTTCTTCTTCACACTAACAACCTGGTCACTTTCTTATGCCACGACTGCCCTTGGCTTTGGTCACCAAGAATTTCTCTTCCTGTTGATGATGGCCATTGTCATCTTTGCAGCCATGATTTTATTATCATGCCTTTATGCTGATAAAGTCGGTCGCAAATCCGTCCTCTTATGGACAACAGTTGCCCTACTGGTTTTCTCTTTTGTCTTTCCAGTTTTACTGAAGGGTCAACACAATATGGTCGGGATGCTCACCTTCCTAGGGGTTGGTTTCGTCATCATGGGTACCCTTTATGGTCCCGTTGGTGCCTTACTTCCAGAACTCTTCCCAACCAACGTTCGTTATTCTGGAGCCGGTATTGCTTATAACATGGCGGCGGTAGTTGGGGCAGCCTTGGCTCCTTCCATAACTACTTGGTGCATCAGCAAGTTCGGTTTAATGTCAGCTGGATACTACATGGGCGCCTTAGCTGTTTTGGCAGTCGTTGCCCTTGTTTTAACTAAGGAAACCAAGGATATGGACTTCAGTAAATAAATGCTACGCACAGTTGTGATAGCGAAAAGTTTTTATGGTTTCAAAGCCCACGTTGAGATTACCTATGACGGCTATATTATTAATTATGTTATTACTAAAGCCTCTGTTCATGATACTGTTGAAACTCTAGAACTTATTACAAGCAGTCCTTATTATCAGCTTTTAGTTGATATTGGTTATGTCGGCAAAGATTTACATGATTTTCTAAAAAACAAGGTTTCTACTTATGGACACCTTATCGTTCCAATATGAAAGGCACTAAAGAACATAATTCTCAAAACTAAAGAATCAACGGCGTAAAATTGAAACATGTTTTTCAATGATGAACAATGCTTTTCATGTAGAAAATAATAAAAATAGATTAATTTCTGGGTTTCAAACAGAGTTTGAACTTGAAATTCTACTATAAAATCTTGGATTTTATAAATATATTTCTAACTAGCACCACGGGTGATTTATTAAAAAAGAAGAATAGCAGCCTTTGATTTAAAATAATCAAGAGCTGCTATTTTTTGTGGTTAAATTAAGCTAGACTATCTAAAAATTGTAGTACACTTTCATAGTCTGGTTCATTTGTTTGTTCAATAACTAATTCACGATATAAAACCTTACCGTCATTATCTAACACCCAAACGCTACGAGCATCAGTATCATTATCAGCAACATAAAGACCAGCATTCTTGCCAAAATCGAAAGCTTTGTCAGAAAGAAGTTGCATATTCTTAACGCCTTCAGTTGCACACCAATTTGCTTGTTCTTCAATTGTGTTTGTAGAAACTGTATAGAAAGCGATGTTGGAATATTTGTCTACATCTTGATTAAATTTTTTAGTAGAAATACTACATACACTAGTGTTGATGTCAGGAACAACACTGATAAATGTCACTTTCTTTAATAAATCAGAACTACTTACATTTTCACCTTTGGCATTTTGAACTGTAAATTCTGGGAAAACTCCATTAACGTCTACAGGAGTTCCGTTAGTTGATAGGGGTTCGTCATGACGAGTAATTTTCATAATTAATCGATCCTTTCGTTATGTACTATCTTAATTATAGAACGAGTGAGCTTAATAGTGGTAAATATATGCTTGTAAAAATATTTCGTAAAAATATTTCGTAAAACTTAACGTTCGTATAATTATTATATACGAACATTAGCATGTTAAGCATTATCATTATTTTTGTATTAGAAATACTAATTTTATGTTGATTAATCACGAAATGCCATATATATTTTAAAGTGTAATATATGAACTATTAAAGTAGTTGTTTATTTTATTGTTCGTTTTTAAAAAACGGGAGGTACAAAAGTGAGAAGTAATCGATATGTTGTTGCCTTAGCGGGTGTTATCTTTCATTTAATGATTGGTTCAGTTTATGCTTGGAGTGTTTATGCAAAGCCTATTGCAAGTCAAACTTCTTGGTCAGAATCAGCTATTTCATTTGCTTTTAGTCTGGCTATTTTCTTCTTGGGAATGTCTGCAGCTTTCATGGGTCGCTTAGTTGAAAGATTCGGTCCTACAGTGACAGGAACTATTTCAGCTCTCTTATTTGGAACAGGTATCATTTTGACAGGTGTTTCAATTCATTTGAATCAATTATGGATGCTTTACTTGTCATATGGGGTAATCGGAGGATTAGGATTAGGTTCTGGTTATGTAACTCCTGTTTCTACAATTATCAAATGGTTCCCAGATAAGCGAGGCTTAGCAACAGGTTTGGCTATCATGGGATTCGGATTTGCTGCTTTACTTACAAGTCCAATTGCACAAAGATTAATGAGTGTAGTAGGGTTAGAAACAACATTTTACATTTTAGGTGCATTCTACATGATTGTTATGCTTATTGCAGCACAATTTATTAAGCGTCCTAAAGAAGGCGATGTTCCAGAAGTAGCAGTTGCTAAAGGTAATAAAGTTAGTTTAGGTGCTCAACTTACAGCTAACCAAGCCTTAAAAACTAAAGCATTCTACTCCTTATGGTTTATGTTATTCATCAACATTACTTGTGGAATTGGTTTAGTATCTGCAGCTTCACCTATGGCTCAAGAAATGACTGCTATGAACGCAGGTGCAGCAGCTGTTATGGTAGGTATTATCGGATTATTTAACGGTTTTGGCCGTCTTATCTGGGCAACATTATCTGACTATATCGGTAGACCTTTAACATTTAGTTTGATCTTCATTGTAGATATTATCATGTTAGCAACATTACTAATTTTCCATGTACCAATGGTATTTGTTGTAGCATTATGCTTGTTAATGTCATGCTATGGTGCTGGTTTCTCAGTAATCCCTGCATATCTAGGTGATGTATTTGGTACAAAAGAATTAGGTGCTATCCACGGTTACATCTTAACTGCATGGGCAATGGCAGGTATGGTTGGTCCAGTTTTACTATCTTACACTCACCAAATGTTACATAGTTATGCAACAACAATTATAACTTTCATTATTGTTGATATGGTAGCATTGTTTGTCTCCTTCTGGGTACAACGTGACATTTTGAGAATTAAGAAACAAGTATTTGAAAAATAAAATAGTATTGAATTGAAAATAAAGGTTCAAGGCCGGTAAGTGGCTTTGAATTTTTTTTGTTTGAAAATATATTGTTCAAAGCATAATAATTGTTGTGGAATCGCTTGTATGTTATAATTTTTCTAAATTAAAAAAGAGAGGTATGGGCGATGGCAATACTTAGCTTACAGAATGTAGGATATAAAGTTGATACTAATGAGATATTGAAAAATATAAATCTAGACATCAACGAAAATGAATTTATAACAATCACCGGTCCTTCGGGTGGAGGGAAAAGTACTTTATTAAAGATAATAGCTACTTTACTAACTGCGACAACTGGAGAAATCTTCTTTGATGGGAAAAATCAAGATGAGTATGCGATAACTGAATATAGACAACAAGTGTCATATTGCTTTCAACAACCTAGTTTATTTGGAGAGACAGTATTTGATAATTTGAGTTTTCCTTATGAGATTCGTCAAAAAGAATTTGATGAAAAATCTGCAATTGAAGCTTTGAAATCTGTAAACTTACCAGAAACTTATTTACATAAGGATATTAATAGTTTATCTGGTGGTGAGCGTCAACGAGTAGCTTTGTTGAGAAATACGATGTTCTTACCAAAAGTTTTGTTATTGGATGAAGTAACTGTAGGTTTGGATGCTCGTTCAATTGAAATTGTGCATGAATTTATTGATAAAATTTGGAAACAAGAAGTAACAATCTTACAAATTACACATCATGAAGGAGAAATTAAGCAAGCTAATAAAATAATTTGGGTAGAGGAAGGGATGATTAAAGATGTCACAACTAAGCGTTAATAATTTATCTTTAGCATTGGCTTTTGCATTAGTATTAGTAGCCGTTTATATTAGTAACCGTGAAAAATTAGGTTTAACAAAGGATATTTTTTACAGTATTTCCCGGGCAATAGTCCAACTTGTAATCGTAGGATATATTCTTAAATATATCTTCAATGTAAATAATGTTATCTTAACAGCAGCAATGAGTTTCTTTATTGTGTTAAATGCTGCTTACAATGCTCATAAGCGAAATCCTAATGACCACAAGAGTTATTTTAATTCATTATTAGCTATTTTTGTCAGTACATATGTAACTATGGGAGTATTAGTAGCTTCCGGTTCAATTAGATTTATTCCATCTCAAATTGTTCCTATCAGTGGGATGATTGCAAGTAACTCTATGGTTGCGATTGGTCTTTGTTACAGAAATTTAAATACACTTTTTAAAAACCAAAGACAACAAGTTTTAGAAAAGTTGGCCTTAGGAGCATCTATGAAGCAAGCTTCATTACCTTTATTGCATGCAAGTATTAAGACAGCGATGCAACCAACGATAGATTCTGCAAAAACAGTTGGTTTGGTAAGTTTACCAGGAATGATGTCAGGTTTGATTTTTGCTGGAGTAGATCCAGTAAGAGCAATTAAGTATCAGATTATGGTTACGTTCATGCTTTTATCGGCTACGAGTTTAGGATCAATTATTGCAGGATATCGAACATATAAAGATTACTATAACGAAAAATTACAATTGAGAATTAAATAGTAAGGAAGACTGATTATTTAATAAATAGAATTGAAAATAATAAAAAAATCACTAGAGAGCAAGTTTTAAATGACGAGTTCTTTAGTGATTTTTTGGTTTTGACATTGTTTTTCGTTTAGTCATAGTTTACAAGTTCTACATCTTCACCGCATTTTTTCAGCATATCTACATGCATTTCGCCCCAAGTACAAAGATCACTAAGCACGGTACTTAATGATTGACCATAATCACTTAAAGAATATTCAACTTTAGGTGGAACTTGATTATATACTTTGTGGTTGATAATATCGGCTGCTTCTAATTCGCGTAATTGTTGAGTCAACATCTTTTGGCTGATATTAGGAATTAATCTTTTTAGTTCACTTGTACGTAATGATTGGTGGCGAAGATTACATAAAATAATTGGTTTCCATAATTAGCACAAAAAGAATTACGTAGATATGCAGCTAATATGGATATGAAAATTCAAGCTTGGTCACCATTAATGCAAGAACAATTATTAAAGAATAAGGTTATTTTAGATATAGCTAAAAAATACAATAAATCAGCTGCACAAGTGATCTTACGTTGGAACATTCAGCAAGATATCTTATTAAATGTTAAATCTATCCATAATAATCGTATGATAAGTAACGCTGACATTTTTGATTTTGAATTAGATGATAGAGATATGGATAAAATCAATATGCTTGATGAAAACTTGCGAGTTGGTCCTAATCCCGATAAATTTGATTTTTAAAAGTAATTAGTAAGTGGAGGGATTTAAAATGAATAATGGATTTTCAGTAGTAAATCATGTTGGAATTACAGTAAGTAATTTGGAAAAGTCAATTGAGTTTTATGAAACATTGACAGGTAAAAAGATTTCTAATAAAGATGAAATTGGTGGGAAACGTATGGCTCAAACTCAAGGTTTGGATGATACTTTAATAAGATACGCTAATCTACATCTAGATAATATTAATATAGATATTTTAGAATATGTAGAACCAAAATCTACAAAAGCTAATTATTCTAATGAACAAATTAGTGCAATGCATCTTTGCTTTGAAGTAGATGATATTGAAGCAGCAGTTGCTAGGATGAAAGAAATTGGGGTCGAACCAGAAGGAGAACCAATTTATTTCGAAAAATCTGATGGATTGAAGGCAGGTTTTGGAACAGGAGTAGTTTATTTCAAAGATCCTGATGGAACAAATTTAGAGTTAATCGCACCTAGGGGTCCATTTTAACGTGAAAGAAATTAAAAAAGAAGCTAGGATATAAATCCTAGCTTCTTTTTATATAATCTCTGATGGGTGGTCAGGGGATCGAACCCTGGACCCACGGATTAAGAGTCCGTTGCTCTGCCAGCTGAGCTAACCACCCATAACTCATCAACAAGTTATATAATATCAAAGTTTAGAAAATTATGCAAGATTTTTTTGAAATAAAAAAGAATTATGTTTTTGTGTATAAAACGGTTGTATAATATTTAGGACTGATAATGTAAAATTTTTTTGCATTACGGTCCTTCTTTTATTTTCTCCATTTTTACGGCAAAATAAAAGAGATGGCCCACAACGCCAATCTAATTAAAGAAAGGACA
>SKEM01000583.1_pt1 | contig 23509 bp, 14 predicted proteins | sample 4826731 | NCBI WGS metagenome assembly SKEM01 (sample SAMN11008809, study PRJNA524170) | human gut metagenome | biome: Human fecal sample; material: Feces; isolation source: fecal sample from pouch patient p37 | host: Homo sapiens | place: Israel: Tel-Aviv | collected 2015-07-27
GGACGGGGCGGCTAGTCCAGGCGGCCGGGCGGCCGGGGCAGCTAGTCCAGCCCGCCCGGCAACTGGGGCGGCCAGCCCCGACGGCGACCTTCCGCTGCTCCTCCTCACCGACGGCGAGGCGCACGCGGAGCGGCTCGGCACCGTCGACGCCCTCGCCGCGCTCGTGCGCGACGGTCGGCTGCAGCCCCTCGTCGTGGCGCTCGTCGACGCGTCGACGGATCGCGTCGACTCCCTCGGGGGCCCTGACGGGCAGGCCCGGTGGATCGTGGAGGAGCTCGTCCCGCGCCTCAGGCGCGACGGCCTCGTCCTCCCCGGCGAGCCCTCGCGGCGCCGGCGGGTGGCGGAGGACCCGGCCCTCACGGTCGTGGCCGGCTCGAGCTTCGGCGCCCTCACCGCCTTGTTCTCCGTCGCCCGCGCGCCGGAGGCGGTGGGGTGCGCGAGCGCCCAGTCGACCTCCCTGTGGCGCTACGAGCACGCTGCCGTGGCGGAGGCGCTCGCGGCCGCCGCACGGCGCGCGCCGGTCAGCGTCCGGCTCCACGCCGGGCGGTACGAGGGGACGATGGCGGCGTCGGCGCAGGACGTCGTCCGCGCGCTCGAGGCGGCCGGCTGCCCCTGCGCCCCGGTGACCGTCCACGGCGGCGGGCACGACTGGGCCTGGTGGCGGCAGGCGGTCCTCGACGACGCCGTGGCCCTCCTCGGGCCCGCACCCTCCGCGGCAGCGGGAGCGCCCTGAGGTCGCAGCGCGGGCCGGTCCGGGGCGACCCGCGCCGACGCGGCGCCGTCGGACCCGGGCTCCGCGTGCCGGGGGGACGACGAGCTGCTGCCCGATCGGGGCCGGGGCGTGCGCGGCGTCGAGGAGGGCGGCGGCGACGGCGTCGCGCGAGACCGTCTCGGGGCGCGTGATCGGCTCGAGCTCCCCGAAGGGGACGACCTCGACCGGAGCCTCCTCCGCGTCGTCGGTGAGCATGACGGGGTGGACGGTGGTGAGGTCGACGTCGTCGGCGGCGCGCAGCGGGGCCTCCGCGGCCTCGTGGTCCGTGTAGACGGCGCGCATGAGGGTCGCGAAGCCGATCCGCAGGGGGAGGGAGGCGGCCCGGGCGGTCTCGCCGACGCCCCAGGCTGACAGGACGACGAGGCGCCGCACGCCGGCGCGCACCATCGCGGTGCGGATCGCGGGTAGCGCGTGCTGCATGAGGTCGCAGCGCAGGAAGGTGGCCGGTGTCTGCGCCGGTCCGAGGGCGACGACGACGGCGTCGGCCCCCTCCATGGTGGTGGTCATGCGCTCGGCGTCCTCGGCGACGCCCGGGATGACACGCAGGCCCTCGGTGCCGACGAGGTCCTCCATCTTGTACAGGCTGCGGACGTAGGCGGTCACCTCGTCCCCGCGCTCGAGGGCCTGGGTGACGACGCGGCGACCGGTGGCGCCCGTGGCGCCGATGACGCCGAGCTTCATGCCCCCATCGTGCCAGGCGGGGCGGGGCGGGCGCTCGCCGACCGAACTCAGCGCGCGGATTGACCGAACTCAGTGGGGCTGTCAGGGCCCATGCGCGATGTCCCGATCTCGCGGTCAGGATGTCCCGATCTCGGTGAGGGACGGGTCAGCGCGCTGGGTTCCTCGACAGGTGGGCGGCGAGGTAGCGGCCGGTGAGGGACTCGTCCGGGCCGAGCGCGGCGGAGCCGTCGGCCAGCTCCTCGGGGGTGCCCGCGGCGATGACCCGGCCGCCCGCCTCGCCGCCGCCCGGACCCATATCGAGGACCCAGTCGGCGTTCGCGATCATGTCGAGGTCGTGCTCGATGACGAGCACCGTCGCCCCGGCGTCGACGAGCCGATCGAGCACCCCGAGCAGGACGCGCACGTCGAGGGGGTGCAGACCGATGCTCGGCTCGTCGAGGACGAAGACGGCGCCGTGCTGGTCGCGCCCGAGGTCGGTGGAGAGCTTGAGACGCTGCGCCTCGCCGCCGGACAGGGCCGTCGTCGCCTCGCCGCGCGTGAGGTAGTCCAGGCCCAGGTCCGCCAGCAGCCGCAGCTGCTTCCTCACCTTGGGCAGGTCCGCGCAGGCCTCGAGCGCCTCGGCGGCCGTCAGCCCCAGCAGCTCGGGCAGGGAGTGCCCGGCCTCGTCGCCGGCCCCGCGCGGGCCGCGCCGGATCGCCCGGGCGGCCTCGCCGTAGCGGGTCCCCTCGCACACGGGGCACTCGATCTCGACGTCGGGGAGGAACTGGACGTCGAGGACCACCTGGCCCGTGCCGTCGCAGTGCTCGCAGCGCAGCGACCCTGTGTTGTAGGAGAAGTCCCCCGCCTTGAGCCCGGCCGCCTTCGCATCCGGCAGGCCGGCGTAGACGCGCCGCAGGTTGTCCATGACGCCGGAGTAGGTGGCGACGGTGGAGCGGACGTTCGCCCCGATGGGGGTCGCGTCCACGACGACGACGCGGTCGGCGCCGTCGGCCTTGAGCGACGCCGCGGGGCCGGCAGGTCGCCGTCGTCAGCCAGGGACCGCAGGGCCGGGACGAGGGCCTCGAGGACGAGGGTCGTCTTCCCGGAGCCCGACACCCCGGTGACCGCGGTGAGTCGCTGCTCGGGGACCTCGACGTCGAGGGCGCGGACCGTGTGGATCGGCGCGGTCTCGAGGTGGATCGTGCCGCCCTCGAAGACCTCCTCCGCCTCGGGCTGCTCGCGGACGACGATGTCGGCGGCCCCCGTGATGAAGGGCACGATGAGGCTGGAAGGGTCCGCGACGGCGTCGGCGACGGGCGCGTTGACGACGACGGTGCCGCCCGCCTCGCCCGAGCCGGGCCCGATCTCAAGGAGCCAGTCGGCCTGGGCGAGGAGCTCGGCGTCGTGGTCGACGACGAGGACGGAGCTGCCGTCGGCGATGAGGTCCCGCATGACGCCGAGGAGGCCCTCGACGTTCGCCGGGTGCAGGCCGATGCTCGGCTCGTCGAGGACGTAGAGGACGCCGGTCGTGCGGTTGCGCACGGCGCGGGCGAGCTGGACGCGCTGCCGCTCGCCGGTGGACAGGGTGGAGGAGGCGCGGTCCAGGGAGAGGTAGCCGAGCCCCAGGTCCATGAGTCGGCGGGCGGTGACGGTGAGCTCGTCGACGATCTGGTGGGCCATGGCGACCAGCTCGCCCGGCATGGTCGCGGGGATCCCGGCCGCCCAGTCGAGCAGGTCGGCGAGCGGCATGGTGCACGCCTCGTCCAGTCCGATGCCGCGGACCTTCGTGGAGAGGACGAGGGCGGACAGGCGCGAGCCGTGGCAGTCGGGGCAGGTCCGCACCGTCATGAACCGGCCCAGGCGCTCCAGGCCCTTCTCGGAGTTCGCGCCGGACATGGCCTCGGTGACGGCGGCGACGGCGTTGCGGTAGGTCGCGTTGAGCTCGAAGAGCTTGCCGGTCTTCGAGGGGATGGTGACGAGGCGCTTGACGGACTCGCCGTGCAGGACGGTCTCGTGCTCGTCGTCGGTGAGCTCGCGGAAGGGGACGTCAACGCGCACACCCAGGGCCTCAGCGACGTTCCACATCCAGCCGATCCCGAAGATCCCCCAGGAGCGCACGGCGCCCTCGCGGATCGTGAGCGACTCGTCCGGGACGAGGGAGTCCTCGTCGACCTCCCGGACCTCGCCCGTGCCCTCGCAGGTGGGGCAGGCGCCGTCGGAGTTGAAGGCGAAGGACTCCGCGCCCGGCTGGGGGAACTCGACGCCGCAGGTGCTGCAGTGCAGCGGGACGTCCAGGGCGACGTCGATGGTGGGCTCGTTGAGGTGGCCGTTCGGGCACTGGTGGTGACCGAGGCGCGAGTAGGCCAGGCGTAGGGAGTTGAGGACCTCGGTGGAGGTGCCGAAGGTGGAGCGGACCCCGGGCACGGGCGGGCGCTGGTGCAGGGCCAGGGCCGCGGGGACGTGCTCGACCTCGTCGACCTCGGGGCGGGCGGCCTGGGTGAGGCGGCGGCGCGTGTAGGTGGACAGGGACTCCAGGTAGCGCCGTGCGCCCTCCGCGTAGAGGACCCCGAGGGCGAGGGAGGACTTGCCGGATCCGGAGACACCGGCGACGGCGACCATCTGCCCGAGCGGGACGGAGACGTCGACGTCCTTGAGGTTGTGGACCCGGGCGCCGTGGACGTCGATGGTCGTGGGGCCTGCGGGGGCACTCATGCGGCGGCCCCGATGGTGGTGCCCTCGATGAGCGCGGCGAGGCGCTCGACGTGGGCCGCGAGGGCGTCGTCGTACGAGGTCCGCTTGTCCGTGTTGAGCTCGGGGGCCCGGTAGGGCAGGTCGTAGGCGACGACGGTGCCGAGCAGCTTCGCTCCGACGAACTCCAGCGTGCGGGTCACGGGAGCGAGGTAGTCGGCGACGGGGTGCGGCTCGTAGCCGCCGGGGGAGTAGGAGGGCTCGTCCCCGCCGGCCGTGAGCGACAGGATGAAGGGCTTGCCGTCGAGGGCGAGGCCGCCGAGCGAGTTGCACGCCCATCCGTGGTCCCAGACCTGCTCGACCCACTCCTGCATGAGGCCGGACCACGAGTACCAGTAGAAGGGGGAGCCGAGGACGACGACGTCGGCCGCGTCGAGGAGCGCGCGCTCGGCGGCGAGGTCGAAGCGGTGGCCGGCGCCGCGGGCGAGGTCGAGGCGGTGGACGGTCGCGTCCGGGAGGGCGTCGGCCAGGCTGCGGACGATCGTCGCGTTGGCGTAGGAGGCGTCGAGGTCGGGGTGCCCGGACACGAGGAGGGCGTGCGTCATGGCGCGAGGGTATCGAGGGGGTACGACACGAATGGCTGTCCACGAGGGCGCCTCAGAGGATGGCTCTGCACCGGTGCGGGGAGTCGCTGTGGCGTCATTCCGCCGGCTGGTGTCCACGGGCTGCGCTACTCGAGCTCTCTGAGGCGCCCTCGTGGACAGAGACGGCCGAGTTCGTGTCGTACCCGGCCGCCATACTGGGGGCGTGACCGAGAGCCAGGACCTGAGCACGGGACTCGTAGACTTCGCGCCCGCGACCCGCGCCTGGTTCTCGCGCGCCTTCGGGAGCCCCACCCCGGTGCAGGCGCGCGCCTGGGAGGCGATCGGCCGCGGGGAGAATGCCCTCGTCATCGCGCCGACCGGCTCCGGCAAGACCCTCGCCGCCTTCCTCTCCGCCATCGACCGGCTGGGGCGGGGCGAGCCCGTGGAGCCCGACGGCGGTGCCAGCCCCCGCGGCGTCCGAGTCCTCTACGTCTCCCCGCTCAAGGCCCTCGGCGCCGACGTCGAGCGCAACCTCCGCCGCCCCCTCGCCGGCATCGCCGAGGCCGCCGAGCTCGGCGAGCCCTGGGCCCCCATCAGCGTCGGCGTGCGCTCCGGAGACACCCCCGCGCGCGAGCGCCGCCGCCTCGTCACCCGACCGCCGGACGTCCTCATCACCACGCCCGAGTCGCTCTACCTCATGCTGACCAGCAAGGCCCGGGGCACCCTGCGCACGGTCGAGACCGTCATCGTCGACGAGATCCACTCCTTCGCCGGTGAGAAGCGCGGCACCCACCTCGCCCTGTCCCTCGAGCGCCTCGACGACCTCCTCAAGCGCCCCGCCCAGCGCGTCGGCCTGTCCGCCACCGTCTCCCCGCGCGAGGAGATCGCCCGCTTCCTCGGCGGCACGCACCGCGTCACGATCGTCGCCGACGACGCCCGCACCCTGCCCGAGCTGCGCGTCGCGGTCCCCGTGGAGGACATGGCGCACGTCCCCGCCACCGAGGACCGCCGCACCCGCATGGACCGCGCTCTCGCCGGCCCCGTCCGACAGGGTCGCTCGGGGGACCTCACCCCACCGCGGCCCGGGCGTGGCGACGGCGCGAACGCCTGGCGCTCGGACAAGGCCCTGCGACGGCAGATGGCGGGTGCCTCGGGTACGAGCGCTTCGGGCGCCGCCGGCGCCGTCGCGGGCCGGGCGGCCGCGGCCTCGCAGGTGACCGCCTCGATCTGGCCGCACATCGAGGAGGCCGTCCTCGACGAGGTCCTCGCCCACCGCACCACGATCGTCTTCGTCAACTCCCGCGGCGTCTGCGAGCGCCTCACCGCCCACCTCAACGAGGCCTACGCGATCCGCCTCGCCCAGGCCGCCCGGCCGCTGGGCGACGACGGCGCGAGCCGGTCCGACGACGCCGCACCCGACCTCCCGCCCTCGGCCGGCGGCTCCGCCGAGGACCCCTGGGCCACCGACGCCGACTCTGCTGACGGCGGTGCCGCGCCGTCGGGAGCGGCACTCGCTGCGGCGTCGTCGGCCGGGACGCCCGATCCCGCTGGAACCGCGGCCCCGCCGTCGGGCTCGCCTGCGCCGACCACCCCGCTCATGCGCCCCGCCGAGCCCGCGCTCCACCGCGAGTCCTGGGAGATGGGGGACAACGCCCACGCCCAGGCCCTCCCGCCCGAAGCACCCGTCATCGCCCGCGCCCACCACGGCTCCGTCTCCAAGGAGCAGCGCCTCGAGGTGGAGCGCCTGCTCAAGGCCGGCGAGCTGCGCTGCGTCGTCGCCACCGCCTCCCTCGAGCTCGGCATCGACATGGGTTTTGTCGACCTCGTCCTCCAGGTCGCCCCGCCGCCCTCGGTCGCCTCCGCCCTCCAGCGCGTCGGCCGCGCCAACCACCGCGTCGGCGGCCGCCCCACCGGCACCCTCTACCCGGTCCAGCGCACCCAGCTCGTCGACGCCGCCGTCGTCTCCGAGGGTGTGCGCGCCGGGCGCATCGAGGAGACCGTCCTCGTCGCCAACGCCCTCGACGTCCTCGCCCAGCAGACCGTCGCCGCCGCCAGCATGGAGGAGCTCGCCGTCGAGGACTGGTACGCGACAGTCCGCCGCGCCGCCCCCTACCGGGACCTGCCGCGCCGCGCCTACGACTCCGTCCTCGAGCTCCTCGACGGCGCCTACGCCACCGCCGAGTTCACCGACTTCTCCCCGCGCCTCACCTGGGACCGTGAGGCCGGGACCCTCGCCGCCCGCCCCGGTGCCCAGCGCCTCGCCGTCGGAGCCTCCGGCACCATCCCGGACCGCGGCATGTTCCCCGTCGTCCTGCCCGAGGGCGAGGCCGACGCCGGACGCCGCCGCGTCGGCGAGCTCGACGAGGAGATGGTCAACGAGACCGCCGTCGGCGACGTCATCACGCTCGGCACCTCCTCCTGGCGGGTCCGCGAGATCACCGGGGACCGCGTCATCGTCGACCCCGCGCCCGGCCGCTCCTCCCGCCTGCCCTTCTGGCACGGCGAGGGACCGGGCCGCCCCGCCGCGACCGGCGCCGCCAAGGGCGCCTTCCTGCGCGAGGCGAGCGCGGACCTGCCCGACCTCCCCGGTGTGGGTGGCGAGGAGGTCCCCGGCCCACTCGCCGACCGGCTCACCGCCGACGGCCTCGACGACGCCGCCCGGGCCAACCTCATCGCCCTCCTGCGCGAGCAGCGCGCCGCCACCGGCGTCGTCCCCTCCGATCGCACCCTCGTCCTCGAGCGCACCCAGGGCGAGGACGGCTCCTGGCGACTCATCCTCCACAGCCCCTGGGGCCGCCGCGTCCACGAGCCCTGGGCCATGGCCATCCGCGAGCGGGCCCGGAACCTGCTCGGCATCGAGCCGCAGATGGTGGTCGCCGACGACGGCATCGTCCTCCAGCTCCCCATGACCGAGGGGACGCCGCCCGGGCTCGAGCTCGTCGTCCTCGACGCCGACGAGGTGACCCGCCTCGTCACCGCCCGCATCGGCGAAACCGCCCTCTTCGCCGCGCGCTTCCGCGAGTGCGCGGCGCGCGCCCTCCTCATGCCGGCCGCGCAGCCGGGCCGCCGCACGCCCCTGTGGCTGCAGCGGCTCAAGGCCGGTCAGCTCCTCGAGGCATCCCGGCAGTTCGAGTCCTTCCCCGTCTCCGTCGAGGCCGCACGCGAGTGCCTCCAGGACGTCTACGACCTGCCCGCCCTCGCCGCCCTGCTGCGCCGGATCGCCGCCGGGGAAGTGCACGTCGTCGACGTCACCACCGAGGCGCCCTCGCCCTTCGCCGGCCCCCTCGTCTTCGGCTACACCGCCTCCCTGCTCTACCAGGGCGACCTCCCGCACGCCGAGCGCGCCGCCCACCTCCTCTCGCTGGACCCCGACGTCCTCGCCGAGCTCATGCGCGACGACGGCGTGGCCGGGCTCCTCGACGACGCCGTGCTCGCGCAGGTCGACGCCGAGCTGCAGCGTGTCGTGCCGGAGCGGCGGGCGCGGGCCGACGCCGAGGGCGTGGCGGACCTGCTGCGCGAGCTCGGTCCGCTCAGCGTCGAGGAGATCGCGGCGAGGTGCGCAGCGAAGGGAGGAGCCGGAACCGAGGCTGGGGGAGTCTCCGCGGGCTCGGTCTCCGCGGCGGGCGTGCAGGACCAGGATGCTGCGGGCGCCGCGACCGACGACGCGGCACCCGATGACGCCGTGCGCCGCCCGGACGAGGCCGCGGTGGCCGACAGTGCCGTGGCGTCCGCGCCGCTCGACGTCGTCCGGACCGCTCTCGCCGAGCTCGCCACCCACCACCGCGCCCTCACCGTCACCGTCGGCGGTCAGGAGCGATGGGCTCGCGTCGAGGACGCCCCCGACCTCCACGATGCCCTCGGCACCGACGTCCCCGACTGGGTGCTCAAGCGCGGCACCAGCAGCGTCGTCCGCGTTCATGAGAGCGCCCGCTCACCGCTCGGCGGACTCGTCCTCCGGCTCCTCGGCTCGCACGCCGGCCTCACCGCGGTCGCCGTCGCCGAGCGACTCGGCCTAGGGGAGACCACTGCCCGCGAGACCCTCGTCCGCCTCGCAGACTCCGAGGACGCCCTGCGCCTCGGCGGCGAGACCGAGCAGTGGATGACGCCCGCCGTCTTCCGACGCGTCCGCAACCGCTCCCTCGCGCTCGCCCGTGAGGCCGCCGAGCCCGTGGCGCCCGAGGTGCTCCAGGCGCTCGTCGTCGAGCGCGCCGGGCTCGACTCGCCGCGGGCCGGCGTCGAGGGCCTGGCCGACGTGCTCACCGAGATGGAGGGCGTCTGGCTCCCCGCCGCGATGTGGGAGGCGGTCGTCCTGCCCGCCCGCGTCACCGACTACCGCACCGCCATGCTCGACGAGCTCCTCGCCAGCGGGGACGTCCTTTGGGTGGGGCGCAGCCAGGAGCGCGGTGAGAGCCGGAGCGTGGGTAGGGACTCCGCCGGAGGCGACGGGTTGGCTGAGAAGCCGGCCGCTGCGCCGTCGTCGGGCGGACGCGGGGCCGCCCCGCGCGGGAACGCGGCGGTGACCGCCCCCGACGAGATCGCCTTCCTGCCCTCCGACTCGCCCTTCGCCCCGCTCGACGGAGGCGCCGCCGACACGGCCGACCCCGACGCCCTGTGGGGCCTCGCCCGTGCCGGCGGCGCGACCGCCACCTCCTTCGAGCCCGTCCGGAGCGCCTTGCGGCCCGCGCCCCGCGTCACCGCCCCACCCGCGCGGCGAGTGCGCTCGCGGCGGGGGCGGAGCCGCTGCGGCTCGCTCACCGGCGGCCGATCCCTCGCCTCCGCCCTCCGGGACGAGGCGGCCCGGCGCGAGGCGATCGGAACGGACGCCGCTGACTCGGCCACGGCGGGCGCCTCCAGTGCGGCAGCCTCGGGCGTGGGAGACGGCGGTGGCGTCGGTGCACAGACCGCTCACCCGGGCACAGTCGCCATGGGCGCCGGCGACCGCTTCGGGGACAGCCGCTCCGGCGGAGCCTCCTCCAGAGCCTCGTCCACGTCCACCGGCTCCGCGCGCACCGCCCCGCTCATCGCCGCCGCCACCGGCTGGCGGCTGCTCAGCCCCGCCGACGCCACTCCCGAGGAGGAAGCCTTCGCCCTCGTCGAGTCCCTCCTCGAGCGCTACGCCGTCGTCTCGCGTGATGTCGCCCTCGCCGCCGGAGTCCCCGGAGGCCTTGGCCAGCTTGTCCCCGTCCTGCGCCGCATGGAGGACACCGGTCTGCTCCTGCGCGGGCACTTCGTCAACGGCCTCGGACCGTCGCAGGTCGCCGAGCGTGAGACCGTCGACCTCCTGCGCGAACGACCCCAGCGCTCCGCCGCCGTCGCCCTCGCCGCGGGCGCACGCCCGGTCCTCGTCGACCTCAAGGACCCCGCCTGCCTCGGCGGGCGAGCCGTCCCCTGGCCCGAGCCCGCGCTCCCCGAGGGGCTCACCGACCGCGAGCCCGAGGACACAGGCGCGCCCGCCCGCCGGCAGGGCGCCGTCGTCGTCCTCCTCGAGGGAAGGCCCGTCCTCCACGCCACCGAGCGGCTGCGTGCGCTCACCCCCTACACGGCCGACCGCTCCGTGCTCGACGCCGCGCTCACCGCGCTGGTCCGGCACGAGCGCGCCGTCATGGGGCGCGAGGAGCGCCCGGCCAGGCGCGTCGTCGAGACCGTGGGCGGCGTTCCCGCCCTCGACCGCGGCGTCGCCGCCGTCCTCGCCGACGCCGGCCTCGCGCGCGAGCCACGCGGCATGGTCCTCCGCCCCTCGTACCGCTGACAGCCCGTCGCCGTGCGGACGGGCAACCCGTTCGCCACGCGCCGGTGCCAGCATGACGCCGTGCCCGCCCTCGCCGACCTCAACCCGATCGAGCAGCTGCGCGCCGGCAGGCTCCCGCGCCGGCTCGTCCAGCTCGTCGTCGGTCTGTGGCTCTTCGGCGCCGCCGAGGCCCTCATCGTCGCCTCCGGGCCCGGCAACGCCCCCTGGGACGTCTTCCACCAGGGCGTCGCGATGCTCACCGGCCTGTCCATGGGCACCGTCATGATCATCACCGGGGCGGTCGTCCTCCTCCTGTGGGTGCCGCTGCGGCAGTGGCCCGGGCTCGGGACCGTCGCCAACACGATCCTCATCGGCGTCGCCCTCGACGCCACCCTCGCCCTCGTCCCAACGGTGAGCGGCCTGCCCGCACGACTGGCGCTCCTCGTCAGCGGGCTCGTCCTCAACGGCCTCGGGGGCGGCCTCTACATCGGAAGCCAGCTCGGACCCGGCCCGCGCGACGGCCTCATGACCGGGCTCAACCAGCGCACAGGTGTCTCCCTGAGACTCGCGCGCACGAGCGTCGAGGTGATCGTCCTCGTCATCGGCTGGCTGCTCGGCGGGACCGTCGGCATCGGCACCGTCCTCTACGCCCTTCTCATCGGCCCGCTCACCCAGACCTTCCTCGGGCCCTGCGTCGTGGAGCTGCTCAAGACCTGAGGCTGTCCACCAGGGCGCCTCAGAACCTCGCCGCGGCACGCGCACGGACCGGTGCGAGGCTCTGACCAGGCAGGATGCGTGTCGCCCGTTGGGCTGATTGGCGCCTGAGGCGCCCTCGTGGACAGCTCCGGCCCCGCCGCCGGCGCGAGATAGTGCGCTCAGCGGATCAGAGGCCCGTCCTGCACGCAGACGCCCGCCGTGCACCGCTCTGACCCGCTGAGAGCACCACAATGGCGGGTATGGCAGACCCGCACCCGATCACCGGCCGGCTCTTCGACTCGCCCGTCCCACCCGGCACGGGCTGGCCAGGGGACCCGGCCGACGCGAGCACGCCCGTCGCGCGCACCCCCGCCGCGGTCCCCCGCCTCGCCCGCACCCGCGACCTCGCCGAGCTCGACGCCCGCATCTCCGTCTGCAGCGCCTGCCCGCGACTCGTCGCCTGGCGCGAGGAGGTCGCCACCACCGGCCGCCGCGCCGCCTTCGCCGACCAGCCCTACTGGGGTCGCCCCGCCTTCTCCCTCGGCCCCGTCGACGCCCCGATCTACCTCATGGGCCTCGCGCCCGCCGCCAACGGCTCGAACCGCACCGGCCGCGTCTTCACCGGCGACAAGTCCTCCGACTGGCTCTGGGCCGGCCTCCACCGCGCGGGCCTGGCCACCCGGGGCTCCTCCGAGGCCGCCGGCGACGGCACCGCCCCCATCAACATCCGCATCGGCGGCGCCGTGCGCTGCGCTCCGCCCGCTAACCTCCCGACCACGGCGGAGAAGGCCACCTGCCGTCCCTGGATCACCCGCGAGCTCGAGCTCCTCCCGGAGCTGCGCGTCATCCTGGCCCTCGGCGGCATCGCCTGGACGACGGCCCTCCAGGTCGCGCGCGCCTCCGGCTGGACCGTGCCCCGTCCGGCGCGGCGCTTCGGCCACGGCGCCGAGGCCGCGCTCGCCCGCCCGAACGGCACCCCGGTGACGCTGCTCGGCAGCTACCACACGAGCCAGTACAACACCTCGACCGGTGTCATGACCGTGGAGATGCTCGACTCCGTCCTCGCCCGCGCCAAGGAGCTGGCAGGCCTGGACTGAGCGAGGTCGCAGGTCCGGACCGGGGCGTCCCGAGCCGGCACGGGACGGGTGCCGTGCCCGGACTGCGACCCAGGACGCCGTCGACCGCCCCCGCACGCATGACGGCGGCCCCGGCCGGATCTCTCCAGCCGGGGCGGTTCGTGGCTTCCCGTGTGCGGGGCCCACGAGGCGGGTCCTCGCGCCGCCCCTCACACGAGCGCGGGCTCGGGCTCCTCCGTTTCCGCGTCACCGGGCCCGTCCTGGCCGCGGCGCACGGCCTCGAGCATGAGGGTCGCGACGTCGGTGACGCGCACGTCCGCGCCCTCGCTCGCCACGCCGTCGGAGAGCATCGTCGTGCAGAAGGGGCAGGCCGTCGCGATGACCTGCGCACCCGTCCCGATGGCCTCCCGGGAGCGCTCCACGGCGATGCGCGTCCCGATCGACTCCTCCATGAAGGCGCGCGCCCCGCCGCCGCCGCAGCAGAAGGCCCGCTCGTGGTTACGGGGCATCTCGACGGCGTCCGCGCCGGTGGCCTCGATGAGCTCGCGCGGCGCGTTGTAGACCTGGTTGTGGCGGCCCAGGTAGCAGGCGTCGTGGTAGGTCACCTGCGGCAGCTCGGGCCGCTGCTCGGCCGCCGCTGGCCGCAGCCGCCCCTCGCGCACGAGCCGGTTCAGCAGCTGCGTGTAGTGGACGACCTCGTAGTGCCCGCCAGCCTGCGGGTACTCGCGGGCCAGCGTGTTGAAGCAGTGGGCGCAGGACACGACGATCCGCTGGACCTTCGCCTCGTTGAGGGTCTCGACGTTCTGCCCGGCGAGCATCTGGAAGAGGATCTCGTTGCCAGCGCGGCGGGCCGGGTCGCCCGTGCAGGACTCGGCGTCGCCGAGGACCGCGAAGGACACCCCGGCCACGTGCAGCAGCTCGGCGACGGCGCGCGTCGTCCTCTTCGCCCGGTCCTCGTAGGCGCCGGCGCAGCCGACCCAGAACAGGTAGTCGACCTCGCTCGCGTCCTCGACGTCGACGCCGATGACGGGCACCTCGAAGTCGAGGTCCTTCGCCCAGTCCATGCGCTTGCGGGGCGCCAGCCCCCACGGGTTCCCCTTGGACTCCATCTTGCGGAACATCTGCCCGAGCTCCTTGGGGAACGCGGACTCCATGAGGACCTGCTGGCGGCGCACGTCGACGATGTGGGCGACGTGCTCGATGTCCACCGGGCACTGGTCGACGCAGGCGCCGCAGGTGGTGCACGACCACAGGACGTCCGCGGGGACGACGTCGCCGGCCAGCGGCGCCGGGCGGGTGGCGACGCCGGTCTCGGTGGGCGCGGCCTTGGCGGCCAGCCGCGCGCCGAGGACGTCGCCGGGGTGGGCGGAGCCGGCGGCCAGGCCGGAGCGGGTGTCGGCGAGGAGGCCGCCGTGGTCGGCGGCCTGGGCGTCGGTGACCTCCTCGGGGGCGATCCCGAGGGTGCCGGCGGCGGCGAGGTAGGGGGCGACGGCGCCGTGGTGGTCCCGCACGGCCTCGACGAAGAGCTTGGGGGACAGGGGCTTGCCGGTGTTCCACGCGGGGCACAGGTCCTGGCAGCGGCCGCACTCGGTGCAGGTGGAGAAGTCGAGCAGGCCCTTCCAGGTGAGGTCCTGGACGCGGCCGACGCCGAGGGCGACCTCGCGCTCCTCCTCGTCGGCCTTCTCCATGGCGGCGTCGAGGTCGTCCATGGTCGCGGCGGTGAGGGCGACGGGGGTGCCGTCGGTCCCCTCGAACTGCAGTGGGAGGAGCGGGCCGAGGGCCTTGGAGCCGGTGCGGGCCGCGGGCACGTTCTCCTTCAGGCGCGCGGCGACGGCGTCGGGCTCCTCCCCGGTGCGCTGCGCGATGACGGCCGGGTCCGCCGTCGTGCCGGCCATGTCGCGGCGGGCGTAGACGTTGACGATCGCGAGGAAGCGGTGCCAGGCGACGCCCATCGAGGGCTGCAGGCCGACGACGAACATCCAGGTCATCGAGATGACGATCTTGATGGTGGCGACGACGTAGACGGCGGCGGTGATCGCGTCCGCCGGCAGGTGCGTGAGCGCGACACCCGTCCAGGCGGTGAGCGGGAACTGCGTCCAGACCGCCTGCGGGTCCCCGGCCTTCGCGAGGGCCGCGTGCTCCAGCATCCGCAGCGCCAGGACGCAGACGACGACCCCGAGGATGACGGCCTCGACGAAGCGGGCCTGGGAGCTCGTGGAGCCGGCGAAGCGGGAGGAGCGGGTGCGGGTGCCGCCCTCGCTCGTCGCGTCGAAGGGCGGCTCGGCGGCCCCGCCCTGGCGGTTGCGGGTGCGCACGGCGATGAGGCCGATGATGCCGGCGGTCGAGGTCCAGGCGATGCCCTCGACGACCCACGCCCACCAGGCCTGGTACCCGAGCCAGGGGAGCTGGTAGCCGGCGCCGGAAAGGACCTGCCCGTAGCCGGTGACGAGGGTGAGGAAGAGCAGCGGGAAGCTCACCATGACGAGCCAGTGCGCCACTCGGATCCACGGGCGTCCCTTGAAGGCGGTGTGCCCGAGGACCTCGGAGACGAGCAGCCACAGGCGGCGGCCGACGGGCCGGGTGCGGTCGCGGCCCGCGGGGCGCCCCACGCGCATCCTGCGGACGATCTGGCAACACGCGCGCACGAAGAGGCCACCACCGACGAAGGTGGTGGCCACGACGACGATCGCGCACACGAGCTGGAGGATCTGCAGGGACGTCATGCAGGAAGCCTAGCGGCGTCGTCGTCGGGCCTCGTTCCGGCCAGGTCGAGCGCGAGCGCCACGACAGCGCCCACCACGGCCTGGACCGAGGGATCGCCCTCACGCCGGGTGACGGCGCACAGGGGGACGGTCGAGCCCTCGAGCGGCAGGCAGGCGAGCTCGGGGTGGAGCGCCTCGGCCGCGTCCTCCGGCACGATCGCGATCGCCCTGCCCTCCGCGAGGAGGTACCTGCGGGCGCCGGTGAATCGGTCGGTGCCGTCGATCGTGCGCGCCTCGAGCCCCCGTTCGCGGCACACGCTCCGCAGGAGGGCGAGGTACTCCGGGTGGGTGTCCTGGGACCAGGCGAGGAGGGGTACGTCGCGGAGGGGGGAGAGATCCGCGGCTCCGTCCAACCCGTCGACGACGTCGGTGCTTGCGACGAGTACGAGGGGATCCGATCCGATCATGCGCACGGTCGTCCCCGGTCGGGGGCGAGCGAGGTGGCACAGCCCGAGGTCGGCCTGCCCGTCCGCGACGAGCCCCTCGACCTCGCCGGTCCCCACCTCCTTGAGCGTGAAGAGTGGAGGGACGTCGAGCGCGTCGAGAGCACGGAGGAGGCGGGGAAGGAACCGGTTGGCGATGCTCGGAGAGCAGGCCAGGGCGACTGGCCGGGTGGGGATCGTGCGCTGACTGATGAGGGAGTCCTCGAGCCGTCCCGCGGCGGCCAGCACAGTGCGGGTGAGCTCGGCGACGGTGCGCCCGGCCGCGGTGGGTGTCGAGCCCGTGGGGCCGCGCAGGAGCAGGTCGTGGCGGGCGTAGCCCTCCAGGGCGCGAACCTCCCGCGAGACGGTGGGTTGTGCGCGGCCCAGGAGCTCCGCTGCGGCGGTGAAGGAACCGGTCTCGACGACGGCGAGGAAGGCCTCGAGCTGGGTCAGGGTGAAGCCTGCGGCACGCTGCATAGCAAAATGCTATACGGCTATGCCGAAGTCTCCATTGAGCGGCCCCTACCCGCTCCCTACTGTCGAGGTGCTCAACGATGAGCCCGCGACCGATCGCCGCTCATCACCCACCCGTGACCAGGAGATGCCCAGGATGACCGCGAACGCCCAGGACCGCACCACGAACGCCCCGATGCGCGTCAGCGAGGAGGTGCGCGCCGCGCTCGCGGAGGGCCGCCCCGTCGTCGCCCTCGAGTCCACCATCTTCACGCACGGGCTGCCGCGCCCGCGCAACCTCGAGGTCGCCCTGGAGGGCGAGGCCATCGCCCGGGAGCACGGCGTCGTGCCCGCGACCATCGGCGTCGTCGACGGCGTCTCCGTCGTCGGCATGACCGAGGAGGAGATCACCCGCCTCTCCCGTACGGAGAACCTCCTCAAGGCCTCCGTGCGCGAGCTCGCCTACGCCAACGTCCACGGCCTCAGCGCCGGCACCACCATCGCCGCGACCTCCTACCTCGCCGTGCGCGCCGGTATCGACGTCTTCGCCACCGGCGGCCTCGGCGGCGTCCACCACGGCGCGGACAAGACCTTCGACGAGTCCGCCGACCTCGTCGCGCTCTCCCGGACCTCCTTCATCCTCGTGTCCTCGGGCGCGAAGGCCATCCTGGACATCAGCGCCACCCTCGAGCGCTTCGAGACCCTCTCCGTGCCCGTCGTCGGCTACCGCACCCTGAGCTACCCCGGCTTCTACGTCGCCGACTCCGGCTTCAAGCTCAACCAGAAGGTCGACACTCCCGAGCAGGCCGCCGATCTCCTGCTCACCCAGCGCGCCCTCGGCATCCCCGCGGGCATCAACCTCGCCAACCCCGTCCCCCTGGACGAGCAGCTCGACACCGCCGGCTTCGATGAGATCCTCGAGCGCGCGTGGGCCGACGCCGAGCGCGACGGCATCACCGGCCAGGCCACGACCCCCTACCTCCTGGACTACATCCGGGTCGCCACCGAGGGCCGCAGCCTGGACGCCAACGTCGCCCTCTACCGCAACAACATCGCGCTGGCCTCCCAGGTCGCCACGGCCCTGGTGGAGCGGTCATGAGCCGCCTCGCCGTCATCGGTGACGTCGTCCAGGACATCGTCGTCTGGCAGCGAGAGGAGGTGCGCCCGGCCACCGACACGAAGTCCGAGATCTTCGTGCAGCGCGGTGGCTCCGCCGCCAACGTCGCCGCCTTCGCCGGTCCCCGTACCGCCACGCGCTTCATCGGCAGCGTCGGCGACGACCTCGCCGGTCTCGTCGTCACCCGTGAGCTCGAGGGCCACGGCGTCGAGGCCCTCATGCAGGTCAACGGACCCGCCACGGGAACGATCGTGCTGCAGATCGACCTCAGCGGTGAGCGCAACATGTTCCCGTTCCGAGGCGCCTCCGGGCTCCTGCACGAGATCGACCCGGAGTGGCTCGACGACGTGGATCTGCTCCACCTCACCGCGTACTCCTTCGAGACCAATGGGCCCCGCCAGGCGGTCATCGAGGCCGCGCGCCGGGTCCATGAGGCCGGCGGACGGGTCAGCCTCGACGTCTCGAGCGTGTACACCGTCTCCCACCTGGGACGGGACCGCTTCATCGAGGTGCTCCGCGAGATCGCCCCCGACGTCATCACCGCCAACGAGGACGAGACCGACGTGCTCGACCTGGCGCACGACGACGTCCCCGGCGCCCTGCTCGCGACCCTTCCCGGCGTCACCCTCCTGGCCCGGAACGGCGCACGCGCCACCCGCGTGTTCCGCGAGGGCGAGCTCCTCCTCACCGTTCCTGTCGAGCCCGCGGAGGAGATCCGCGACCTCACCGGCTGCGGTGACGCCTTCAACGCCGGATACCTCGCCTCCCTCCTCAACCACGGCGACGACCCGGAGCGGAACGTCCTGGACGCGCACGCGCTGGCGCGCCGCGTGCTCGCCTGCCCCGGTGCCACCGAGGGACCCCTCGACGCCTAGGCGTCCTCCTGGCCCGGGCGCTCCCACCGCGCCCGGGCCACCCCACCCACTCATCACGACGGACAGAGAGGTCCCTCATGAACTCCACCACGCGACGGACGACGGGCACAGCGGGGCTCGTCACCGCGCTGCTCTTCGCCATCTTCGCCTTCCAGCTCAACGCCTCCATGCTGTCGCCCGTCCTGGCGACCATGGAGAAGCAGCTCAACACCACCAGCGCCCAGATCGGCGTGACGCAGACGGCCTTCTTCACGGCGGCCGCCCTGTTCTCCCTCATCCTGCCCCGCTGGGGCGACCTCATCGGCCGCCGGAAGATCATGGTCGGCATGCTCGCGGTGACCGCGATCGGGTCGGTCGTCGCCGCGATGAGCGTCAACGTCGGCATGCTGTTCGTCGCGCGCGTCATCCAGGGCGTCTCGGGCCCGATCGTGCCGATGGCGCTCATCATGCTCCGAGCCCAGATGACCGACGACAAGCGCTACGCCCTGTGGATGGCGGTGCTCGCCTCCGTCAACGGCGGCATCGCCGGTGTCGACGCGCTCGCCGGAGGGTGGCTGGCCTCCGCCTTCGGCTACCGATCCGTCTTCTGGGTCATGGCAGCGATCGCCCTGCTCGCCGTCGTCCTCGTGTCGCTCGGTACCGAGGACACTCATGGGGACGAGCGTCTCCCGATGGACTGGGCCGGTGGCTTCGCGCTCGTCGTCTCCCTCGGCACCGTGCTCACCGCCTTCAACGAGCTGGGCAAGCTCGCTGCCATGAACGTCGCCCTCGTCATCGTCCTGCTCGTCATCGGCGTCATCGCCTTCATGATCTTCTGGCGCATCGAGTCCCGCTCCCACGCTCCGCTGGTCTCGACCACGTACATGCGGCAGCGGCGGACCTGGGGCCTCCTGCTCACCACGACCCTCACCATGACGGGCGTCTTCGCCGTGATGAACGGCCTCGTGCCCAACCTCGCCCAGTCGCCCGACTTCGCGGGAATGGGGGCGGGCGTCGTCTCCTGGGTCACCCTCACGCCGTACGCGCTCGCCGGCCTCATCATGGGGCCGGTGGCGGGCCGCCTCGCAGCCCGCTACGGCTACGTCAGCGTCCTGCGCGGTGGTCTCGTCCTGTCCGCCGTCGGCGTCGCCGTGTCGCTCTGGATCGTGTCCTCGCCGAGCTGGATCGCCCTGCTCATCGTCTCGCTGTGGCTGGGCATCGCCTACGCAGGCACGGTCAACATCATGCTCAACGGTCTCGGCGTCGTGCTCAGCCCGCGCGACAACGCCGGCTACCTGCCCGGCATGAACTCTGGCGCCTTCAACATCGGTGCGGGCCTGAGCTACGCCCTGCTCTTCGCGGTGCACACGGCAGTCTCCCAGTCCTCCGGTGACCCGGCGGCCTACCGGGCCGCGCTCATCACCTCCATCGTCGTCATCGGTCTGGCCCTGGGCGCGTCCATGCTCATCCCGAGCCCGGACCGCGTCGACGACGAGGCGAAGGTCTGAGGAGGACACGACCATGACTGAACCGCGTCACATCATCCTGGACTGCGACCCCGGCCACGACGACGCCGCCGCGATCATCCTCGCGCTCGGCAACCCGAGCATCGAGCTGCTCGGCGTGACGACCGTGGGTGGCAACCAGACCCTTGCCAAGATCACTCGCAACGCCCAGAGGGTCCTCGCCCTGTGCGATCGGGAGGACGTCCCGGTGCACGCCGGTGCCGCTCGACCCCTGCTGCACGAGGTCGAGGTCGCCGCTGAGATCCACGGCGAGAGCGGGCTCGACGGCGTCGAGCTCCCCGAGCCGAGCGTCCCCGTGACGCCCGGTCCTGCAGCGAGCTACATCGTCGAGACCGTCATGGCCGCCGAGCCCGGCACCATCACGCTCGTCGGCACCGGCCCACTCACCAACCTCGCCCTGGCGGCGCGCCTCGAGCCGCGCATCGTGGAGCGGGTCAGGGAGGTCGTCGTCATGGGCGGCGGCTACCCGGAGACGAACTGGACCCCTGCGGCCGAGTTCAACATCTGGGTGGACCCGGAGGCTGCGAGCATCGTCTTCGACGAGCCGTGGCCGCTCACGATGGTCGGCCTCGACCTCACCCACCAGGCGCTGTGCACCCCCGAGGCGGAGGCCGGGATCCGGGAGATCGACTCCGACCTGGCCCGGGCCTTCCTGGGGCTCATGGCCTTCTTCCGCCAGGCCTACAAGCAGAACCAGGCCTTCGAGCACCCGCCCGTTCACGACCCGTGCACCATCGCGTACCTCATCGATCCCGAGGTGGTGAGGACCCGGGTGGCGCCGGTGCACGTGGAGACCGCCGGGCGGCTCACGACGGGTATGACGGTCGTCGATCTGCGTCGTCAGACCACCGACGAGGAGGGCGTCCACACGCGGGTCGCCACCGAGCTGGACCACGCCGGCTTCTGGCGCCTCATCACGGAGGCGATCCGGACGCTCAGCTGAGACCGGGGCCGGGACCTGAGAATGAACGCGTCCCCTCGGCGCTCCGAAGCGGAGCGCCGAGGGGACGCGGCGTGTCGCGTGCCCGGCCGGGGCCCGACCGGGAGGACGGGTCAGCCCTGGACCTTGAGCTTCTTCTCCTCGAGCGGGTTCTCGATCTCGTGACCGCCGTACCACTTGGCGGCCTCGCGCAGCGTGAGCTGGCGGGTCACCGTCATGGCGGCGCCGGAGATGACCGCGAAGGCGATGACCTCGGCGAGCTGGTAGGTGAGGAGCTGGTCCTCCTGCTCCGGGGCCTCGTGGCCCGTGACGAGCTTCCAGCCGATCTTGACGGCCTTCTCGGCGACGATGCCGGAGACGAGGGTGGTGATGGCCGAGGTGGCCTTCCATCCGAGGTCTGCTGCCATGGTGTGCTCCGTTCCTTCGGTTCGCGGCGGGGCCGCGAGGGGACGACGGCGCGCGCGTCGCGGGGTGCGACGACGCCGTTCCGTACACGCACATCCTGCCCCACCAGCGCGGATACCGCGACGGCGCCGCTCCCGCGGTGGCCGACGGCGCCCCGCCTGCGTGCCGGACCCGCTAGTGTGGATCGGGAGCCTCCCGCGTCCGCGGTGGCGATCCGTCCTCGAGTCCTCCGGGAGGGCAGCACGATGACCTCGATCCACCACGAGCCGGACGACCTCGACATCGCGCAGGCGATGCGTGCCCGACGTCTTGAGCTCGGCCTCGACGTGCCCCAGATGGCGCGTGCGGCCGGCGTCACGGTCCCGACGTGGCGGAACTACGAGGCCGGCCGCACACAGGTCCGCTCGGACAAGCAGGCCGCCGTCTGGGACGCCCTCGGCTGGGAGCCGCCCACGCCGTGGTACGCCCGCGTTCCGCGCCCGTGGGACCTCCCGCCGTCCGGGTCCTTCGGCTGGGACCCCGGGTCCTCCTACAGCCTGGTCGACGACGAGCCCACCGACGGTCTCGCTGACGCGATGCGCACTGTGCTCGCCGCCGCGGGATACGACGGCGGTGCCCCATCCGGGGCGGGCCCCGACGACGAGTACGACGCGGACCGCACCGACGACGCAGCGGCCCTGGGGATCCCGCCGTGGGATGATATTCCTGAGGTCCTGGCGCGGACCTACTCCCCACTGCTCGCCCGCACGCTCGATGAACGGGCGGCCCGTTGCTTCGCCGTCGGCGCGCACGTCTACGACGGCTCCCTCACGGAGGACCTCGACTATCTCGCGGCGCTGCCCCGGGGCTCCCACCTGGGCGAGCTCGACGAGACGCACATCGGGCAGACGCTGCCGCAGCTCTGGCTGACCCGGTACGACTACGAGCTCGTCTACCAGCTGCGCAGCCTCGCCAGCCTCCTGAGCGCACGCCTCTGCGTCCTCGGGGTCGGCGAGGACGAGGCGCTCGCCTGCACGCCCGCGGAGATCCTCGTCATCCACGACGTCTTCCTGCTCGGCGCGGCCCTCCTCGCCACGCGAGGCGTCGAGGTGGGTCACGTCGAGATGGGGGCGTGGGTCGAGGCCCTCTGCGGGCCGGGGGATGATGCCCAGCGCCTCATCGGCACGGCGTTCGTCCCGCCTGCGGACGATCCCGACCACTTCGACAACTGGTTCACGATGCTCCCGGAGCCCTTCGTCCCCCACTGGGTTCCCGCGCAGGAACCGCCGGAGCGTGCGACGGTGACGCCCTTGCACGCCCCGCGGCGCTGAGAGCGGGAGCGCCGTCAGGTCACCGCGCCCGGGCGGGCGCCGCTCGTGCCACGGCGCCCGTCGCGGCGCGTATCGTGGGCCGCACCACGACAGGGGAGCGCCCCACCGGACCCCGCGGGACGGGCGCTGAGAGTGCGGGAGACCGCAGACCCTCGAACCTGCTCCGGCCAGCACCGGCGAAGGAAGTCGAGTTCTCCCCGCGCGTCCGCCGCCCCGCGGACGCCCGGGCCCTCCTGACCACGTCTAGGAGGAACACGTGTCCACCACCATCACCCGACGCGCCGTGCTCGCCGGCTCCGCCACCGCCGTCGCCGGCCTCGCCCTAGCCGCCTGCTCCGGCGGCTCGTCCGGCTCGTCGTCGAGCGTCACCGCCAGCCCGTCGGGCACCGTCACCCTCGTCACCCACGACTCCTTCAACCTCCCCAAGGAGATCGAGTCCCAGTTCCAGGCGGACACGGGCTGCTCGCTCACCGTCGTGACCATGGGGGACGGCGGCGAGCTCGTCAACAAGCTCGTCCTCACCAAGGACGCCCCCCAGGGCGACGTCGTCTTCGGCGTCGACAACTCCTTCGCCTCGCGCGTCCTGTCCGAGGGCGTCATCGACACCTCCCAGACCGTGGCCCTGCCCGAGGGCGCGGACCAGTACCTCGTCGACGGGCAGAAGGCCCTGGCCCCCATCGACTTCGGCGAGGTCTGCCTCAACTACGACGTCGACTGGTTCGAGAAGAAGGGCCTGGCCGCCCCGACCTCCTTCGAGGACCTCATCAAGGACGACTACAAGGACCTCCTCGTCGCCATCAACCCCTCGACCTCCTCCACCGGCCTCGCCTTCCTCCTGGCCACCATCGGCCACTTCGGCGAGGACGGCTTCGCGGACTACTGGAAGAAGCTCGTCGCCAACGGCGCGAAGATCGACTCCGGCTGGACCGACGCCTACGAGACGGACTTCTCCGCGGGCGAGGGCAAGGGCGCCTACCCGATCGTCGTCTCCTACTCCTCCTCCCCGGCCTCGACCCTCTCCGACGACGGCAAGTCCTCGACGACGGCGTCGGTGCTGTCCACCGCGACCCGTCAGGTCGAGTACGCGGGCGTGCTCGCCGGCGCCGCGAACCCGGCCGGCGGCAAGGCCTTCGTCGAGTGGATGCTGAGCAAGAAGGTCCAGTCCGCGATCCCGGACTCCATGTACATGTACCCGGTCAACCCCGAGGCGACCCTTTCCGAGGCCATGCAGAAGTTCGGCGCCACCTCCGACGACCCGATCGTCGTCGAGGCGGACGAGATCACGAAGAACCGCGAGGCCTGGCTGCCGACCTGGACCGAGGCCGTCGGCCAGTGACGACGCCGGGGGGCGGGCCGGTCGGGGAGCCGACGACGGCGGTGGGCGGCGGCGAGCAGCCGTCGCCCATCGCCGGACCGAGCCTGCGGTCGGAACGTCCCGATCTCGCGGTCAGGATGTCCCGATCTCGGGGTCAGGAAGTCCCGATCTCGCGAGGAGGGTGCGGGCGGGGGCCACGGG
>SKEM01000437.1_pt1 | contig 23460 bp, 28 predicted proteins | sample 4826731 | NCBI WGS metagenome assembly SKEM01 (sample SAMN11008809, study PRJNA524170) | human gut metagenome | biome: Human fecal sample; material: Feces; isolation source: fecal sample from pouch patient p37 | host: Homo sapiens | place: Israel: Tel-Aviv | collected 2015-07-27
GATCAAGCTAGAAGAAAAGGATGCCATTATTAAAGAAAAAGCATCAGACTACTATTTAGCAGCCTAATGCCTTTCCCTATTATTTAATTTTTAATTGACTTTTATCAACACCATTTGACAAAGAGCCCTTAACTGAGGATCTTCTATTTATGATATTTCTTTAAACTATTTTGATTTGGAAACAGCTGTATCTCTGATTCAAATTCTTTCATGCTAATTGGCTTGATAAGATCATCGTCGACATTGAAGAGCTTTAGCTGGCCTTTCACATGAATCGGCTCAATTACATCGGCAAGTTCAATATGCCAATAGTAAAGATCTTCCCATGAAGAATATCGGATGTCCATTAAATTCACGACACAAATTGCATAACTGGCCTGCAGCACCTGCCACTTTCTTAGCAGTTGAACACATCAGAAGCGGCCCGCGGTAATTCGTCTTCCACGTTCTATATTCAATTTTCTTTTTACCTGCAATCATGTCCATAATGTAATCGCCACGCACCGATAATGCCTTCATTGTTGCCTCCGTTAATTCATTACTTAACAGGAATGCGAATAACTGTCTTCAAATTTTCTACCTTTGTTCTGTGCGGATCAGACAAGTAAATCTCGTGATGACGGCGCTTTTCAGAATAATCTGACACCACACCATTTTGCTCCGCAAATTCTTTCATCTTCTCAATCGTAGCTGGCTCATCATCATAAGATCCCACATGCATCACCTGAACACATTTACTCTCTTCCAAAGTAATTAATTTAACCTTAGAAAAATCGCCATCTTTTTTCTCACTAGCTTCTTTAATTGCCCATTCAAGCACATCTTGAGTGACAAAATCTGGCACCCGAATCATCGAAATGAACTCGAATTTTTCCTTATGTGCATAGTCAATTCCATTATTGTCATCTTGCCACCAAAGTCCTTCAAGTGGCGGCACCACAAAGTCAAAATAATCTTTGATCTTGTGTGTTCCCTTTTTGCTCATCTTAATGGTATAAGCAATACCGTACAAAAGTTGAATTGCCCTTTTATACCCACTATCGTCAACATTTGGGTTACCCTTGCCACGTAACGTCATTTTTGGAACATCAATCAGTTCCGGGTTTTTGCCTGGTTTATAAAATTGGTTTTGTTCTTTTTTGAAATCGTACGTCATAAGAATTCACTTTCTATTAAATCGCTTTCTTTTAATTGTATCTTAATTGCTATTTTTTAGTATTCTTCTTAAACTCCTTATAAATACATCTATGTGATTAACGAATATACTATAGGTTTAGATGATCGGTAATAGAATTTTCTAAATCGAAAATTTATATCTATGACATAGCCGCAACGTACCGATGATGCCCTTGTCTCCGTATTTTTATCAAAAAAATCAGCGATTTTACTCGCTGATTTCAATTATCTACTTTATCTATGATAACGCCACTTTTGTCCTATTCTTTCACCAATGAGGTATTTGCCTTGTCTGTAAAAGCCAGTACCATCACAATACGGAGCGCAAACGATTATTTCTTTACCATGTGGTTGAATAAGGAAAATACGTGCTCCATTTGGAACATTTTTGCTATTAAAACTGTATGTCAAACGGCCACGGCTATGTTTACTGAATGAAACACGGCGACTAGTAAATCTGACATAATCACCCTTATCTGACTACCACGTACCATGAAATCTCTTAGGAATATAATATGGAATAAGCTTAGATTTCTTAGCAGCTTCAACCGTATTATTCAATCCAACTTTGCTAGATGTTTGAATACCTACAAAAAACAATCCAAACACTACAAGTAGCAACGTCACAATTTTCTTTTTATACATTTTTAACCCCCTCAATTATTCTTTTCGATAAGTAGTACGCAACTATTGTAGTACTCAAAACATTTTCTTTATTCAAATTTTCCAAATCGAAAATTTACATTATTAAATTCTCGCTTTATTGTCTCAATCAATTTCTGACATAATTCACTAGAATCAGGACGATAGTACAAACCATAATCAATCTTCAAATCCCAATCTACTTTTTTAACCAAATTAGGATTAGCTAATGTACCTAAATAATCAGGAACCAACAAAATTTCATCTCTTATTTGCGCATTATTTACCACAGCAGTAGTCAAAGAATTGTATTTTTCTAATTTGATATTCGAAATTTTATCCTGTAAAAATTTTTCTATCTCATGCATGGATCTATATGCTGAATCATCAGGAATAACTACTTGTCTTTCCTCAAGATCTGAAATTCTTAATTCATTCCTTTTAACTAGAGGATCACTTGGCGGCATAATTGCTACTAGCTTTGATGTAGCGCATTTACAAAAAGAAAATCCTTGTCGCAGAAATGGCTTTTCAGCATAGCATCCCTCAAATAAATCAATATTCCTCGACAAATTTTCATAATCTGCTATTTCTATAAAATCTATTCTGCTTTTAGGATTTATTTTCAAAAATTGATGCCAAATTTTCTTAATTAAAATCGGTGGATTCAAAAATCCTGATCCTACAAAAATAGTATTTTTATATCTAGCTAAATTCTGATCAATCTGTTCAGATAATTCCAATATTTTGTGTGCTTCTTCTACAAAAACTCGTCCCGCATTTGTCAAAGTCACTCCATGAGTCGTCCGATTAAACAGTGTTAAGTCCAGATGTGATTCCAATAAGTTAATCTGTTGCATTACTGCATTTTTAGAAACATACATTTCCTTAGCTGCACCAGAAAAGCTCCCATTTTTAGCTACTAATAAAAATGTATTTAATTCATTGTTATACATATTTTTTCTCCGAGTTAAGTCAGTCCTTCACGTTGTATCTCTATAATAGCACAAGCATTAATAGCGCTTACAGTTATGATTTGAAGTAAAAGAAAGAATGTATCCTCAATGAAATATATTAAAGGAACTCACTCTAGCTCAACTAAAGGTCACAGCTCAAATGTTAACTTAACCGTAGATTTTGATTCTGACAAAATAAAAAATGTTTCTATTAATGTCGAAGGTGAAACTAGCCAACGTAATAAAGATGTAGTTTCCCAACTGAGCGCACAAATTTTAAAAAAGCAAAATGATTCGCTTGATGCAGTTACTGGTGCAACTGAAACTAGTAACGCAGTAAGACGTGCACTCACTGATTGTATTAAGCAAGCTACTGGTGAAACGGAAAACCAAACTAAAACCCCATTAAAAGATGGTACTTATACAGAAACTGTTCCATCTTACAGCCTTATTGCTCCAATGACAGGTGAAGTTACTATCAAAAACAATAAAATCAAAAATATAAAAATTACTTCTGAAAAAGATTCCCAAACTTCACCTTGGTTCCATGTAGCTGAAAAGAAATTTATTCCCAGACTAATTGAATCCCAATCACTTGATACTAATACAGTTATAGGTGCCAGTGTATCTTCAGGTGCTATTAAAGCAATCGCTGAAAAAGCTATCAAAGATGCTGGCGGAAATAGCGATGAATGGCACACTCCTGTAACTAAAAAGAATGATACTGTTGAAAAGAAAGACTTTGATGTTATCATTGTGGGCCTTGGAGGTTCTGGTATTTTAAGTTACTGTGCTGCCGCAAAGTCCGGTGCTAAAGTATTTGGCTTAGATGCAGCCGCTAGAATCGATGGTAACTCCATCTCAACTTCAGGTCCAATGGTTGTTAACTCAAAGATTCAATCTAAGAAATACAACGATGGTAAAGACAATATCGATCCTGAAGATCTTTATAATACTTGGATCGATTACGTCAAAACTGATAAGAAGGCTGCAGTAATCAAAAAAGCCATCTACGAAGATGGCCCTGCACTAGATTATTACATGAAGAATTTTGGTTTTAGCTTCGATAGCCCTGCCTTTGGCATGCCAGCTGGTTACTTCCCTTCATTTGTAAGACAAGATTGGACAAAAGAATGGACAGTTTATACGGCTAAGGACAATAAGTGGTATTCTGCTGGTCAGCCTGTACATATTGATCAATATCAAAACGCCCTTGATAAGGCAAAAGGCATGAATCCTGTTAACGATTACCAATTGGAATTAGCCGCTAAGGACTTTATCAAAGATAATAGCGGTAAAGTCATTGGCGTTAAGGCAGTTTCATATGATGGCACTACCTATAATATCTACGGCAAGGCAGTCATCCTAGCTAGCGGTGGATTCGTTGATAACAACCAAATGATGAAGGATATCTATGGTCATACTTGTCACACTTTTGGTTCTACCAAAGCATTTTATTACATTTTTAATCTGTTCATCACCATATTCATGTACTTTATAGGGCAAAAATGGGAAATCCATTGCAGTTGGTGCATATACAGGCTTGCCATAAAGAGCCACTCGCCCGCTAGCTTCACGACCTGTTTCCGCAATCTGCATAATTGCCTTATTACCACTACTCTTCATTGCACTGGCAACTTTCCTAAGTTGGGGAACAAATTTATCATCATAAACAGCAAGTTGCGTACGATCTTTTGCCCAAGAAATTGCGGGACCACCTTCAGCAGTGACATAGATATATTCAGTAATTAACATACCACCCGACTTTGAGTGATGTCTCCAATAATTGATTGTGTCTTCACTTGCTTCGCCATCGATACCACTGTTTGTCAACATCGGCGGTTGAACGAAGCGGTTAGAGATTTTTGCGCCATGTTTAAAAGTCAAAGAATCGTTTAATTCAGCCATATCAGTTTCTCCTTACTTTTTATCAGTTAAATCACTTATATTATATCACTAATAAAAAGTAAGAGCCGAAATCATTAACTAATTAATAATAGCTAACCTTTTTATTTTTCTATCTAATCTACAACCTTAGCACCCAAACAAGTCTTAAAATGATTCAATGCCCACTTATGACCATTTTGATCAAAGCTAGCTACGCCATTTTCATGTACAACCAAGTTATAGCAACGATTATAAGCATCCATTGCAGTATGCAAAACACAAATATCAGTGCAGACACCAGTCAAATGCAAAGTATCGATCTTACGCTCACGCAAAAGCAGATCAAGTGACGTACCAGCAAAAGCAGAATAGCGAGTTTTATCCATCAAAATTACATGATTATTATCTTTGTGATCTTCATACCACTTTCCTACTTTCCCATATAATTCGCGTCCCCAGGTATTAGGTAAATTATGTGGTGGAAAAAGCTTCGTTTCAGGATGATATGGATTATCCTGAAAGTGCTTGTCAGTTGGAAAGATCACCCACTTGTCCTCTTTTAAAAATTTATCAGCCAAATTGGTAATAGTATCGTCTAATTCTCGTGCTGGCTTGCCACAAGTGAGTGCACCCTTGTCGTCTACGAAATCGTTAGTATAATCGATGATTAATAAAGCTTCATTTGTCATATTTATTTCCTTTGTAAAATCAAATTACGTTTTCATTCATTGTACAAAAAAGAATCAAATCATCCAAATGATTGAATTTGATTCCTTCTAATTTAATCTAACGGTCCAACGCCGCGGTCATCGCTTGCGTTATCTTTATTTACTTCATCATCTAATTTTTTACCAACAAATAAAGCAAACAGACTAACAAGCAAGGCACTCACGCCTAATTTAGTAGTTCTTTTCATTTAGATCACCTACTGATTCTTTATTGATTAATTTAACAAATAATCAATAAATACTAAATAAATCTGCTTATTCTTTTTATAATGCGGCTTTATCTTTGCGTTCACGATATGCATAATATACCCAAGCTACAATACCAAATGCGACTGGACCAATTGCAGTCCAGAATGATGTTTGATAATCTCCTGTAAATAAAGGTTCAATACAAGTAAAGATAATACCAATTGCGACGACTAACCAAACAACAATAGTGGTTGCCCAAACTTTCTTTTTGCCTTCAATGAAAACAAATGGACGATCAATATCCTTTTTTGCCTTAAAGAATGGATAAGCTGCAATCAAGAATAAATATGGCGCAGATGAAGATACATTCATCATATCCATCAAGATTGTGTAGAATTGATTGGCAGCATTACCACCAAATGAAATAAACAAAATAATTACACTAACGATAATTGCTTGTAGCCACATTGAACGTTCTGGCATCCCGTGCTTATTAAGTTCAACCAATTTTTTAGGCAAAAGTCGTAGATCACAACCTTCAATAAATGACTTAATTGGTGAATAAACCATCAAAAATGCAGCAGCGATACCTGATAAAACATCAGCAATACCAGCAAAGTGTGAAAATGCTGAACCGATTGCCAAAGATGCTGAATGAGACAAGCCTAAGCTCTTACCAGTAACCACACCAAGATTGTTAATCAAAACATATTCAACGTTAGCAAGGTCAACACCTTTAACACCTAAGTCCTTATTCCAGTTAACAGCTACCCCACACATAAAAATATTTACAACATAAAGTGCAGTCATCATAATCATCGCAATGATCAACCCCTTAGGGTAAGTCTTTTCAGGTTTATCAACTGAGTCAATCACACCAGAAGTAGTTTCAAGACCACCATAAGCAAATAATGCATAAACAATGAATGAAACAACTGCAATTGGGGATTGGAATGATGGATTTGGTGAATGAACCAAATTCTGGGTAGTAATAGGTTCAGCCAATTGACCATGATTTAAAAAGAACACCAGCAATGAAACAACTGTAAAACCAATAGCAATCGCCAAAGTAAAAATCCCACCAATATTATTGATCACCTTTATTTTGTCGATTCCCTTTGCGGCACAAAAAGTAACAACTGCTAAAAAGATAACTTCAAGAATCCCTAATAATTGTGTTGAAGTTAATCCTCCCAAATGCCAACTTTGAGTGGTATCATGTCCAAATATAGCGGTTGAAACTGATACCAAAAAAACTGAGTAGAAGATACCAGCCAGACAACCCAGGCAGATAGCCAAATAAACGTTCCGATAAATGCTACCTTTTCATTAGTAGAACCTTCAAGCCAAGAAAAGATACCACCTTTAATCCCCTTAAAAGCTGCACCGTATTCCGCAAAGATAAGTGCGGATGGCAAGAAGAACAAAACGGCAGTTACAATATACCAAATGATACTTGAATATCCCATCTGATAAAAGGCCGTCAATGAATTACTAAATCCAAAAATAGAAGAGAAAATCATTAAGACTAAACTACCTAGTTTAATCTTAACGTGATTATCTTGCTTCATAAATATAAAACAACTCCTTTAAAAAAACAGACAGTATTTATTATGAACTTTTGGAATAACTTTTTCAAAAGAACATAAAAAAAGACCTGATTCCGAAATATATCAGAATTAAGTCTTCTAACATAATAGATTACTTCCACAAGAAGTTGGCAATTGCTTGGTTTACTTCATTATTATTGTGCAACTTACTATGTTGTGCATTGCTGCCGCGAATCATCAATTCACGGTATGACTTTGCACGACCATTTAACAAGTAACGTAATGATCTGGATGATGCATTAGAAACTGAACCATCAGAATTAGTACCATTTTCTAAGTTGCCATAGATGTTTAACACACGCGTATTTCTTGGGAATGTTTTTCTAAGTGATAATAAACCGCGATATTCTGGTTGCATGCGGCTTGGCTTACCAGTCTTAGAATTAATTTTCAATTGGTTAGCCTTATCGTTCATGCCAAGAATACCATCATAGTGACCAGCGATGGAAACAAAGTGTTCTACTGGAATTTCATTACCGTAGTTTTTAAAGAAATAGGCCGTTTCAAGATTACCCATTGAATGAGCCACGATGTTTACTCTGCTGAAGCCATACTTTCCGTTAACAGTTCTAATGGCATTTCTAACATAGCGTGCGCCGGCTGTCTCATAACCACGAACATAATCATTACCGTAGTCGCTTAACTTATTATCATCAAAATTTACTTCAATAATTAGATTTTGGGCATTCTTTTTAAACTTCCCATGCAAAATAACCTTACCACTCTTAGTTACGTTAACACGAATTACACTGTTAGTAATGCCAGCATTTCTAATTGCTTGCACCATCTTTTCTTCAGCGTGATAGCTACTGCCCCAGCCATGGAAGAAGTAAGTTGGGGTACTTCTTGATACCACTTTTATCGGCTTAATATCTTGCACTCTTTCATCACGTTGCTTATTAATAAAAAATGAACCAAGCGTAGCAAGTAAGACAACAATAACTGTACCTGCACTGATCAACAGACTTTTCTTTTTCATGAATATCCCCTTCTCGTCATTTATTGATTATTAATTTACCACGTTTGATTTTTGAAGTGAAATACTTATTAGTATGTAAGTTCAATGCTTATAAAGCATTAAAAAAACTCGCCAATACATTACACATTGACGAGTTTCCTCATTAATAGATTAGTTATTAACGATTAAATTCTTAATATCATCTGGTAAGTTAAGTGGTGAGTACTTAACATTGGTTACTTTTACAGCAGTTGATTTAAGATATCTCTTCTTACCAATATATACATATCTACTCTTACCATTCTTAACAATCATTGATGACTTATATTTCTTGCCATATTTGATCTTCTTATTGGTTGCTTTGAAGACAATCTTCTTTGATTTTGCGCTCTTTTTATAAGCGTAATAGATTTTGGCGCCCTTTTTGGATTTTGGAGTGACAGTAATAGACTTGATAGTTCTATTTGCATAAGCATCTTGAATAGTTTTAGCATCATTTTCAGCTGTCTTTTGGAATTCTTCTGCTGTTGGCACAGTTGAAGCTGGCGTTACAGAATTTGATGGAATAAGTATCATACAACTCTTGCCATCTACTGTTCTATTTTCAAGGAAGTAGAAAGTAACGTTTTGGCTTGAACCATTAGCAGTAGATGGAGCAGTAATAGCATAGTAAACTGGAATAGTTTGACCTTTTACATAAGTTGAATCAAGAGCCTTAACAAACTTATTAGTAGATGGATCATATGCAATAAGTTGAGGCTTATCAGAATTTACTGTAGCAGTTACTGATTGAACTACCAGATTGAGTAGCAGCTTGTGCTGGTTGGCTTGTTATTGCAGTACCCACACCAGCCAAACCTGTAGAAAGCATTACAGCCGCTGCCATTGAAGTAATTAATTTTCTTGTATTCATTTTTAATATCTCCTAAAAACTAACTATTATGCTTTAATTATAACATCTTTTATCTATTTTTTTATTGATAGACATGCTTATGTATAGTCTAATTTCACTTTACTTTTGAGCAAAAAGTTGACCAATTGTAGCTAAATCTTCAGCATTAATAGTGAAGTTAATTCTTGGATTTTCTACCACATCTTCAATTTCAAACAATGGCACAATACCCTTTTGACTGAAATAGCGCATGACTAATTCGACAGAGCTGGTACCATAATGACTAGCAATTTCAGCTAAAGCATTAATATCACCATAAACTGGAATTTCTACTTGAATTCTATTTTCACGAGCTAAGTTAATTAATCCTTGATCTTCATAACTAATTTGCGCTACACATGGTCTAACCTGAGTATGATTTAATAATTCATTCAATGCATCAACGCTGATATTAATAACACCAATATTTTTAATCCAGCCTTGAATTCTTAATTGCTCTAATTCTTGCCAAATCTGACCATTTCTTTCCTTATTATCACTTAGCTTCAATAAGCACAGATCAGCATGATGGTCTATAATATCTTGTCTAATCTTTTTAAAATCATCACGAGTAATCACATCTTCTGGGATCTGAACTTCCACATACAGTTGCGGATTTTCAGCTTTCAATTTTGTTTTTTGATCAAGGCTGCAGTCAATTAATCTATAACCTGCTTTAATTGCATCATCTACTGGTTTATTACCTACAACAACACCAACTTTTGGCATCAAACTACCATCATTCAATACAACGGCTTCATCTAATAAAGTCATCTTTCACCTCTTAGGTTAATTCTACATAAATTTTTATTGCTTCTTTAATAGTTTGGTAAATCGTAGATACATGTAAAACATGAGCTAAAAACTCTTCTTTTTCTTCATTTGACATTTCTGAGTCAAAAGAGACTTCAATTCTCATCTCAGTAACTACTGATTTACCATGACCCATTTTTTCGGTCTTGGCATAATTTTTTACATTAAAATTCTTTACATCTAATTGATGTGCTTTAGTGATCATTCCTGCTGACATTACAATACAAGAATTTACACTTCCACATAAATATTCAACCGGATTAGGACCAGCATCGTACTTTTTATCATTAGCATCACAAATAAAGTTGTGATCACGGACATGATTAGAAATTTGCCATTCTTTATTTTCTAGTTGAGATTTTACTAAATAATCACTCATCGAATTTCTACCTTTCTTTAATGGTGATCTATCGCACCATTCAATCTCTTGCGCCAAATAAAGTAAACTAAAAGTATAAATGGAATTAAGATTAATTCGATCGGATAAAACCATTTAATAGGAAAAGTACTGTCAATTACACCACTAATCATAGGACCAAAAGCCATAGCAATATCCAATCCTAAATAAAAAGTTGAGCTAGCTAATCCCTGTTCTTCAATTGGTGCAAGAAGTAAAGCGGTTGATTGTAAAACTGAATAAATAATGCCGTACCCCATGGCCATCCCAGCAGCTGCTAAGGCCATTTGCCAATTATTATTCATAACCGCCAGCAAAATAATATAAGCAGCTGTTGACACCAAGCTAATCCAGAACCACACGCCAAAGCGCACAGTATCGAAGTAGCGTTTGAATCCAATTCTAATAATTAAAAGTACAATTGCATAAATCAAGAAATATGATCCTACTGCAACACTTAAATGCATTTGTTCAACATAAGTTACAATATCTGCTTGGGTAACAAAATATGGTATTGCAAATAAAGTGGTTAAAATAGCTACCGGTAAAACATTTACTTGAATAATCTTAAAGTGCTTTTTAGCAGCTCTTTGGCGCATTTCTGCATTAGGCTTAGCATGATTGCCTACGAATTGAATAGAGATAACCATCAATAAAGCTGAAATAGCCGATGCAATCAGACTTTCACGATAACCAATTTTTTGATAAATATTAATTGAAAGTGCTGGTGCTAATGCCATTGCTAAGGCATTCATTAAGCCATAGAAACCCATTGCTTCACCAACGTGTTGCCGTGGAACCAAAAATGCCAGCCAAGTTGTCATACAAACAGTACATAAAACATACCCCGTACCATTAATCAGTCTAAATAACAGCAACCAACCACTTGAAGGAGTAAGGATATATCCTACTATTCCGATTAATATTAAAATTCCACCAATAAAGGATAAACGATACTTAGAAAATTTATCAGTTAAATTACCAGCAACGGGGCGTAAAAACATAGCGGCCACACTCATAATACCTACGATAATTCCTGCAAAAGCACTACTCGCTCCTAAATTTTTGGCATAGCCATTAATCAACGGATTAACGAACATAGTACTGAACATGAAAAAGAAGGACGCTGCCATAACTAAAATAACGTCTTTAGTATAAATTGATTTTCTTTTTGCCAAAATAATTCCTCGATTCTTTAATTGAAATTATACAACTATCAAGAACATCTATTTGACAATTTTTAGACTAACACTAAAAACGATATTTTCTCCTCTATGATTTACTGAAATTTTACCGTGGAAAGTATGAATTAATTCTTGAGCCATAGCTAATCCAATACCAAAGCCACCTTTTTTAGAATTGTGAGATTCATCTTCACGATAAAAACGATCAAAGAAGTGCGTATAGTCTTTATTTTTTCCTTCCTTATAAGTATTAATTACTCGTAAAATTGCATTTTTACTTAGCGTACTTTTGACTAACTCTACTTTTACTCTGCCATGTGGATCACAATATTTTCTAGCATTATCAAGCAAAATATTGACCACTTCAGTTAAAGAATGCTTTTCTGCAATTACATTAATCCCCTCACGAATGGAAACCTGATACACTAGATCATTTTGCTTCATAACCGATTTAAAATCTTGTGTCACATCTTCAACAATCTGTGAAAAATTCACTTTACTTAAAGCAACTTCACCATTTTCACCAGTTCTAGCCAAAGAAATTAGACGATTAATTAACTCAGATAATTTTTCAACTTGCTCTTTTGTACTTTCATTCCATTCAGAATTATTGCCTAGCATCTCTTCCATTTCAGTATTAGCTGAAATAACCGCTAGTGGTGTCTTTAATTCATGACCCGCATTGGTAATAAATTCTTGTTGCTTATGGTATGTATCAACAATCGGCTTAATTGCTTTACCAGAAACCAAGATTAAAACTGCTGCAAAGATCAATAATGCAAATGCTCCTAAAACAAGTGACACTCTAAATAACAACCAGAATCGATTAAAAATAAGTGTTTCATTCAAGAAAACAATCATTGTCTGTCCAGCAGCGTTTTTATCAACTCTATATGCGTATCGGTTCTGCCCAATTTTTACATCTCCAGATTGATCTCGATTAGCTAGAGCTCTTTTTGTAACACTCTTTATTTCAGTATTATTAATTTTATAAACATTATTATCATTAATCACATTTATTCGCTGCGTAGGATCTACAGTTACTGCAAAATAACGGTACTGATACACAGCCTCCGGATTATATTGTCCGCCTAAAAAATTACGATTAATAATATCTTTTTGATTACCAAAAGCTGGTTGTGCATTACGCGGCGATAAGCGACCTTCATTTTTTACCAATGCTGTCAGCACGCGATTAACTTCATTTTGGCTTTGAACACGAGTAATCCCGATCAATCCGCCTAAAGTAATTATCAAAACTAGTAATAATGCTGCAACAGAAGCTCCAATAAACTTCCAGCGAAATTTCTGAATCATCCCTATCACCTACTCAACTAATTCATAATTACCACCTTTTTCACCCTCAATTTTTACCGAGCTGCGAATTGATTGTAATTTTTGTCGCAAATACGATACATAAATCCAAACAACATCTGAATTAGCATCCTCATCATTTCTCCAAACATGATTCAATAATTCATCAGTTGAAAGTTCTTTACCTTCATTTAATAAAAAGTAATTCATTAGTTGCGTTTCTTGACCGCTTAATCTGATTGAATTGTGACTCGCTAATTCTTGCCCAGAAACGTTCAGTGAAACATCACCTACTTTTAATTCATTAGGTGTAAAGTCTTCTTCACGTCGCTCTTTTGAGCGCAATCTTGCTAATAATTCTTTTAATGAAAAAGGCTTAGTAAGATAATCGTCAGCTCCACTATCCAATCCAGTTACACGATCATCAATTTCAGCTTTCGCTGTTAACATTAAAATATAAGTCTTATCACCACTTTCTCTAATTTGCTTAAGGGCGGTAATTCCATCCATGACGGGCATCATGATATCCAAAATGATCACGTCATAGCAATTTTGTTTGGCATGTTCCACCGCCTTTAAGCCATTATCAACTGGATCAACCTCATATCCTGCTTTTTGCATAGCAACTATTAATACACGTAGTAGCTGCGGTTCATCTTCTGCCACTAAAATCTTCATTATTTTTTCAATCCTCTTCTCTAATTAGCTGACGGATAGTTTGCATACTTACATCACAGGAAGCTAATTCATCAGCTACCCGCTTTAATTCTCGTCCGATCATTTCTGGATTTTTAATTTGATGCTTGTATTTCATTTCATGTTCCAAACTTGCCCACGTATCCATTGCAATTGTCCTAAGCTGAACTTCAACGAAATAATGACCGGGTACATTACCGTCAACATCTTCATCCATTACAGTAACATCCAAAATCATATGATAAGAACGATAACCATTAGGCTTAACATTAGTAATGTAATCTTTCTCTTTAACAATAGTTACATCATCCCAACTTCTAATATAAGCAATACACTTATAAATATCGTCAATAAAGTTGCAGATAACTCGTAGCCCTATACCATCGCGATTATCTCTTAAAGCAGATCGCGGCGTTAAGGGCAAATTCTTTCTTTTACATTTTTGTTCCATGCTGGCTTCACTTTTAACTCGACCACGCAAGTGTTCATATAAACGTTCATGATGAACTTGTTCATAATTTTTATTCAATTCATCGAAACGATTAAGCAACTGGTTGAGTATCCTATCCAGTGCTGGGGCGTATTTTCCGTAAACATTCAACATTGTCCCTTCTTTCGTTTACGCCATTATAGCAATGATTTTTGATTTTTCTTTGAAAGTAACAGGAATATTATAAAAGTTATAACTTGCTATAAAATTATTTTAAAATTGTAAAAATCACGTTTACTTAATGAAACATATGACAACATGTCATATGTTTTTAAATTTATAAGTTATTGCGTTATAATCAGTTTGTAAGCGATTGCATTTTTGCAAAAGGAGAAATTATGAAAAAGATAATTAATGATCCACATAATGTTGTTCCCGAAATGGTCATGGGAATGACTCGTTCTTATCCTCAATTTATTGAAAAAATTCCTGACACAGAAGCTGTCGTAAGAGCCGATAAAGATTCTATGAAAGGAAAAGTTGGTATTGTCAGTGGTGGTGGTTCAGGTCATGAACCAACTCACGCAGGCTATGTTGGTAAAGGAATGCTTAGCGCCGCTGTTTGCGGTCAAGTCTTTACTTCTCCTACTCCAGATCAAATTTATGCTGCAATTAAGGCAGTAGATCAAGGAAAAGGCGTTTTTCTGGTAGTTAAAAATTATTCTGGCGATGTAATGAACTTTGATATGGCTAAAGATTTAGCAGAAATGGAAGATATTCCTGTTAAGTCAATCGTTGTTGACGATGACATTGCTGTAGAAAATAGCCTTTACACTCAAGGACGTCGCGGAGTAGCAGGAACTTTATTCATGCATAAAGTTTTAGGTGCTGCAGCTCAAGAAGGCGCAAGCCTAGATGAACTTGAAAAGTTAGCTAAAAAAGTTTTGCCAAATATTAAGACTCTTGCAGTTGCCTTATCTGCAGCAACTAACCCAGAAGTTGGTAAGCCCGGTTTTCTTCTAAAAGAAGATGAAATTGAATATGGTGTTGGTATTCATAGTGAACCAGGTTATCGCCGCGAAAAGATTAAGCCTTCTAAGGAATTAGTTGAAGAATTAATTGGTAAGTTAAACGACGAAATGAATTTAGATGGCAATAAAAAATATGCTTGTCTCATTAACGGGATGGGCGCAACTCCATTGATGGAACAATATGTTTTTGCTAATGACGTTTTAAATAAACTTAAAGAATTCAACATTAAGCCTAGCTTTATGAAGGTCGGCAACTATATGACTTCAATCGATATGGCCGGTATTTCCTTAACTCTTTTTGAAATTAAAGAAGACAAATGGCTGGACTATCTAAATTACCCTGTTCAAACAATTGCATGGTAGAAAGGATTAAAGATGACTTTAACTGTTGATACATTAACAACTTGGATGAATAATTTTGCGGATAAAGTTGAAACAAATAAGCAATATTTAAGTGATCTGGATACGCCAATTGGTGATGGTGATCACGGTTTTAACATGAGTCGCGGGATGCAAGCTGTTAAAGAAAAATTAGCTACTAAACCAGCCGATGTTCCAAGTGCATTAAAAACAATTGCTATGGCACTTATTTCTACTGTAGGTGGAGCTTCTGGTCCTTTATATGGAACTGCCTTTTTAGAAATGGCTAAAAAGAGTAGCTCAACTGATAATGTAGGTGAATTACTTGATGCTGCACTTGCTGGGATCCAAAAACGCGGCGGTGCAGAACCTGGCGATAAGACAATGGTTGACGTTTGGTATAAGTTGGTTCCTGATGTAAAAGATGGCAGTCTATCTGAAGATAAAATCAAAGATGCTGTTGAAGCAACTAAAGATATGATTGCCAAAAAAGGTCGTGCAAGTTACTTAGGTGAACGTTCTAAAGGCCATATCGACCCAGGTTCTGAATCAAGCGGCTATCTTTTTGAGACGCTGCTTGAAACGGAGGGTTTATTATGAGTCTAGGAATTACTCTTGTTTCACACGTACCAGAAATCGCCGAAGGTTTACCTCAATTATTAAATCAGGTAGCTAAAGACGTGCCAATTACCACGGCTGGCGGTACTAATGATAATGATATTGGCACCAACATGGAAAAGATTATGCAAGCTTTTGCAGATAATCAAGCTGATGAAATTTTGGCTTTTTATGATCTTGGAAGCGCAAAAATGAACCTTGAAATGGCGATAGAAATGAGCGATAAGAAAGTTCACTTATATGACACTGCCTTTTTGGAAGGAGCTTATACCGCGGCTTCCTTAATTCAAGCAGGAGTTAACTTAGAAGATATTGAAAAACAACTAAAACCATTAACAATTAAAGATTAACTAGAAAGAAACCCATCATGTCAGATTTCATTGGTGAGTTCCTAGGAACTATGGTATTAATCGTTTTAGGCACCGGATGTGGTGCAGCGATTAACTTGAATAAATCCTACGCCAAAGGTTCCCACTGGCTATACGTAACCATTGCTTGGGGTATGGCCGTTACATTTGGTGTTTATATTGCTGCAAACTTTGGCTCACAAGGTCACTTAAATCCAGCTGTCACAATTGGGTTTGCGGCTTTCGGATTTTTCCCTTGGAGCGGAGTCTTACCTTATTTATTAGGTCAGTTTTTAGGTGCTTTTGTCGGTGCAGTACTTGTAATTATTCAATACTACCCTCACTTTAAAGCAACCAAAACTGCCGAAGAAGGTAATCAAGTAGGTATTTTCGCTACAGCACCGGCTATTAAGAATAATTTATTCAACTTCCTAAGTGAAACAATCGCAACATTTATTTTTATCTTTGCTTTACTTAACTTAGGTGATTTTGATAAAGGTCTTAAGCCATTAATCGTTGGTTTATTGATTATGGTAGTTGGACAAGGTCTAGGTGCTACTACTGGATTTGCTTTAAACCCCGCTCGTGATTGGTCACCAAGACTTGCTTATACAATCTTGCCTGTACCGAATAAATCAAGTGCTAATTGGCAATACGCATGGGTACCAATGTGTGGTCCTATCGTTGGTGGTCTTTTAGCTTCAGCATTACAATACTTCTTAAAATAAATACCTAACAAAAAAGCGTCTGGGAAAAAATAATTCTCAGACCATGAAAAAAACGATGAACTTCGTTATGAAGATCATCGTTCTTTTTGTATACTTCAAAACCATTCCTTGATATTCACCACACAAAAACAATAGAACGAAAAAACACAGAAATTCATTATTTTTAGTGAATTCCTGTGTTTTTATATCTGGACTAAAAATCTAGTTTTTTCCCAGACACATTTTTATATACCGTTGATACTGTTTATTTAAAAGTTAATAACCTCATTATTTACAGTCACTTGATAAGTTAAATTTTTTAAATTAATAATAGCTCTTACTTTTCGAGTTTTATCTTTATTCATACGAGTTATTTGAATCACGTTTTCATTAGGCGTAGTGATTTCAATGGATCCATCAAGATCAAAAGCTGCTTCATTGTTTCTAAAATTAAACAATTTCAAGAGTGCTGCTACTAAAGGTCTTTTAGTTTCTTCAGCTACTTCTTCTCTGCCATAGTAATGACGATTAATGTTTCTACCTTCTTTAGTCTTTTCGAGGAGTTCGATATCGTTTTTACCAGCCAGCATTCCTACATAATAGACTTGCGGAATACCAGGCGCAAACATTTGAATAAGTCTTGCAATAAAGTATTTTTTATCATCATTGCCTAAAGCAGAATAATAAGTTGTATTAATTTGGTAGATATCTAAATTATGATATTCTGCACTAGAATATTTCTTTTTAACATTAGCTCCAACTTTATACAATTCATTACTTGTGTATTTAATTTCGTCAGGGGAGAGAATATCACGAGCATCAACAACACCGATACCATCATGTGTATCTAAGGTAGTGAACTGTTTCATTGGACATTTCTTAAGCCAATCAGCTAAACGATTGGCTTTACCTGAATAAAGTGAATATAAAGTTACCATTGGTAAAGCGAAGTCATAGATATAATATCCATGCTTTGAAATCTTAAATGGCATTGAATAGTGTTCATGTATTTCTGGTAGAATCATTGCACCTTTATCAGAAATATCATCTTGTACTTGTTTTAGTAAATCCCAAATTTCTGGCTCTACAAAGAAATCATTAGTATCTAACTTCTTTACAGCATACGCAAAAGCATCTAACCGAATAATATCAGCACCATGATCAATTAATGCTCTCAACGTATCTTTAATAAACTTCTGTGTCACCTCCTTTCGAACATCCATATCGATTTGCTCTTCACCAAAAGTATTCCATAATTTTTCTTTACTGCCATCTGTAAAAGTAATTTCTTGATATGGAGCACGATCTTTTCGTTTATAAATTAAATCAATATCTTTTCGAGTTGGACGACCTTCAGGCCAAAATTTGTCCCAGTTCAAAAATAAATCGGCATACTTACTTTTATCTTTCTTTTGTTTGAAATCTTTATAAAATTTTGATTGACGAGAAATATGATTAATCATAAAATCAAACATCAAATAATATTTCTTACCTATTTTTTCAATGTCTGACCAGTCACCAAACTTAGGATCTACTTCTGTATATCCAGTCGGAGCAAATCCACGGTCACCAGTTGATGGGAAGAATGGCAATAAGTGAATACCGCCTACAGCCCCCTTCAAGTCTTCACTTAAAATTTCATCTAATTCTTTTAAATTTTTACCCAAACTGTCTGGATAAGTAATTAACATTACTTTATTTTCAATTGGCATAATTGTCTCCTAATTGATAGCCTTAAAATGATACATTTTGGCTTTAAAATCACCACGTTCAATAGGATCATAAAAGCCAAGGTGCATTAGCTCGTCGCCACCAAAAACTTCATCAGTTTCTAAATTCTTGTATCGTTTATCTGGATCAAGACCAGCTAATTTTGTCTTCGTACAATATGGTTGAGCGTGAGCCATTACATTGACGACAGTTACAACTGCTTCATTCTTATTAGAATCAACCATCATCCATGCACATTGATTGCTTGCTGAAGCCTTCAAACGATAAAGCGTACCAAACTGGGTAACTTCTCTAATTTTCTTATATTCTGTGACTTGTTTAACAACTTGATCACTTTCTTCATCACTCATCTTGGTTAAATCAAGTTCATAGCCTAAGTCGCCCCACATTGCTACAGCCCCACGTGTATTAAATGGAGTAATTCTTCCATTCTGTTCATTAGGTGATACTGAAACATGTGATGTCATCATTGATTGCGGATAAACAAAGCTAGTACCGTATTGAATCTTTAATCTTTCAATAGCATCAGTATTGTCACTAGCCCAAACTTGTGGTGTGTAATAAGCTTGTCCGACATCAAATCTACCGCCACCACCAGAGCATCCTTCAAATAAAATATCAGGATATCTAGTTACCAATTTATTTAATAAATCGTAATAACCTAATACATAACGATGATATGCTTCTCCTTGTTGATTAGCAGGTAAATCTGATTCATAAATATCAGACAAACTACGGTTCATATCCCATTTAATATAATCAATCTTTTTACTATCTAAGATTTTTACCATCTGCTCAAAGATATTATCACGAACTTCTTTACGACCAAGTTCTAGGACATATTGATTTCTTGACGGACACGGCTTTCTACCAGGTACATGCATTAGATAATCTGGATGTTCTTTATATAGATTTGATTCATATGAGATCATTTCTGGTTCAAACCATAGTCCAAACTTTAATCCTTGTTCATGAACATAATCTGCAAAATGTCCTAATCCATTAGGAAACTTCTTCTTATAAACTTTCCAATCTCCTAAAGAACTGTTGTCATCGTCACGATGACCAAACCAACCATCATCTAAGACAAACATTTCTAGGCCTAATTTCTTAGCCTTATCGACAATAGTTTTTAATTTATCTTCATTGAAATCAAAATAAGTTGCTTCCCAGTTGTTAACCAGAACAGGTCTAATTTGATCCTTAAATTTACTACGCATAATACGTTCATGGATCAAGCTATGAAATGCCTGACTCATTTTATTTAATCCTTGATCAGAATAAACCATCAAAACTTCTGGAGTTTGAAATTTTTCATTTGGATTCAATTTCCATTTAAAATTGTAATCATTAATTCCGGTATTCACATGGATTTGACCAAATTGATCACGTTCAACTTCAAATTTATGGTTACCGGAATATGCTAGTGCAAAACCATAAGCTTCACCCATAAATTCATTGGTATCATGATCTACTAATGCCATGAAAGGATTCATTTGGTGACTTGATGTGCCACGATGACTAGAAAACACTTTAATTCCTTGACCAATATTTTCTCTTTGCACACACCTCTCATTTGCATGAGCACCCGGTAAAGTAATGACTTCAAAATCCTTATCTACATAATCCATTTGCATAGAAGCAACTTTTTCGAGATATACTGCTTCTTCACCATGATTATGAACTTGAACTGAACGTACAATTACAGGACGATCTCGATAAATCGTATATAATAAGTCGTATTCTAGCTTGCTTACCTTATCTTCAAGAGTAACTATTAACGTTTGCGCTTCGTCATCTTCTTTTGTCCAAGAGTGTGGCAATCCCTTTAAATCTGGCTTACCATCTTCGATTTTGTATGACTTATAAGTTAAAAACAAAGCATTTGAGCCATCTGGATTACGTACTATTGTAGCAGGAGTATGAAAGTCCATTTCACCAGCACTACTATATTCTTTTGGAAGTGAATCACGTGAAAATGTACGATCAAGCGATTCAGGCAAATTTCCTGAAAAGCCGCGGTCTAATCTAGGATACTTTAATTGATTATTGTAATTTTTAACAGTTCCACCAAAGTATAAATGACTTAATGTGCCACCATCTTCAATAGAAAGCAAATATGATATTTGCTTGTTATGTAAATGGAATACTTTATTTTGATCATCAAATTTAATTAAGTTACTGGTCATAATTCATTTCCTTAATTCTCAACAACTTTTTCTGTTTCTGGATCGAAAAAGTGAGCCTTGTTCATTTCAAATCCCATTCGTACTTCAGTACCTGGCTTAGTGAAGTCACGAGCATCAACCTTTGAAACTAATTCAGTATCGCCTACTTTGGTGTAAAGTTGAGTTTCTGCGCCTAAAAGTTCTGAAACGACGACTTTAGCAGTAACAACTTGATCAGGGAAACTTTCCAAAAATACTTCTTCAGTATGAACATCTTCAGGACGGATACCAAAGATTAATTCTTTACCATTGTAGCCTTTGTCCTTCAAAACTTTTAATTTACCTTCTGGAACAGGGATTTCAAAGTCATGGTGTTCTTTATCAATGATCTTTCCATCTTTTAAAATTACACGGAAGAAGTTCATAGCTGGTGAGCCAATAAAACCAGCGACAAAGACATTAGCAGGCTTGTTGTAAACTTCTAGAGGAGTACCAACTTGTTGCTGAATGCCATCTTTAATAATTACGATGCGGTCTGCTAAAGTCATAGCTTCAGTTTGATCGTGAGTTACGTAAATAGTAGTAGTCTTCAATTGTTGATGTAATTTAGCAATTTCGGCACCCATCGTTACACGAAGCTTAGCATCAAGGTTTGATAGTGGTTCGTCCATTAAGAAAATAGGTGCATCCCGCACAATTGCACGACCTAAGGCAACACGCTGTCTTTGACCACCAGAAAGTGCAGCTGGCTTACGCTTCAAGTAATCTGACAAGCCCAAAATTTTGGCAGCTCTTTTTACCTTTTTATCAATCTCCTCTTTTGTTGTATGACGTAATTTTAATCCAAAAGCCATGTTGTCATATACACTCATATGTGGGTACAAAGCATAGTTCTGGAATACCATGGCAATATCACGATTCTTAGGAGCTACATCGTTCATTACCTTACCACCAATTTTCAACGTTCCTTTGGAGATATCTTCAAGTCCAGCAATCATCCTTAAAGTAGTTGACTTACCACAACCTGATGGACCAACGAAAACGATAAATTCTTCATCTTTAATATGTAAATTAAAATCTGTAACTGAATTCTTATCATTACCGTCATACTTTTTGTAAACGTGATCTAAATCTACTCTAACCATCTTTTATTACCTCAATTATTCTAATTACTTAACAGCACCGTTACTCATACCAGCAATAATATTCTTTTGGAAGATCAAATATACAATTGTGATAGTGATAATACCGATTACGTATGATGCGAAACTTGGACCATAGTCATTGAAGTATTGACCTGTGTAGTTGTATTGGAATAATGGTAAAGTCCACATCTTTGAGTCTTTGTTCAAAATTAATAATGGAAGCATGAAATCGTTCCAGAACCACATTGCATTAATGATTAAAGTTGTGGCATGCATTGGTTTTAACAATGGGAAGATAATTTTAAAATAAGTGGTAATCTTATTAGCACCGTCAATTTCTGCAGCTTCATCCAAACTATCAGGCACACTTTGCTTAATGTAGCTGACATAAAGGAATAATGTTTGAGGTACAGCGTAAGTTAAGTACAAGATGATTAGTCCCCACATGTTAGCCAAACCAAGTTTACTCATCATTACTGTAATCGGAATCATAATTACTTGGAAAGGAACAAAGATACCAATGATTAATAAGATGTACATCCAGTTATATGCTGTCTTTTTGGACATATTTCTTGCAATGGAATATGCGGCCATTGGTACAAAAATCATTACCAAAACAATAGATAAAACTGTAATGATAATTGAATTACCGAAATAATTCATTACTCCATCGGCAAATAATCTTTGGAAGTTTGCAGTGGTCCAAGGATTAGGCCATGCAAAGAAATGTTCCATGATTTGTTTAGTTGTCTTAAATGAACTTAAAAATGTGTAAAGCAATGGGATTAAAATTAAGATTCCACCGACAATCAGTAAAGCATAATCCCAAAATTTCTTTGATTTGTTTTCTTTTTCCATTTTGTATACTCCTCTTATTCAACGGCATACTTATTAGAAATTTTGATTTGGATAAATGAAACAATTGCAATCAAAAGGAATAATACAATCGCAATCGCGTTAGCATAACCAAATGAGTTATTGTTAAAGGCATAGTTGTAAACCAACAAACCTAATGAAGTAGTTGAGTTGTTTGGTCCACCAGCCGTCATTGCAAAGATTTGGTCGAAAGCAGTTAAACCTGATTTAAGAGCTAAGATAAAGACCATTGAAATACTTGGCAACATGTAAGGAAGTTCAATCTTCCAAAAAATTTGACGACTATTAGCACCATCGACTTCAGCAGCTTCTTTGATTTCATCTGGAATACTTTGTAAACCAGCTAAGAAAATAATGATCGGCATAGCTACACCTTGCCAGAGGAGGACGAAAATTGTAGCAATTATTGCTCCAGTGTCGGTACCTAATAAACTCGTTTGCAACCATGAAATATGAAGTGCATTACCAATTGCTGGTAAACCATAGTTGAAAACTTGTTTAAAAATCAAAGCGACTGTCAAACCTGACAAAACAGCTGGGAAGAAGAACCATGCTCTAAAAAAGGT
>SKEM01000586.1_pt1 | contig 23397 bp, 26 predicted proteins | sample 4826731 | NCBI WGS metagenome assembly SKEM01 (sample SAMN11008809, study PRJNA524170) | human gut metagenome | biome: Human fecal sample; material: Feces; isolation source: fecal sample from pouch patient p37 | host: Homo sapiens | place: Israel: Tel-Aviv | collected 2015-07-27
CTAAAAGAAATGACCAAACCGTGGCGGAATATTACCACGATTTGGTCGGATAAGAAAAATTGTGTTTTCGTTTTTATAAGTGTCAACTTGACAGGGGATAGTACCACTTTCCTCCAGTACAGCTACGTCATCTTCTAGCGTACTTTTTTAGCGTAGTGAAGGTTGACGAGAGCCAAAAGGGCTTGCAACGCATATAGCCCAGCAAGGAGCTTGTAGTAGCGGACATCGTTTTTCATGAAATTCATCCTTTCTGTAACCAATCTTGGTACCGGCTGACATAAAAGGGTTCGTAGGGGCGATCGTTTGCCAAATAGTAGTCCTTATTTTGCATCATAATCATCCCAATGAGTGCAACGTTATCCTCTGGAACTAAGGGGCGCTTCTGCCCGGATGCTAAGCCAACTTTGCTTGGGTGGCTAAGATTGTAGTCCACCTCTTGCTTCGCCGTAAAGTACCCCTTTCGGTATTGGTGGACCCTGGCGTTAAACAAAATGACGTCACCCGGTTGTAACTGACCCAGGCGCTGAAACCCCGTCGTGTAGTTAAACCATAAGTGTGAAGTCACCACTTGCGGTTTTTCCATATCATCAATAAGTTCCACCTCGGTCAGTAAAAGCGTTGGCTTGAAGTGGCCGTAGCTCACCTTGTACCCTAGTCGGCAAAATTTCGCCCGAAACCGATGCCGCTGTTGATTGCCAATCTGTTGCACTTTCTTGCGCATCTAACCATCCTCCCTTTAAAAAGGTTTCTTTATGGTTAGATACGGAAAAAGAACTGCGTTTAACTATTTTGACCCTGGCTTTGGCAAAGGCACCGCTCCGACGTACCCTCTAAAGTTAGTCTATCGCACCCGAGGGACGTAAAATGTCGCTGACAAAATTAATTGCCTGTTTTTTCGTTGTATACGCTCGAGCTAACTTCTTAGCGATCACCCATGAGCACTTTAAAGTCCCTCTGGCGACTGAAGTGCGCAGGGATTACCCCCATTTGAATAGGGAAACACGAGGCACACGGAGACAGGGATCCCGGCAAGCAGGCTCATCCTCATATTCATGAGGAGCACCGGGGATGGCGATCAGCCGCTTCCACATGTCGGGATCATCCCCATACACATGGGGAGCACGGAAACCGGCCAACTGGATAAACTGGGTATATAGGATCACCCCCATATACATGGGGAGCACGCTTAGTGCCTGGTCAACTACCTTACGGGCTAGGGATCACCCCCATATACATGGGGAGCACTGTGTATTTCGTAGGCGATTTAATGCGTGCTAAGGATCACCCCCATATACATGGGGAGCACCCGTTGCTGAACAGATTGATTACTTTGCTTTTAGGATCACCCCCATATACATGGGGAGCACCTGTGATGTACAGTATGGGTTGGTCGTGTATCGGGATCACCCCCATATACATGGGGAGCACAATTACATTAAACCAACGTTTGAAGATAGCCTGGGATCACCCCCATATACATGGGGAGCACTGGACGTTCTACGAGAACATGCTGACGTGAAAGGGATCACCCCCATATACATGGGGAGCACTTGATGACTTATGGCGTGAATACAAACGGTTGAGGATCACCCCCATATACATGGGGAGCACGAAGATGCCGAAATCGCGGTTGCACGAGAGTTGGGATCACCCCCATATACATGGGGAGCACAAGGTTACCCCAAATCCGTGATCAAATCCCCAGGGATCACCCCCATATACATGGGGAGCACTGCTAGCTAACCCTATCACGGCTGTTATCGCTAGGATCACCCCCATATACATGGGGAGCACGAGGAGGACGACGACGTGAGACTATTCGAGGTTAGGATCACCCCCATATACATGGGAAGCACCAGCAATCGAATTTGTCCTCGTACCGATACGAGGGATCACCCCCATATACATGGGGAGCACGTTAAAACCAGTGAGGAAACTGATATAGCGTCAGGATCACCCCCATATACATGGGGAGCACCCACGTCTAGCGTATCAAGCAGTAAGCCAAATGGGATCACCCCCATATACATGGGGAGCACCCGATAGCAAAGACGTCAACCACGCGTTGCTTGGGATCACCCCCATATACATGGGGAGCACCTGCTCGGCTGGCAAATTGTCCGCACTCGTAAGGGATCACCCCCATATACATGGGGAGCACGCGCTCCCGGTAAATTTCGAACACACATAATTAGGATCACCCCCATATACATGGGGAGCACAACGGTAGCGAAAACTTTAGTTCGTCCGCCGCGGGATCACCCCCATATACATGGGGAGCACCAATTGACGTCACCCCAGGCCGAATTTTGGTAGGGATCACCCCCATATACATGGGGAGCACTGCAACCGATGGCGGTGGGCTCACAGATTAAGGGGATCACCCCCATATACATGGGGAGCACAATCGGTGCACATTAACGCTGGCGGCTCACAGAGGATCACCCCCATATACATGGGGAGCACCGATTGAAGATATGCAACAAGCCCTAGCTACCAGGATCACCCCCATATACATGGGGAGCACCAAAAAATTTGTCAATATCAAGACGCCAGTTAAGGGATCACCCCCATATACATGGGGAGCACAGGCAATCGCTCAAGCACTGGGGCAGCTTGCTAGGATCACCCCCATATACATGGGGAGCACAATTTGTCACTCCAATAAACGCTAATACAGTCGGGATCACCCCCATATACATGGGGAGCACGTAGAGTACCCGTGAACATAAGCGGCTCGCATAGGATCACCCCCATATACATGGGGAGCACACCGCAAGTTGTTGCGGGAAATTCAAGCCGATAGGATCACCCCCATATACATGGGGAGCACTCTACGCCATCAGCAAACGACTTGGTCACTCTTCGGATCACCCCCATATACATGGGGAGCACGACAACTTCGCCTAGATACAACCAACGGTAATAGGATCACCCCCATATACATGGGGAGCACGCTAAGCTGTCCCGATAAATAAGCTAGTCCTTGGGATCACCCCCATATACATGGGGAGCACAGTAAAAGATCCCTGTAACCAAGCGGTTTTCAAATTTTCAAAAACCCTTTTTCAATCAGTTTGGTCATAAGCTTGATCGTTGCCTCGGCGTCCGCTAGTGAATTATGTTGATCCTGATTTTCAATCTGGTAGTATTTTAGAACCGTTTCGAAGCGAAAATTATCCAAAAAGACTTCCTTTTGCCTAACCACTTTAAGTAAATCAATAATTCGATTCCCCAAGCGATCTTGTCCTACTTTATCATACCCTCGTTCTATAAATCCCCAGTCAAATGCAACGTTGTAACCAACTACAATGGATCGTCCTATAAAATCCCTCAGGTCCGTCAGTGCGGCTTCAAGGCTAATTCCTTCTTGCTCAACTTTTTGTTGGCTGAGTCCTGTGAGATCAGTAATTTTTGGAGAAATTACCTTGTCTGGTTGAATGATTCGATAAAATCGTTCTATCTCTTCCCCATTGGTTGACTTGACTGCCCCTATCGATATTATTTCGTCAGTAGCTGAATCTAGTCCAGTCGTTTCAATGTCTAATGCAACAACTTTCCTAGTCATCTCTGTCCCTTTTCCACTCCCCGTTCTCATTTGCTTAGCGCGATGAAATCTTGCTGCATCGCTGAAACCGTATTTAATACTGGAAGGTGGTTTCTCTAGGTGCATCAGCAAGGGAATTCCATCATAATTGACGACTTCACGATCAGCTCTTGTTGAGCGAAATGCATAACCTAATTCATTGTTCGTCGTGTACACAATGGTAGCTTCACCGCTACCAATGTTTTTCTGAATGCGTTCCCAAAGGAGGTCCCGAATTCGGGCACTAAAACGTCCAACATAGATACCCGTTTGAATTTCCTGGCACCACTTAGTAAGATCCCCTCGTAATGAGGCAGGAACTCTTGAAAGAGCAATTACAATCATAACTTACTCCTCGCCTATTTCATGGTATTGAACGCCAAACTTTTGCATCCCTTCCTTATCGTCCCAAAGGCTCATAAATTCTAGGTCTTGGTCATCTTCAACCTCGAATAAGAATTTCAGGTCATGGACCATTTGCTTTAGCAACTTACCATCCCTAAACGCATCCCGCATTGCTTGCCTCGTTCTAGTAGCGATATCTTCGTCACCATACTTAGCGGTCATCTCAAAAGAAATTGGGATTGAATAATTGGCCTTATAAATATCAGCAAAGTCATAAATAAATGCCAAATCGTGTCCCGTGTGAATAAACCCCAGACCCGGGGAGGCACCTAATGCGGCAACAACACTGTAACTTAAACCATAAAGTGTTTGATTGGCGGCTGTTAGAGCCTTATTGATGGGAGTACCCTCATCAAAATTATCAACGTTGTACTCGCGGCCGTTCCAAGCGACCCCCGTCTCATTAGAAAGTTTACGATAAATCTTCCTCACCCGGGAGCCCTCTTTTCCCCGCAGCTGTTGCATTGTTAACTTAGTTACATCTTCATTTGGAAACCGCATCTGGTACATTTTCCGGGCAACCGCTACCCGTGATCTTACATTCGAGACCAGCTTAGCTTGTTTTTCCAGTAGCCTTGACGAATGGTTGAGTGTCCTACCATGGGCATACTGTCGGACACCATACTCACCAACCCAAACGACCGCTAAGCCGGAATCGCCCATTAATTCCATCGCCCGATGGGTAACATCTACCCCAGGACCTAAAAGAAGAACGCTAATCAATGCGACCGGAACGAAAACTATACCTCTGGCATCCATCACTTTAATCGCGCTGTCTTGTCGATTAATTTTAGCGTGTTCGAGGTACAGAAAGGAGATTCGGTCACTTGTCCGGCTAAGTTCAGTTAGTTTTGGCTTCTCAGCCCCCATTCCACTTTTCATGCTTTCTCGTTAACTGGGATCACCGTCATCAGACCCATCCCGTAAGCTTTTTCCTTCCCGATCCCGTTGACCAAAAGCTTCTTAAATAGATCTTCATCACTAACCTTTAGTAGTCCTTCATAACTAACGCGATTTAACTTTACCCGCCGTTGCCCCTTGTGTAATAGTTGTGGCCGATCGCGACCAACCACATCAAACTGATACCCATCAGCCGTCGTTAACAGGGTAAAGCCATTCCTTTCTGCCCGATCAATTAACCACTTTTCTTGCTGAGCAATCGTGACGTGGGGGTAAACCCTTCCCACCTTCTCTCCCGGCTCAGTAACCCGATGGACTGGGTTAGCAGTTAACCGAAACCGCATTACCTTTCCTGTTTGGATTTGGCTCAGAAACTGATCATATATTTTTGACTGGGCACTACCAGGAACACCATACTTTTCAAGGCGGTTCATATTAGGTTGATCATCACTCAACACTAACAGGTACTCCTTCCCTTGAACTTGATCAAGTCGCCAAAGGTGTCGTTTACGTTCACCCTTCACTACTTCCCGCGGAAAGGAATCTTCAACCCAGCTATGGTAGGCCCCTAAATGTGTTAGATCACTAATCTTTTGACGATTTTTAGTGTCGACTTCTACTCTTGATAGATACATATTTTCCCCCATCTAGATTGACGACCAAACGTCATGTTCACCACTATTTTCTTGATACATATTATTTTTTAGTGTCACGAAGGTCCGAATCGCTGGACGATACTTATGGTAACGGTGTTGGACGTTAAACGATCCCACCTGATCTTTAACCTGAATCAAGTTCCTGTCCGCTCCTTTTTCCAGCCCCCAATCAGCAACTACCTCAGCGGAGTAAAGTTCCTTTTTCATCCGCTTCTTGAACCAGTCACTTGCTTGCCAAGGCAACTCCTTAAGCACCGTCATTGGATCCGTATCAAACTCCTCAATCCGAAGTACGCCCGCCGGAACATTTGCCCGTCGTCCTAAAAATAATTGAAACTTCGGGTGCCGCAAGGCGTACTTAATTTGACCGATGAGATTGTCATCCTCACTCCCAATTGCCACTACGAACACCGCATCTTGTAGGTAATCACGATAGGTTAACTTACTGTTTTTGGCATTCTGGGGACGAACAGTATGGAAATCCGTCATTATTTCCCCGCGCTGATCTATTCGAACGGCAATCCCTAATTTATTAAGTGATTCAATCCGCTGGTCATCCCGACGGTAACCTAGCCCCGCCGCAATCATCCCGATTACAGCACTCTTAGAAGGATAATGGTAGGTCGTTCGACGCTCAAAAGTCGCTTCATTCCCGTATGACTGAAGCGGTCCCGTTAAATTAACCGTTAACGTTTTCATCATCAACTACCTTCTCACTCACAAATTTAGCCACTTGGTCCAGTAGTTCTTCCGTATTAGCTACTTGGTTTAAGTTGGATTGCTTAGTCGTGAGCACGCCCGTGTAAATTGGTTGTTCAACTAATTTAAGGGTATCAGAATACTCTTTTTCTAAGCGTTCAATTGACTCTTCAACGTACCCGTGATTTGACTTGACTGATTCTTCGAAGGCAGAAACCAGGTTAACCGGTGTGTCTTCACGTAACGTTATCATTACGTATTGTGGCAGTGTTTTGTTAGCAAAGGTGTTTTCCTTCCCGGTTGGCATCGTCAACATAAATTCCTTAACAAAAAGCTTGACCCCTTCAATCGTCAGCTCAGTCGAGCCTAGATTATGCATTAGTTCATTAATGTTGACGTTAGCGTAGCGATACAAAGTTGATGAATTATAAGCCAAAGTTCCCATCATTGCACTACCGGCTTGGCTATCTTCTTTATCATCATCAATAGCAGTATAGAAATCATACTCTGGGACAATCGCATGGGTTGAGATTGCATGGGCAACTTGTGAAGCAGCATCAACATTTAATTCGGGATCGTCTGCAACCATTCGACCAAAGAGCGCCAAATCTAATGACGACTTTTCCATAAGTGTTTCTTTAATCTCTTTTGTGTCTAGCTCATCATGGCTAAGAACATAGTGGGCCAACTTATCTAATTGACCATTACTTAATTGCAACAGCGCCCCGGTTAAGTATTCGCCAGTCTTCTTATCCTTCTTTGGCTTAACCTTCGTTGTATTAAAGGCTTCCAGTGCCTTTTCTAAGGCCTCTTCATCACTCAAACCATCAGAAAGCTTCTTAATCCGTCCTGCTAAAAGCTTAGCTGCATGCTTAGTCCGGTGGCTGTTTAACCATTCTGCACCCTCACTATCAGTCATAAATGCTTGCCGCATCACCCGCTTCCAGCTTTGTGAAGAAACTCGGCTCCGCGTTACCCCACCGTAGATGGCCGTTTTCGGCGTACCCGTGTCATCACGGTTGATGTTAGAAGATGGAACGGTTTGCAGTACGTTGATGTCTAAGTATAAATTCTTCATGATTTACTCCCCTATTCTTGGTTGTCTTTTAAGTTATTCCAGTAGTAATCTTGTCCCCACTTCAGAGTGACCTGACGAGCACTCTCACTACTGAATTGGAAACGATACAAGTCTTCGCCTAGCTGAGCAAAGTCAATTTGCCCTCCTTGCCCCTTTGACTTCAATATCCTGACGAGTTGGGTGATTGAATTTTCAGCGCTTTGGAAATTCAGGCTGGTTAAAACGTTACTTACCCGTTTATCTAGTGAATCCGTAAAATCCGGATCACTTCGTAACCGACCGAAAGCTTGGAATAGTGAATGATTCTCTCTCCAGTCATCTGAGTGCTTAAATACGCTTTCTTCGGTCCCCTGCTGATAGATTGCGTATGCCCTTAAAGCTGCAAAAATGGCGTTCTCTGCGAAAGATGGTTCCCCAGTTTGGCTTAAGTCTTGCTTATCTTCAATGTTTTCAAAGAGTAATGGCCAAATTGCGGTCGCATCACGACTCAAAAGCGAATTCGCCGTCCTGAGTTTTGCTAATGTTCCCTTATCAAGATCGCCATCGTTACATAACTGATGAATGATCTTGGCGACAGTCTTGCTGATATGTGACATCCTCTTTCATGCCTCCTTAACTTAATTGCTTTCGAATCTTCAGTTGCGTTGCATTATAAAGAGTGAAGATGTTTGTCGAATCCTTTCCTCGCATCTCCGTAGGTGACGACTCCTGGACTAGTTTCCTTGCTGTTTGCATTACGAGCGAGTGCAATGCCTTTTTCCACTCCAAAATCTTCTCATCACGGTCTTGGTCATTACGCAAACTAGCTAGCCAACCTAAGAATGGCTCATTTAACTGGTCATAAAATTCAGCGCTGATTCGATTAGCAAACGAACCACTACCGTTTGAATCCCGTAGTTCTGCAACCTCCTTTGCAAAATAGTAAAGCGTTCCTCCGACCTTTTTAGTCAATTCAATTACCTCCTCAATTCGCCGTGGCCAGCGCCGTGCCGCTAGCGGATCCGGATCAAACAAAACATCCGCCCTGATTGTAAAATCATCCACACTTTCCGCAGCTGGCATTTGCGAAGAGCCCTTCCCATCACTAATCATCACTGCACTTGCTAAGTCAATGTTTGCTTCTTGAGCAAGAAGTCCCTCTTCGGTGAGAAAATTTAACCACCAAACGATCCCTGGAACCCGATTTTCTTCATCGTCAGTCCCTACGTAATCCCCAAAATTTCGCCACATTGCGGTTCCCAAGTTATCTAACCGCTTCACCCTTGGCTTATAGCCTTCCTTATCTTGGCGCCAAGTCGTCATTGGCTCTAGGAACACATTAACGTTACTGACTTTTGGAAGACCCGCCGTAAAAATGGTTGGGGTACCCTCCTCCCACTCGATATGGAGCATCCTTGACCATAGGGTATATAATTCCGGCAAATTATCTGGAACCGTTTCATCAATGCGTCCCTTTAAATAACGCTTTGTCGCCCATTCCCAAACTGGTTTTGGTTGTGAGTATTTATCTTGTTCATCTTCAAACAGGGTCAGATTTAAAAGTAATGTTTCAAACAAATTTGTCCCTTGAGCATAGACAGGGTATAAGTTGTACAGCCACCCACTAGACACTGAAAACTTATCCGCCCGGTTAACCTTAGTCTTATCAGTTACCCCGGTATAGTTTTGATAGGTAAGGACCCACCGAACCAACTCATCAATACTAAGTTGATTTTTGAAAGTGTTAGTTCGCGGCGTAAATACGGCAATACTATTTCCACTCTCGGAGATATTTCGGTTAATCTGCTTGATCGCAACCGTCCCCGTTCCCTTTGCAACCTGATTTTTTGCCGGGACATGTGCATCATAAAATTCCCGACTGACTTGGTAGAAGGCATGTTCACCAAAGAAATCAAACCGATCTTCGTATGCCTTCAAATAGTCAAAGACCGCCTGTGAGAACTCTCCACCCTCATATAAAGTTTGCCAAGTTTCCTGCATTTCCTCGATCAGGTCTTCAAAATCAAGATCGGAATCTACTTCTACTTGCCAAGCATCATCTATTGTTAGGCCTTCATAAGGTTCACCATCTGCGTTGACCCGTTGGTATACGGAGAGGAGCACCGCCAATAGCAATCGTAGAATTACCAAGTCCTGTGATCGCATCTCCCCAGCAAGTTGACGGTAATGGCGAGCATTTTTTAAAACCTCCTCCATTGATACCGTTAATTCCTGATAATTCTCATCGAGGACCTTAATCCAAGGCTCGGTGATTAAGTTAAAATGCCTGTTTTTCATCGTCATTCGCCTTTTCGTAACTTAAACCAAACTTTCGTGAATAATGAATTCGCCAGTTCCCTAGCTCTGCACTATTTTGCTCATCAAGCACTACCACTAACGCTCCCTTCAACCAAGGATCTGCTTGCCAATCCGGAAAGTTTTTAGCAGTTTGCGTCTCCAGAAGTTCAATTGACTTGTCAATCCTCGGGGTAACCGCCGCCGGGATTCGAATCAATTGCTGAGCGATCATTTTTGAATCAACCTCTTCAAGTTGCTGCCCATCAAGGAGGTAGTAATCACCCTTGACTTGTTTTACCATCAGGACTTCAAGTGTTTCTTGTATGTCGCGAACAGCTGCCTGAGCACAAACTTCATCTTTGTTAGCATCAACCAATTCACTATCTAGCCAGCCATGAAGCGATTTCCGTTGCTTAGGTGACTTAATCTGAAACTTTTCGGCCTTGTCCAGCTCTTCTTTATGCTTAACGTCGAAGACCCTTTTCGCCTCTCGTAAGTCAGGCTCCATTTCACCGCCATCCCTGTACGTTGCTTGAACAAGGGGAGAAATGTCATCCGGAATTGTAAGTTGTTCAGGAAGGTACTGGTCTGTTTTCATCAAAAGATACTTAGAATAAATTGCCTCGTTGGCACTCCCATAGTCACCATAGTCATTGATCCCCATAATCTTGACCTGCGGGGTCACTAATTTTGAAGGGCGTTGAATATCGTGACGATGCAAACGCCCAATTCTTTGAATCAAAAGGTCCATTGGTGCAATGTCCGTAAACATTATGTCAAAGTCAATGTCCAATGACTGTTCTAGGACCTGGGTTCCAATGATAATCATCTTCTTTGGTCGCTTACCGTGTTTGCCAATTAATCCCTGCAGCTTGGTTTCAATTTTGGCCCGGTCCGGTGCTAAAAAGGCTGAATGGAGGATTAATTTAGGAATATCCTCAGGAATTTGGCTCGCAAGCATCTGCGCTCTTTTAACGGTGTTGACGATTACTCCAGCAACGCCACCATCTTCCACTGCTTCAAGAACGGCTTTGATCAAGTCACCATCTTCCACCGTCAGCCGCTCAATTGCTACAGCGTGTCCCTTCGTATTCCTAGTAAAGTCTGATTTCTGAACCAATCTCTTTCCATCAAGCACACTGATTAACGGGTAGGCTTGATTCTTGTCCCAGCCTAGTGCACCTTCGATCTTCTTTTTCCCGTATTTTCCCTTACAGTAAGCCTCGATCAATGCGTTTCTGGTTGCAATTGGCAAAGTTGCTGACAATGCAATAACTGGCACGTGATATGCCCCTAACCATTCCAACGCCTTAGTTAAATACGAATCCATGTAAGCGTCATAAGCGTGAACCTCGTCAATCACTACCACTTTTCCGCTCATCCCCAAGTGCCGAAGGAAGAGGTGCTTTTGCTTTAGCCCCATTAACAAAAGGTGATCAATCGTTCCAATTGAAAATTCTTCCAAAATCGACTTTTTCCCCGAGAACCATGAGTTCACGGTAACAGCCCTTTCCCCTTCAACGTTATGGGCTCGAGGGATCTTTAAATCTGCATAGGTCGGGTTAAACTCCGCTTTTGAATGCATCTTTAAATCTGCATAGGTCGGGTTAAACTCCGCTTTTGAATGCATCAGTTTAATTCCTAGTTGTGCATCATCATCTTTTGCAACCTTAGCAAGCCAATCGTTAACTCGATCAAACATGGCGTTGCTTGTTGCTTGAGTTGGAAGGCCAAAGAACAGCCCCTGTTCGCCATTTGTGTAGGCGAGTTGTTCAACGGCTTCTAAGGCAATTTCCGTTTTCCCCGCCCCTGGTTCTAGTTCAATAATAATTATCCCTGGATCGGTTGCATCTTGAATTACTTGATCCATCTGACACTGAACTGGGTGTGGCTTAAAGCCCCACCGCTTTTGAAACTGCTCATCGATGTCTGTAATTTGTTCCGGGAACCATTGGTCTTCCACCCGCCATGTCAAGATCGCCCGTTGGAACCTTGCACTAAGATCTAAATCTTCCATCGAATTATGGAGTAGGATTAGCGGAAAGAGCGGTTTCGACCTGTCATCGCCTAAGTATTCCGTTGAAGCTAACCAATCCGCCATTATCAGCAGTCCCTCTAAAAGAACCGCTTGGGACTGGGTTAGGTTAGTAGGAACATCAGAAGCGCTTTGGTAACCACATTCCTGTAAGCAAAAATTGAATAATTCTCGTTGTACTTTTAACCAGTTACCCTCCCGTGCCTTTACGAAATTATCAACTTGCCAATAGTTTTTGGTGTGGTCATTAATTTCTGTCCGGGGAACATTTGACTGGGGCTTACCGTGGTGACCGCCAATAATCGCTCCCACCGTTTGATCGATTCCAAACTGCTCTAGCAAGGCTTCCCCCGCAAGAGCATGCGGGGACTCCCTTGGAGAAGCCAAAATTAAGTCCCCTAATTGATCAAAGCCGACTTGAATTAAATGTTCCATCAGTTGATCATCTAGGTCCTGATCCCCGTTGTAGCTCTTCTTGATCTGAAAAACCGGGGTTGCCTTCCCAAGGTCATGAACCGCTCCCAAAAACCCCGCCAGTTGTTGACCGGCTTCTTCTGAAAGACCACCTTGGACAGCCTTCCGTTGCCCATCCGTTAGCCAATGACCATATAGCCAATTAATTACGTTTTTGGTGTCAAGTAGGTGCACCACTAGTGGTTGCCACAGTTCTTGACCATCAACGTTGCTCTTCTTCCCCCAAAGTGCCTTAACTTGTTTAGATAGTTCTTTCATTACTCAATTCCCAATATTTTTAAAACCGCTTTCACATAACTTTTGTATTATATCAAAATTTGTACTAATTTTCATTCCGCCTTTTCTTTACTACCACCTCCCTTAATGACTATTCTCCCACATCACTTGGACATATCATGTCGCTAGCCAAAAAAAGCCCAAATTTTCATAAAAAAAAGAGACTGGAACAAATTCCAGTCTCTTTAGTAGGCATTGACCTAGTCAAGAGCTTACTTGTCGCGACGACGTTCAGCAATGCGGGCACTCTTACCAGTCCGTTCACGGAGGTAGTAGAGCTTAGCACGGCGTACACGACCGTAGCGTACAACTTCGATCTTTTCCACCCGTGGTGAGTGAAGTGGGAAGGTCCGTTCAACACCAATCCCGTTACTGATCTTACGTACCGTGTAGGTAGCGGAGATGCCAGCACCGTGGCGCTTGATAACAACCCCTTCGAAGATCTGAACACGTTCGCGGGTCCCTTCAACGATGAGGGCGTGTACCCGAACGGTGTCACCGGCGCGGAAGGCCGGAATGTCACTGCGTAACTGACCAGCAGTTACCTTTTCGATCAATTGATTTTGACGCATAATATTTCTTTCCTTTCGCCGACATTCATTAATTCCCTTGGAACCAGCGGAATACCGTTTATGCGGCTTACATAGCCAACAACTAATGTACCATTTCTCCCGCTAAATTGCAAACGGAATTTAGCCCTTCTTAGCCAAGGTGGAGTGGCGAATCCCATACAAGAAGTAGACTAGCAGGCCGATGGCAAACCAACCGACCATCATCCACTTGGCATCGACGTTTAAGTTCCAAAAGATAACGGCCGAAAAGATCACCGATACCGCCGGCAAGATCGGGTAACCCGGCATCTTGAACTGGGCTTCGGGTAGGTCCTTCCCTTCGCGGCGCCGTAGGGCGTAAATCCCTAGCGAAACGAAGATGAAGGCCACCAAGGTTCCGGCCGACACCAGGGTTGCTAAGAAGGTGAAGGGGAAAATCGACCCCAAAATCATCGCCAACACGGTGATCGTCCACAGTGCCCGGTTTGGCACCCGCTTGGCGTCGACGTGACCCAAGAAAGACGGCAGGAGCCCGTCGCGGCCAAAGGCGTAAATTAGCCGTGAGGAGGCCAGTAAAATGGCAATCAAGGCCGAGAAGATCCCGATCAAGGCGACAACGGATAAGAGGTTGGCGGTCAGGTAGTGGCCAGACTCGCGCAAAGCCCAAGCAGCCGGTTCGGCATTGTTGGCGTAGCGTGAGTACTTAAACATCCCCACCAAGACCAGCGAAACGACGATGAAAAAGCCAGTCCCCAAAACTAAGGTGCCGATCAAACCACGCGGCATCGTCTTTTGGGGATTTTTGGTTTCAGCGGTATTGGCCGCGATTGCATCGAAGCCAACGTAGGCAATGAAGATCTGCGAGGCCCCGGCCATAATCCCGGTCCAGCCGCCAAACGTGGTCCCCGGCCGGTGTGCGGGAATAAAGGGGTGGTAATTTTGGGTGTGAATGGCCGTCGCCCCGACCACGATGAAGAGGATGATCACCAAGAGCTTAATGGCGACGATCGTGTTTTCGATCCGGGCAACCTGGTGGACCCCGTGAGATAAGAGCCAACCAACCGCTAAGATTGCGATGGCGGCGAAAATATCGACGTACGAACCACTAGCGGGGTTAAAGCCCCCGGTCAGGGCGGTGGGCAGCTTAATCCCAAACGAAGCGAGAAAGCCCTGCATGTAAGCCGACCATCCGGAGGCGACAAAGGCAACTGAGATAAAGTACTCGGCTAATAGGGCCCAGCCGGCTATCCAACCAAAGAATTCGCCGAACAAGACGTTCATCCAGGAAAAGGCCGAACCGGCAAAGGGCAGTACCGAGGCGGTTTCTGCGTAAGCCAGGGCCGACAGTCCGGCCCCGATGGCCGCCACGATGAAGGCTAACGGCACGGCCGGGCCGGTGTGTTCGGCGGCCACGATCCCGGGCAAGGTGAAGATGGCGGTTCCGACCACCATTCCGGTCCCTAGGCCAATTAAGTCGATGGTGCGTAGGGTTGGCTCCAGTTGGCCGTCCTTTAATTGGTAGACGCTGGGGTCCTCTTGTTTTAAGAGACGAGCGATTAATTTTTTCACGCTGGGCCCCCTACTTCGGTGCGTCCGGATCCAAGTCGAGCTTGAGGTCTTGCAAGATGATCTGTTGTTCCCGACTCAACTTGGCGGTTTTTAATAAATCGGGGCGCCGTTCTAGCGTTCGTTTCAAGGATTCACGCATCCGCCACTCCCGAATCTTTTCGTGGTTGCCGCTAGTCAAGACCTCTGGCACCTTCATCCCCCGGAAGTCAGCCGGACGGGTGTACTGCGGGTATTCGAGCAGCCCGTTGGAAAACGAGTCGCCCATCGGAGAAGACATGTTCCCCAACACCCCGGGAACAAAGCGGACGGTGGCGTCCACCATCACCATGGCGGCCAATTCTCCCCCGGTCAAAACGTAATCCCCCAAGGAGGCCTCGTCGGTCACCAGCTGGCGGATTCGTTCGTCATAGCCCTCGTAGTGACCGCAAATAAAGGTCAGGTGTTCTTCTTGGGCCAGTTCCATGGCAAAGTCCTGGTCAAAGCGCCGCCCGGCCGGGTCCATCAGGATCACGCGGCCCTTGGGATAAGTGTCCTTGGTTTCTTGTTCAATGGCGTCCATGGCGTCAAAGATTGGCTGAGCTTGCAAAAGCATCCCGGCGCCCCCACCAAAGGGGGCATCGTCAACGTGACGGTGCTTGTCGGTGGTGTACTGGCGAAAATCAGTCACCTTAATATCAACAAAGCCATCGTCTTGGGCCCGTCCCACGATCGATTGACCCAACGTAGCGTCAAACATGTCCGGGAAGAGGCTTAAAATATCAATCCGCATTATTCCAATCCCTCCAAGAGTTCCACGATCACCTTGCCATCAGCTAAATCGACTTCTTTAACCACGTCATCGATCACCGGCAACAAGAGGTCGGTCTTTTGTTCACGGTCGACCACCCAGACGTCGTTAGCACCCGGGGCCAAGATTTCCTTGATCTTCCCCAGCACCCGGCCGTCAACGGTTTCCGCCGTCAAGCCGATGATTTGGTGGTAGTAGTACTGCCCCTCTTCTAATTCCGCTTGGTCTTGATCCGCCACCTTTAACTCGGCGTCACGGAAGTGTTGGACTTCGTTGATGTTATTGAACTGCTTAAACTTAACCAACACCAGCCCCTTGTGCATTCGGGCGTGTTCCACCGTCAATTCGACGGGCGCTTGATCCTTTTTCACCAGGTATAAAGTGGCACCATCGGCAAAGCGTTGGTCAACGAAGTCGGTGGTTGCAACCACCTTAACTTCCCCCCTAATGCCGTGGGTATTAACGATTTTTCCAACCGTATAGAGTTCCATTCGCTCGTTCCTCTTTCTTTTATCTACCTTAATGTAAAAAAACTCCCACAAAGGCTTGTGGGAGTTTTCTAATGACGGTGGTCATGAATGATCAGCCGAATTTTCTTGTCATTCACCCGCTTATCACGAGCCCCTTCGACAATGGTCCGCAAGGCTGCGGCAACGTGTCCTTGACGGCCAATCACCCGGCCAGTATCCGTAGACGCAACGGTCACCCGGAACTGATGGTAGCGAGAAGTATTTTCTTCTTCTACCTTGACCGCCTCAGGGTGTTTCACTAGCGGTGCCACTAAGGCAACCACTAGCCCCTTAAAATCAACCTCTTTCATGACCGATCACACCATTACTTCTTAGCGTACTTGGCTTCGTGGTACTTCTTCATAACACCGGCCTTTTGCAGCATGTTGCGAACAGTGTCGGAAGGTTGCGCACCCTTTTGTAACCATTCCATCACAGCGTCCTCGTCGAACTTAACTTGCTTTGGCGTGGTCAGCGGGTTGTAAGTACCAAGAGAAGTGATGAAGCGACCATCACGTGGTGAACGTGAGTCGGCAACAACGATCCGGTAGAATGGACGCTTCTTGGAACCCATCCGCTTTAAACGAATCTTGACTGACATAGTGACACCTCCTTAACCTTTTTTCTAACAGGTAATAATATACCAAGTTTTCCAAGGATTGTAAAGTATTTTTTCTTGACAGCCTCGGAAATTTTTCTGGTTAACGGTTAGGCGCCCCTACGACGTTGCCTACTTAGCTTCACCTAGCTTACGCTTAACCAGGTCCGGGTCGGTCTTGCCGGGATTTAATTCGACTAACTTCCCAGCGCCGATGTAGATGACCCACTCGGCCAGGTTAACGATGTGGTCGCCGGCCCGTTCTAGGTTCCGAATAACGGTCATGTAGGTTTCCAGGGCTGGAATCGCCGCCTGGTTTTTCATCATCGCCGCTAAGACACGCTTTTGTTCGGTCACGTAAATCATGTCGACCTTCAAGTCCTGGTCCGCCACTTCGTAAGCCGCCTTTTCGTTGGTGTAAACATAAGCGTCCATCACCTTTTCCAGCATCTGGCGCACGATCTCAGTCATCTTTTCGATTTCTTTTTCGATCTCACCGTTGTGGTTTTTCTTGTCAAAGTTGATGGCGGAGCGGGCGATGTGGGTGGCGTAATCCCCCAACCGTTCGACGTCGTTAGAGGCCTTTAAAATCGAAATAATCTTCCGAAAATCGCTGGCCAACGGCTGTTGCAGGGCCATTAGCTTAAGGGCCCGCTTTTCCAGGCTGATTTCTTCGTCATTGATCTGGGCGTCCGTGGCCAACACTTCCCGGGCCAAGGCGCTATCGTGATCGGTAAAGGCCTTAGCCGCCTTGTAAATCTGCTCGGAAGCGTCGATCCCCATTTCCATAAAGCGGGTCCGCAGTTTCTTTAATTCTTCGTCAAAAATTACACCCATTGTTATTTCCCCCTTTAGCCAAACTTCCCGTTAAGGTAGTCATTGGTTGCTTGTTCGTGTGGATTCATAAAGATTTCCGTCGTTTGGTTAAATTCTATCAGCTTTCCTTGGTGCATAAAAGCGGTCCAGTCAGAAGCCCGTGAGGCCTGTTGCATGTTGTGAGTCACGATGATGATGGTGTAGTTTTTCTTGAGGTCCATCATCGTGGCTTCAATCTGGGTGGTTGAAATCGGGTCCAGGGCGCTGGTCGGTTCGTCCATCAAGATGATCTCGGGCCGGGTGGCCAGCGTCCGGGCGATGCATAGCCGCTGTTGCTGACCCCCGGAAAGAGAAAGGGCGCTGACCTTCAAGCGGTCCTTAACTTCTTCCCACAAGGCGGCCTGCTTTAAACTCTCTTCGACCCGCTGGTCTAGCACCTGACGATCCTTTTCACCGGTCAAACGCAAGCCGTAGATGACGTTTTCGTAAATCGACATCGGGAACGGGGTCGGTTGCTGAAAGACCATCCCGATCTCTTGGCGGACCTTGTAGACGTTAACCTTGGGTTGGTTGATGTCGACGTCATGAAAGAGAATTTGCCCGGTGACGTTGGCAATCCCATCGTTCATCCGGTTAATGCTCCGCAAGAGGGTCGACTTCCCGGACCCCGAGGCCCCGATCAAGGCCGACACCTGATTTTTCTTGAACTTCATTGAGACGTTGTGAACGGTCGGTTCGGCCCCGTAGGCCACGGAAACGTCCTTTAATTCAAGTGCAATGTTTTCTTCCATTACTGTTCCTCCTTATTGACGGAAGTGCTTAGCAACCAGGCTACCGGCGAAGCGGGCCAAGAGGTTGAATGCCAAAATGGCTAGGATTAAGACGGCGGCGGCTCCGGCCGAGACCGCCGTTGCGTCTGGAACCAGTCCCTCGGTGTTGAGCTTCCAGATGTGGACGGCTAGGGTTTCGGCCGGGCGCATCGGGTTTAGAAAACTCGTTTGACTGAACGGGTTCCAGTTGCTGTAAGAAACGTTGATCGAGCTCTGCCCGGCCGTGTAGATTAAAGCGGCGGCCTCCCCGAAGATCCGGCCGGCCGATAAAATCGCCCCGGTCATGATCCCCGGCAAGGCAGCTGGCACCACGATCCGGGTTGTCACCCGCCACTTGGCCATCCCCAGCCCCAGACCCGCTTGGCGTTGCAAGAAAGGCACCTGAGACAGGGCGGTTTCACACGAACGGGTCAACAACGGTAAGTTAATGATCGTCAAAGCGAGTGCCCCGGCCAACAGGGAGAAATCCATCTTCCACTGCAACACGAAGACCAGGTACCCAAACAAGCCAACTACCACCGATGGCAATGACGAAAGGACTTCGATTGCCAACCGCAGGGTATTGGTGAGCCGGTTTTGCGGCGCGTACTCACTCAGGTAAATGGCCGCCCCCAAGGACAACGGCACCGAAACGATCAGGGTTAAGACGACCAGGTAAAAGGAGTTAAAGAGCTGGTCGCGAATCCCCCCGCCGGCCGTAAAGTAACTGGCCGGGCTGGTCAAGAAGTGCCATGAAACGTGGGGCAACCCAATCGCCAGCAGGTAAACCACCAGGGTTAACACGATCAGGCTCACAATGGCGGCAAAGAAAAGGATCACGCCGGTTGCCAACCGGTCACTTTTTTGTGGGTTCATGCTAGCCCTCCTTATTGCGGTTGACCAGGCGCATGGCCAGGTTGAAGAACAGTGACATCACTAACAGTACCAGGGCCAGGGACCACAGGGCATCGTTGGCCGCGGTCCCCATGACCGTGTTCCCGATCCCGGTGGTCAAGACCGAGGTCAGGGTGGCCGCCGAGCTCATCAGGCTGGTTGGCATAATCGAGGCGTTCCCGATCACCATTTGGACCGCCAGGGCTTCCCCAAAGGCGCGGGCCATCCCGAAGATCATCGCCGTCAAGACTCCCCCGGTCGCGCTCGGTAAAATGGTCCGGTAAATGGTCTGCCACCTGGTCGCCCCGAGGCCCCGCGAGGCCATCCGGTAGGATTCCGGTACCGCTAGCAGGGTGTCGATCGTCATCGAGACCATCGTCGGGACGATCATCAAGAACAAGACGACCGTGGCCGCTAGCATCCCAAACCCGGTGCCGCCAAACCACTGGCGCAAGACCGGGATGATCACCGTCAAACCGACGAACCCGTATACAACTGACGGGATCCCGACCAACAGTTCAATCACCGGCTGGGTGACCTTGCGGAAGGTGGCTGGCAAAATTTCCGTTACCGCTAACGCTACCATCAGGGCTAATGGCAGGGCTACGACCCCGGCCATCATCGTCACCCCAAAGGAGGTTACAATCATCGGCAGGGCGCCGTAAAAGCCCTTCTTCGGTGACCAATCGGTACCGGACAAGAAGTCCCACACGTTGACCCCGTACTTAAAGAACAAAGACAGCCCCTTGCTGGCTAAAAAGACCAGGATGGTCACCACCAGCAAGCCAATCACGGTGATCGACAGGGTCGTCAACACCCGCCCTAGCCGCTCCTGATTGGTTTCCTTGGAGGGACCAGTTAATCGCTTTTCCCAATCGTTCATTACTTCTCTCCAATCTTTGTGACGACCCCGTTAGCATCCCGTTGGACCTTCATATCGTGAATCGAGATGTAGCGGGCTTCTTTGACCAAGTGGGATTGAACATCGCTAGACTGCAGGTACTTGATGTAATCCAAGGTCGCCTTTTTGGCGTGTTTAGTGGTGTACATGTGCTCATAAGACCACAGTTTCCACTTGTTATCGCTGATGTTCTCACTGGTGGCGATGACGTGGTCAATCGTCAGGGCTTTGACCTGGTCATTTAAATAGGCCGAGGAAACGTAGGAAATAGCTCCGGGGACGTTAGAAACAATTTGCTTAACCGTCCCGTTGGAATCTTGTTCCTGGGCCTTCATGGTTTCCTGCCCGTCCATCACCACTTGCTCGAAGGCCAGCCGGGTCCCGGAACCGGAGGCCCGGTTGATAACGGTGATTTTTTCGTCCGGGCCACCGACCTCTTTCCAGTTAGTAATCTTACCGGCAAAAATATCGCGTAGCTGGCTCATCGATAGGTTGTCCACCCCTAATTTAGGGTTCACAATCGGGACAATCCCGGTCACGGCCACAATGTGGTCAACCAACTTGTTGGCGTCAATCCCGTTTTGCTGGGCGGCAAAAACGTCGGAGCTCCCGATGTCAACGGCGCCGGCCTGAACCTGGGATAAGCCGGTCCCCGAGCCCCCACCCTGAACGGTGATGTTAACGTCCGGGTTGGTCTTATTAAAACCAGGGATCGCCGCTTCTGCCAAGGGTTGCAAGGCCGTTGAACCCACGTCAGTCACCTTGGTGATGGTGGCGCCATTGCCCCGGGCGGAAAACCAGCCCCAACCGAGCAAGAGCACCAATATGACCCCAAGGCCCCCAATGATCTTCTTCATTATCAAAATCCTCTCGTTTGGCTTACAACCATCACCCTAGGCGGCAAATCGGCCGATTCCCCCCCGCCGGTCAAGCTTAGTGCTATAATGACAATTGTAAACTTTTCTTAGTCCAACTCTGGGCGCCCTGCCTAACCGTGCCGGGTTACGCGACGCCTCGGGGGCTGACGGGTGCCGGCCATCCGCCCTCGCATTTCTACTATAATTTAACAAGGCCATGTAAACCTTCCACCTTCATCGTGTAAAGCTTTTGTAAATTCAGGAGGGAACGATCATCAAAAACTTTCTGCTCATGACTAAGGATCAAACCTTTGCGACCGATTTAGCCCACTTTTGCCACCACCAGCACTGGGACCTCGACCGGGTCACCACCGCCACCGCCCTGGTGGTTAACCTCGAGCAAAACTCCTACACCGGTATTTTGTGGGACCTGGCCGCCACCAACTTAGACACCACCATCGCCACCATGACCCTGATCCGCCACCAGCAAAACGGCCCGCTACTGGTTTTCTCACCCAACCTCGATGACCGGCAGCGGCGCAAGCTTTTCCGTGCCAAGGTCGACGACGTATTGGAAAAAGACCTCGCCCACGACGTTTTACGACCACTAATCGAACAACGCTGCTGGCTTTACCAACACGCCACGGTGGCCAATGAAGACGCCACCACCAATGATGATGACGATGAACCAATCATTGAAGACCGGATCAAGATCGGCGACTGGGAAATCGACCCCAAGAAGGTCCGGGTCACCAAAGCCGGCCAAGAGGTTAGCCTGACCCGCAAGGAATTTCAACTCTTAGCCTTTTTGGCCGACCACCAGGGCCAAGTCTTGTCCCGCGAGCAACTGCTTAACGGGGTTTGGGGCTACGATATCTTGGGAAGCTCGCGCATCGTGGACATCCACGTTTCCCACCTCCGCGACAAACTAGAGGACGATTCGCAAAAGCCCGTCCACCTAACGACCGTCCGCGGCTTTGGCTATAAACTGGAATAAAAAAACGCTCCCCCCGTGGCGAGCGTTTTTTGTTTGGCTTAATTTCTTCCGTAAAGTTCATCATATGACGAGTTCAGTTCTTCTCGTGCTTGTTCCCGATCCGTACCAGTCAAGCCATAATTGGCGAGCCATTCCCCGGCTTCTCCTTCGTCATTAGTTCCAGCAAGGATATATGACTTGTAACTATCAACCCAGACCGGCTTGAAAGTGTGACCGGCAATCGTGTAGGTCTTATTCAACGCTTCCTGGCTAACACTGGCCGAATCAGAACTGGCCCCATCCCGTTGCTGGGTGTTCGTCGTCCCAGTGGCAATCAACTGGTCTAAGGTGTCCTTGTACTGCCCGTATTCCTTAGCCAACCCGGCCTTGATGTAGGTGACACTAGCGTTCTTCTCCCCCATCCCACTGCTGGTTGCAGTATCATAGGTAACTAAGACGTCATTGTTATTGACGGTCATGGTCGTACTGTGACCCCCGAAGTCGACTGAAAACTTGTTGCCCTTTTGGTACCAGTTCATCCTGTCGGCATTGCTCTGCAGGTTGGCCATTCCTTGCCCGTCGAGTTTTTCATAGGCCATCATGGCGTATTCGGCATCCGTGTAGGTTTGCTGTTGGCTACTGCTGGACGCGCTGGACGTTGCAGTGGCTTTTGACGTCTGACTAGAACTGGCCTGCGCCTGCTTAGTTGAACTTGAAGCACTGTTTGTCTTTTGGTGCCCAGACGGTGTGCTCCCACACGCCGTCAATCCCAATGCGACCACCGTTAGCGTTCCCAATAAGAGTGTTTTTTTCATGCTAATTCCTCCCAAAACCAAACTCCTCTGCGTTTTCCCCTATTCTAACTGGTGATCACTTGATTAACAAGTTGTCTAGTAGACGATTTGGTCTGGGTCCGGTTAGTCCACCATGAAGTCAAACAGGTCCTCCCAGTTCCCGTCGATATCCAGTTGTTCCAACTACTTGACTAGCTCCGCCATCGCCGGATCATCCTTGGCTAACTTACGGTACTTTTCCAACCGCTTCAAGAATTCGGCCCGGCGCGCGGCCTTGGCAAAGAGGTCAGCGGTGACGCGTTTTTGCGCTTCCTTAATAGTGGCCGAACTAGGCGTGAAGGTGGCAAAAACCTCCTTGATCTTAAAGGAAAAGCTTGCCTCCGGTTTGTCGACGATTTCAATTACCACGGCCGGTAAAATCTTCTCAGCTTCACCGTGCGCTTGAAAAGGTACTAGCACCCAATCGCCCAGCTTGAGGTCTTCCCCCTTATACATGGGGGTAAAGCCCTGGCGCGGGAAGTCCTTGAGCCCGGCGCCATCTTGTTTCAGATTAGCGACCAGTAAGTCACGGTAGTCATCGGCGTCTGATTGTAGTGTCACTTTTACTAACATTTTCCATTCCTCCTTTCATTCTCTATTATTACAGACGACCTGGACGTATTTTGTCGTTAAGGTAGATTGCAACAATTAATCGAATTTTTCGGACAAGTCACCAAAGAAGACTTGGAGTGGCGTTTTCCACCCCAAACATTTCCGGGGACGCCAATTTAAGTACTTTGAGATCATGGTCAGCTCTTCGTCTGTAACGCTCTCAATTGACTGGTTCTTTGGAATGTGTAGCCGAAGCTCGCGGTTCAACCGTTCGTTGGTTCCGCGTTCATGTGGCGCATACGGGTGGGCAAAATAATGGGCAATTCCGTAGGCTTCAATTTCCTTGAAGCCTGCGAATT
>SKEM01000590.1_pt1 | contig 23258 bp, 19 predicted proteins | sample 4826731 | NCBI WGS metagenome assembly SKEM01 (sample SAMN11008809, study PRJNA524170) | human gut metagenome | biome: Human fecal sample; material: Feces; isolation source: fecal sample from pouch patient p37 | host: Homo sapiens | place: Israel: Tel-Aviv | collected 2015-07-27
CGTCTGTAACATAAAGAAAAACACAGTAGACTATGCTTAGTTTTCTGTGTTTTTTTCTAATTTCATTTAGAGGTGAATTAATTGGTAGTTATTAGAGGTGCCCTTTACATGAGTAAAGACGATAACTTCAACCGCTGGATTCTCGATAAAGCCGTCAAAAATGGCTACAAAGCGATTATTCTAACTGCCGATTCCACTCTTGGTGGCTATCGTGAGGCAGATATTGTCAACAACTTTACCTTCCCAAATGTCATGCGCAACTTAGAAGAATGGTCTAAACTATCTTCTGACGGTGAAACAGGCTCTGGTGAAGGCATCGCAGCCATTTATGCTAAAGCCAAACAAGCTTTAAGTCTGAAGGATAATGCCTTCATCAAAGACTATACGCACCTACCCGTTTTCGTCAAAGGCGTTCAGTCTCCTAAAGACGTTGAACCTTTGATTGAGGCTGGGGTAGATGGCATCTGGATTTCTAATCACGGTGGCCGACAATTAGATGGTGGTCCTGCTAGTTTCGATGTTCTAGCCAATATTGCAAAAGTTGTTAATAAACGCGTGCCAATTGTTTTTGATTTCGGTGTCCGTCGGAGACAAAATATTTTCAAAGCGCTAGCAAGTGGTGCTGATGTTGTTGGCATCGGTAGACCAATGCTTTGGGGCCTTAATCTCGGTGGTAGTCAAGGTGTGACCGATGTCTTCAATCATTTCAAAAAAGAACTCCTGATTACCATGCAACTAGCAGGCACACATAATATTGCTGAAATTAAAGCAACAGAGCTGTTGGACGCCAAATAAACAGAGAGATAAAAATGCATGCTCTTAAAAATAGGTGATGAACAATCGGCGATAGTAATCGGCAGCCGTTCATCGTCTATTTCTGTACGACTGCTCGATCAATTTAAAAAATAATATCAAATCGGTAGGAAAACCATTGAGTTTTTACCAAACCGGTATTCTTTTGGCAAAACAATACGAAAATGGTAGGAAAACCGTTAATTTTTTACCAAATCGGCATTCTTTTGACAAAACAATACGAAATCGGTAAAAAACTGTTGCTGTTGTGCAAAATTAAAAAAACGCCTATTCTATAGAAAAGGACGTTTTAGCTGGCATAGTCTTGGATTACTTTGAGAAAAGCTTGACCAAATTGGTCGGCTTTTTTTTCGCCAATGCCTGAGACATTCAACATATCGGTTAAAGATAGCGGTTTGGCATCTGCCAAATTCATCAAAACTTGGTCTGAAAAGACCATGAAAGGTGGAATTGCCAATTCTTTGGCAAAGACTGTGCGTTGTTTTCGCAGTAATTCAAAGAGTTCACCACCGACTTCACGTTTCGTCGAACGGGATTTCTCAAGCGTTTCTTTGACTTTAATTTCGCGCATGGTAACCATCTGCTCACCTTTTAAAACTTGAACACCCTTTTCGGAAATACTGAGACCATTATACTCGCCCGCAACATCCAAATAACCATCTGCTACCAAGTAATCAACAAAGCTATTGAGTTTTTTGATTGACCTGTCTGCCATGAGACCATAGGTTGAGAGCGTGTCAAAGCCTGTCCAGAGCATTTTTTCGGGCAATTTACCGCGTAGCACATTCACGACTTGCGTCCGAGAATAGCTGCCTTCACGTAACTGGCTCATCCGGACGATATTTGACAGTACTTTCTGAGCATCAACTGTCACATCAATCAACTCGCGGTCATCCGTACAATTGGAACAGATTCCACAATCAGCCATCTCTTCACCAAAGTACTGGATAATGTAGCGCTGTAAACACATTTGAGTGCTGGCAAAAGCTGTCATTTCTTGTAATTTAGCAAGTTCTTTGTGCCGATATGCGGTATCTTGATTATCAGCCATGTCGATGAAAAAACGTTGAAGTTGAATATCACGCGCTGAATATAAGAGGACACTCTCACTAGGCAAACCATCTCGTCCTGCACGACCAATCTCCTGATAATAAGCCTCAATAGCCCCCGGCATTGTCAAATGTAGAACATAACGGACGTTGGTTTTATTAATTCCCATGCCGAAGGCATTGGTCGCGACGATGACTTGAAAATCATCATAGAGAAAGCCGTTTTGAGCTGATTCTCTATCCTCATCTGACATGCCGGCGTGATAACGGCCAGCAGAAACACCTGATTGTTGCAACAATTCCCATACTTCATCAACTTTTTTACGTGTTCCGGCATAGATAATGCCCACATCAGCTGGATGATTTTTAACATAAGAGCGTACATACTTGCGTTTTTCAGCGTCTGTCAGCCCTTTTTCGATTTTGATAGCGAGATTGGCTCTAGCAAATCCTGTCACAATCGTTTCTTCAATATTTAAAATACGAACCAAATCGGCTTGAACTTTTTCTGTCGCAGTCGCCGTCAGTGCCATGACATTAGGATGATTACTGAGACCTTCAATTAAGTCAACTGCTCTCAAGTAAGCAGGTCTAAAATCATGCCCCCATTGGGACAAAACGTGTACTTCATCAATAACAACCAAACTCAAATTTAAAGACTGGATAAAGTTATAAAAATAAGCATCTTCTATGCGTTCAGGTGCAACAAAGAAAATTTGATAAACGCCTTGTTTGATATCATAAGTACGATTTTTTATATCCTCAAAATCTAGCGAGCTATTTATCATAGTCGCAGAAACACCAGCCGCCACCAACTCATCAACCTGATTTTTCATCAATGAAATCAAAGGTGAGACAACCATCGTCAGACCTTCTGATAAAATCGCAGGTATTTGATAAGTCAGCGATTTCCCACCACCTGTAGGCATGATGCCGAGCGTTCGTTTACCAGATAGAACACTGTTAATAATTGCTTCTTGTCCATCTCGAAAACTTTCATAACCATAGATGGATTTTAATATATCGTGTGCAGTTGTCATGTTTTAATTATAACAAAAATCCATCATTTTCTGTTAGATACACTCCACTGACATTCGACTTACATCTGTTATTAAGACCAAAATCAATCGCTTTCTTTTGTAAAAAAGAGAACGGAGCGGTATAATAACTGTAGGAGGTAATCTCATGAAAATTACATTTGACGAACAAGTACTTGCTAGACTAGCTGACTGGTCTGATGCCGATATTGTATTAGATTTTGATAATACAATTGGTGAAACAGGACGTCCTGTGGAAGGATGTTCCATTGGTACCAACTATCGTTTGATTGCCATTGATAAAGGTACAGTCCCTGATATCTTTGATATCGTCATCGCGTCAAACTTTGCGCCCCTACATTTTAAAAAATACGGTGAAATGTTCCTTGAAAACGACATGACTATCACTGAAAATACAGACAAACGTGTCCAACTCAAAGCTTCAGGTGAGGTGATTGACAGCAATGTTCAAATTTTAGACTATCGACAAGCTAAATAATTAGATGCTTTATCAGATCTTGTAGGATAGCTATTTCCCCTATAAAGAGAGTAACACTTTACATTTTAAGATTCACTTCACTAAGCGAATTCTGTTTTTTGATAACTCATAACTTCAAGTATCATGGTTAAACGAACAGGAAACACCTTTCCTCAATCTCGTTTAGCCATGATTTTTGTTAATTTCTTCATGTTCAGTCGTGCCAAAGCAAGAGAAAGCTTCGGGTGCATTTTATCTCGGTCATGTTCCCTTCAATTTCCTTAATCATTTGACACATATTTGGGATACCAAAAAGGTATTGATAATCGAAAATTTAATCAACATAACAAGGGCAAGGCTTGTCTGCCTTATTCAAACCTATATTTATCACAACTATATCATAGATAAAGTCAAAATCAACTTATTAATCAATATATCTTAAAAGGTGGTCTTGAGGCACATTTGACCATAGTCAATCATTGTTTATTTATGAAACATGACTAAACCTTCCTAATCACTGACTTGAAACCTTTTTTTACAAACAAAAAAGACAAACTGCAAATTGTTTTGAAGTTTGTCTTCAGTCTGAATCAAGTATTGAATACTTGATTTTTTTGTTAGTTTGATTATGAAAGAAATAGAGGGATTATAACACGGAACCTCATTTTTCACGATTTAAAGAACAATTCCTATTTCTCTTGAAATACTAATCTTCACTTTTACAATGACTTTCTTTAATAATATAATTGGGACGCTTTTTGACCTCTGTAAAAATTTTTCCAATATACTTTCCAACAATACCTAGACAAAAAAGTTGCAACCCACCCAAAAATAAAATGATACAAACAAGAGAAGGCCAACCTGGAACAGGATTTTGTTTCACTAAATTATCCAAAAAGAAATAGATCATAGCTAGTATAGAAATGATACAACTCCCCAACCCAACAAGTGTCGCAAAAGTTAGGGGTGCTTCTGAAAAATTGATAATGCCTTCAAGTGAGTATTTAAAAAGCGACCAAAAATTCCAGGTTGTTTCTCCTGCTGAACGCTCACGATTCTCATAGGATATGTAGTAAGTATCAAACCCAACCCAGCTAAAAATTCCCTTAGAAAATCGATTCACTTCATTTAGCTCTAAAATTGCATCAACCACTTGACGCGTCATCAAACGGAAATCACGAGCGCCATCAACCATCTCTGTGTCAGAAATACGATTGATGACTTGATAAAATTTCTTTGCAAAAAAAGAGCGCAATACCGGTTCACCAACACGATTAGAACGTCTTGTCCCAACAATATCATAACCTTCTTGGATTTTTTCGTACATTTCTGGCAAAAGTTCAGGTGGGTCTTGTAAGTCAACATCCATGACCGTAATCAAATCTCCTGTTACAGCCTCTAAACCAGCAAGTAATGCAGCTTCTTTACCAAAATTCCTCGAAAAAGAAATGTAATTCACATTTGTATATTTATTTGCTGCTTCTTTTAAGCGAACCAACGTTTCATCTTTTGACCCATCATTCACAAATAGATATTCAAATTCAAGTGACATGTTTGACTCAACTTGTTTCATTTCTTGGAGATAGATGTCAATCGTTTCTTGCTCATTGTAACAAGGTACAATGATTGATAATTTTTTCATATGTTACTCTTTCTGATCTAATTTTTTAGCGCTGATGTCATATTCATCCAATGTTATATTAATTATAAAACATTCTGGTAACTAATACAAATATTTCAAAAATCTATGACTAGGTCTATATGGCACTTTGTCAAAAGGAAACATTTTTTGTGTCAAAAAATCGTATGGTAAATTTTTCCACACGATTGATTATAGACCCTAAAAAAAGTAAACTTTTTATTTCTTCATCTTTTGATTAAGCCAGATGTCATAAGCACCAAAGAGTAAGAAGCCTATCAATAGCGCATAAAGACTTGTAAAGCTTCCTAAATCTTTCCAAAATGGTATCTTAGTCATCTTAATTTCCTTATCCCAAGTCGTGTTGGCATCAATAGGTAAGGTCATTGTCTTTGAACCATTAATTTGATAACCCTTCGGTAAATTAATGGTCAGTACTTCGCCTGTCAAACCTTTAACATCAGTTGTGCTTATATTATCGCCATTTTTATCATTAAAAAACAAAGTAACGATATGCCTCTCTGGGCTCACTTTAATGTCTATCGTTTAATGTCTATCGTTTGCTCAAATGATTGATTGAAAACATAAGATTTGGGATTATTTTTAAGCGTTTGGTAGCCTTTAGTTGACGCATTGGACAGATCATAGTTCTCATTATAGGGCGACGTAATAGGGCGACGTAATTTTTTCAGTTGCCACAATCTGATTTGTTGTCACATTCACATAACGAATCAATGCATTGCGAAGCCACGGTTTATCTGCTGGTAAATTACTATTATTTGGCTTTTGATCTGTTTTTTCAGTAGTTAAAATAGGTGAACTTTCAGTTTTTAACACTGTTTTAGGCGCAATAGTTACAATTGTTTTTTGAAAATCCCCAAAATATTTATCATAGGTAGCCATCGTCCAATCGACTAATTCAATATTTTTATCAGAAACTTTTTGTAGGGGAACTGTATTATCCAAATAAACTTTATTTAACCCATAATATTTCGCGAGCCATACATTTAACCATTCTTTTTCTGGTTTATCACTTGCAACTAAATATGGCGTTCCAGCATAAAGATTATAGGGATTGGTCGTGATAGGCATTCCTGGAACATGCGCCTAAGTTTCTTTATCTTTTTTAACTTTTTGAGCAATCGATTGAGCAGTATAAAAATATTGATAAGAATTTTGTATATCTTTTAAATTATAGGCATAACTTGGAATTGCCACAAAAGTGAGTACAAATACACCAACAATTAAAGGGATTGCTGTTTTAACTTGTTGTAAGCGGAGTTCTTGCCAAGCTTCAATCATCAGCAACAAAGCGATAATAAACAAGACATTACTAGCAAACCAAAGTCGTGCAGGCGTAATCGGTGAAGCCACAATTGCAGCCGAACCCGCCAAACCCGAAACAAAGAAAATCAGACCAGCTGCTACTAATACTTTCGTTTTTTCAGTCCATTGATGACGCCTTAAATAAAGCAGACCTCCAAGCAAAAGAATAACCAGTATCAAAAGTCCCGAGTGCTGTATGGTACCTAAAAAAACATCACTTAAACGCTGTAATAACCCTGCCGACTTGCCATAATTTTGTGTTTCCGCGGAACCCGAAGAGAGCGTTAGCTGAATACAAAAACCAATGCCAGCTCCAAATACACCAGCAGCCTGAGTAAGGATATGCTCACTAGGCGATCTTTTATAATTAAAAATCATAAAAAGAAAAGCAAGCAAAACAGCAGTCGAGCCGCCCACTTCATTTGTTAGTCCTGTCAAAAGCCCTAAAATAAAGAGCCCTAGACTTATCCAATTATTGCTGACAGCGATATCAAATCGAAAAGGTAAGAAAAATAGAATAATCACTAGGCTTGGCCAGAGATAATTTGCTGCACCACTTACCCAAAGTACTGTTGACCCCAAGCCGGGAATAAAAAACCACATTAAAAGAAATGTCAAAGCCAAACGGACAGGTTTTAAAAAGGCGTGTTTGCCACTCACAAGAACATTGAATAAAAAACCTACCAACACATAGCTAACGGAATTAATGATATTGAACAAGCCTTTAGGAATTTGCATCGCAAAAATTTCAAATATAATCGAGGTCATTCTCGCATTCCAAATCGTCATATGCGTATGCACTACCGAGATCCAATCCCATAAGTTCTGGTATTCCCTCAAGTTTTGACTAGGCCAAGCACCCGTATAGACAAAATGATATAGAAAATCATCACCTGTATAACCTGAAAACCGATTCAAATTCAGAATAAAAATAAAGTTAATACAGAGTACAAGGACACTGAGTACAACAAGTAATATATTATATTTATTTTTCATCATGACATTAATAATCCTTCAAAAATCTCTTAGTAGCATTTAAATCTATAGCAACTTTTGCTTTAAATATTCGAATACGATGATTCCTATTTTTATCACAAACTATTTGAGCACTTTTATCAATCATTTTAACAATTACCTCCTAATTTCTTCACAATATACTATACTATACCACTTAAAATTAGAAAAGTATAGCAATTCAATTTAGAAATCAAAGGAACGAATTTTTTATGCAAAAAAAATCGTTTAGGAAAATTTCCCAAACGATTGATTATAGAGCCATTTTTTTAATGGACTTTTCTTGACGCTTAATTTGCCACAATGTTAACTAATTTATTAGGCACTGCAATCACTTTACGGACTGTTTTACCTGCAATTAAGTCTTTTATCACATCATTTTCAAGGGCAATTTTTTCCAATTCGTCTTTTGAGGCACCTGTTGGTACCATGACTTTAGCTTTATTTTTGCCTAATACTTGAAGGACGATTTCGACCTCATCATCTTGAAGTTTACTGTCGTCAAATGTTGGCCAAGCGACATAAGAAATGCCTGCTTCACCAGTCAATGTTTGCCATAATTCTTCACCCAAATGCGGTGCGAATGGCGCTAATAACTGAATGAATCCTTTGGCATAATCAAGTGGCAATTCAGGTAATTTATTAGCGGCATTGACAAAGATCATCAACTGAGAAATCGCTGTGTTAAATTTCAAGGCATCCAAATGTTCAGTGACTAACTTAACCGTTTCGTTATAGACACGATCCAGTTTACCATCATTTTCAGTCGTAATCGTTTTTTCCGTGATTAAACGGTAAACACGCTCTAGGAATTTATGTGAACCTTCAAGACCTTCTGTTGACCAAGCGATACTTGCATCAAGTGGTCCCATAAACATTTCATAAAGGCGTAACGTATCCGCGCCGTACTGCTCGACGACATCATCCGGATTGATAACATTCTTCAACGATTTCGACATCTTAGCAGGACCTTGCTCAAGCTCTTCACCATTTTCCAGATTATAGAACTTCCCATCACGCGCCTCAACCTTATCAGATGCCACAAGCGCACCACGACCATCGCGATAGCTTGTACCTAAAATCATCCCTTGATTATAAAGTTTTTGGAAGGGCTCTTTGGTTGGCACTACGCCAATGTCGTATAGGAATTTATGCCAGAAACGAGCATAAAGCAAGTGAAGGACGGCATGCTCAGCACCACCGATATAGATATCAACCGGTAACCACTCTTTTAAGAGTTCTGGATCAGCCAACTGCTCGCTGTTTTTCGGATCGATATAGCGAAGGAAATACCAGCTAGAACCCGCCCATTGTGGCATAGTGTTGGTCTCACGACGACCTTTAACACCATCTTCACGTGTGACTGATAACCAGTCAGTTAAGTTGGCAAGTGGCGACTCACCAGTCCCTGACGGTTTAATGTCACTTGTTTTAGGTAAAACAAGTGGTAAATCTTGTTCTGGGACAGCTGTCGATGTACCATCTTCCCAATGGATAATTGGGATTGGTTCACCCCAGTAACGTTGACGGCTAAAGAGCCAGTCACGCAAGCGATAAGTCACTTTTTCTTGACCAAAGTTATGCTTTTCTAGCCACTCGACCATTTTAGCAATGGCTTCTGACTTATCAAGACCATCTAAGAAGTCTGAGTTAATGTGTAAACCGTCTTCTGTATAAGCTTCTTTTGTGACGTCACCACCGGCAATAACCGGAATGATTGGTAAATCGAAAGTTGTCGCAAAGTCCCAGTCGCGTTGGTCATGAGCTGGTACGGCCATGATGGCACCTGTCCCATAGCTTGCAAGGACGTAGTCTGAAATCCAGATTGGGATTTCACGGCCATTGACTGGATTGATGGCATAAGCACCAGTCCAAACACCTGTTTTTTCTTTAGCAAGCTCTGTTCTCGCCAAGTCAGATTTGAGGCTAGCTTGATGTTGATATTCTTTAACAAACTCAGCTTGACCTGGACTTGCGATTTGGTTGACCAACTCGTGTTCTGGTGCTAAAACAGCATAAGTCGCACCGAAAAGTGTATCAGGACGTGTCGTAAAGACGGTGAAGTCTTGGTCAAAGCCTTTGATTTTGAAATCAACATTAGCGCCAACTGACTTACCAATCCAGTTGCGTTGCATATCTTTAACTGACTCTGGCCAGTCCACATCTTCAAGGTCATTTAAGAGACGTTCAGCATAGGCTGTGATTTTCAGCATCCATTGGCGCATCGGTTTGCGAACGACTGGATAGCCACCACGCTCTGATGTACCGTCAGGTAGTACTTCCTCATTTGAGATAGCTGTACCAAGTTCTTCCACCCAGTTAACCGCTACTTCTGCTTCATAGGCTAGGCCTTTTTCATAAAGTTTGGTGAAAATCCACTGTGTCCATTTATAGTAATCTGGATCTGTCGTATTAATTTCGCGATCCCAGTCATATGAAAAACCAAGGGCATTGATTTGACGTTTGAAGGTCGCGATATTTTTCGCTGTGAACTCGGCAGGATCATTACCTGTATCCATGGCATATTGTTCAGCAGGGAGACCAAAAGCATCCCAGCCCATTGGGTGCAAGACATTGTAGCCTTGTGCCCGACGCATACGGCTGAGAATATCCGTCGCCGTATAACCTTCTGGGTGACCGACGTGAAGACCAGCACCACTTGGATAAGGAAACATATCTAAGGCATAGAATTTCGGTTTATTTTTATCAGTCCCTGTTTTGAAGGTCTGGTTTTCAGCCCAAAAAGCTTGCCATTTTTTTTCAATTGCTTGATGATTAAAAGTCATAATATTCTTTCTGTTGGTTAGTGTTAGTATTCTTTATTTTACGATAATTTCATCGTTTTTTCAACTTGACATCCAAATGTATGCGACTCAAATCAGGCTGTAGAGCAAGACCAAGTCACTCCCACTTAATGTCAAACCGTACTGTCGCTCAAATTTCTTAATCTTTTGCGTCAGTGTATTACGGTGGATATACATAGCCTTGGCTGTTTTCAGTTGGTTGCCGTCATGTTGATAGAGCTGTGTGATTAAATCCTGCGCCTCTATATCGGTCAAAAGCCCTTGCTTAATTTTGGTTAATGGCGGACTGGTGACTTGGGCGAGGCCTGCTTTGATAAGCGATTCTGAAAAACTAAGGCCCTGATCAAAGTTTTTTTGCTCAGTTTGATAAAGCGTGCTGAGTTCTGTCTGATCTGTAAACAACCCCAAATAGTAGTCACATTTCACCCCTAAATCCTGAGTTAAGGTCCCCAGAACTTGCTTGAATTCTCCCTCGCTCAGGCGTTCTGCTGACATTTTTTCAATGGCGATGCCGGAGTTGGACGAGACTTGTTTAACCTTTATGATACCTGAGAAAATCAAGGATAGATTTTCAGCGATTTCAGAAAAGTTTTGAGATTTGAACTGTATCACACGGTAGGTGCCGTGAGGTAAGTGAGCAAAATCAAATTTTTTGGCTTGAAACAAGACATCGTTAAATAGGCTGATTTCCCGTTGCGTCAGCTCATTTTTGGCGATATGAAATGGCCTACCTTCGTTTTCAAAATTAAGGTCTGAGGCGTTTTCACTTATTCCTTTTTTAATCGGGAATAGTTTTGCTAATGTTTCTATCTTCATGACTTTACCAAAAAACGCCAACTGGCGTTTAGACTATATCTTCTGATTTGACACGCATGGCAAACAATGGTGACAAAGGACGATTTTCGTGAATTCTGACAATAGCATCAGCAATCAGCGCTGAGATTGAAATTTCAGTAATTTTTTCAGATTCGCGAATGCTATCTGGTAACTCAATTGTGTCTGTGACAACCAATTTCGTAATCGCTGAATTTTCAATACGCTCAAGCGCTGGTCCTGATAAGACACCATGTGTACAAGAGGCATAAATTTCAGTTGCACCAAGTCCTTTAAGGGCGTTAGCTGCAAGCGTGATTGTACCCGCTGTATCAATCATGTCATCAATGAGGACACATTTTTTACCTTTGACGTCACCAATGATATTCATAATCTCAGCAACATTGGCACGTGGCCGACGTTTGTCAATAATCGCAATCGGTGTTTTCAAGAAGTCTGCCAACTTACGTGCGCGTGTTACCCCACCATGGTCAGGCGAGACAACCACGACATCCCCATTAGCACCCGTCAAACCGAGACGATCAAAATAGTCTGCAATAAGTGGCGCACCCATAAGGTGATCAACTGGAATATCAAAGAAACCTTGAATTTGTGACGCATGGAGGTCAATTGTCACTAAGCGGTCAACACCAGCTCTTTGGAGCATGTTTGCGACCAATTTTGATGTGATAGGTTCGCGTGGACGTGCTTTGCGGTCTTGACGTGCATAGCCATAATAAGGCATGACAACATTAACCGAGCCAACAGAGGCACGTTTCAAAGCATCAACCATAATCAACAATTCCATCAAGTTTTCATTAACTGGGCTAGATGTTGATTGAATCAGAAAGACATGACTGCCACGAACTGACTCCTCAATATTGATTTGAATTTCACCGTCACTGAAAGTTTTAACATTGCATTTTCCGAGATCGAGTCCCATGTTTCTAGCGATTTTTTTAGCCAGTTCTTGGTTTGAGCTGAGTGCAAATAACTTCAGGTTTGCGTACGACATGTCTTCCTCCGAGATTTTGATACCTTGCCAAATGGCTCAAGGCAATCGTTTAAGCGCTTTTAAGCATTCAATGACTGGCTTGTTAACCATGGCTAACAGGTATGAACTAGAATAATTTGAACACTATCCCACTATAGGATACTCTCCCATTTTACTATTTTTCAAGTGTTTTGTAAATGCTCCTGATAATACCAGGCTAAATCAGGTCTTGGAAAATCCCTTTGACAAATAGTGCCTCATCAAAGTCTTCCAAATCTTGAATTCCTTCACCAAGTCCGACTAATTTAACTGGAATTTGTAAAATTTGTTGAATGGTTAGGATGATACCACCTTTTGCTGAACCGTCTAGTTTTGTTAAGACAATGCCAGTCAATGGTGTGACGTTTGAAAATTCTTTAGCCTGAGAAATCGCATTTTGACCTGTTGTTGCGTCTAGAGCTAACAAAGTTTCATGTGGCGCATCTGGTAACTCACGCTTGATGATTTTACCCATTTTTTCAAGTTCTTTCATCAAGTTATCTTTATTTTGTAAACGACCAGCTGTATCAATCAGTAAAACATCAAATTGTTCAGTATTAGCACGTTTGACCGCATCAAAAACAACAGATGCTGGGTCAGAGTTTTCTTTACCGACAACAACATCAACACCACTACGACGTGCCCATTCGACCAATTGGTCTCTGGCTCCAGCACGGAAAGTATCTGCTGCCGCAAGCAAGACTTTTTTGCCTTCATTCTTATAACGGTTCGCCAGTTTACCAATCGTTGTTGTTTTCCCTACACCGTTGACCCCAACAAACATCATCACGGTTAAACCATCCTGAAGATTAAGTTGTGTATTCAGGCCAGACTCTCCAAAATTATCGACCATTTTTTCAATGATAACACGTTTCACATCGTCTTTTGACTTGGCATTTTGAAGTTTAACTTCTCGACGCAAATCATCTGTCAACTGGGTCGCCACATCAACACCGACATCACTCATAATCAGCGTATCTTCTAAATCTTCGAAGAATTCTTCGTCAACAGAACGGAAATTCGCTAAAAATTCATTAAAACGGGCGCCAAATGACTTGCTCGTTTTTTTCAATGATTTTTCGTATTTCTCCTCGATTTGTTTTGGCGTTTCGGGTTCAATTTCAGTCTTGAGTTCCGCCTCAACTTCGACATCAGCCGTTTGTGCGACAACTTCTATCGTTTCAATCTCTTTTTCTGATACTGATTCAGGTTCAATTTCAGATATTGGTTCACTGACAATTTCAGACTCGGATTCTAGTACAGTTTCAGCATCTGGTGTTTCTTCTGATTCTGTTAAATCAAATTTGAAAATATCTGCTGATGCATTTTCTTCAATTTGTTCTTCAACTTTTTTACCAAAAATTTTATCAAATAAGCCCATTTAATCCTCCAAAATATAGGTCTGAATCGCCCATGCAACACCATGCTCATCATTTGTAACCGGTGCGACAACATCTGCTAATGCTTTAACTTCAGGGGTCGCATTCTTCATTGCAATACCAAGCCCTGCCCATTCTAGCATATCCAGATCATTTTCCTCATCTCCCATTGCCATAACAGCAGTTTTATCAATACCTAAAATTGCTGTTAACTTGTCAAGACCAAACGACTTGACCACACCTTTAGGCATGATTTCTAGTAGAATATCCCGAGACTTGAAAATCTCATATTTTTCCTTTAAAACGGCTGGAATTTTAGGGATTTGTTGATCCAGAAAATCGGCATTAATAGCGCTAACAGCCTTGTTAAAGATAATATCACGCGGTATCGTATCAAATGGTCCCTCTACAAAATCAAGAAAAGGATTGAAACTCTGGTAAAGTGAGCTAGAATTAGTTTCATAAGCGACACCTTCGGAAATAACATCAAGTGGCAAGTCAAGTTGCGCAAGCGCCTCATGAATCGCTACTAAATCATCATAAGAAAAAGTTTTCTTTGATAAAATTTCTCCGTTATTACGTTGAACCAAGCCACCATTAAAGGTAATCGAGTATTCTGATGCCACCAGTAAATCTAGCTCAGTCAAAATATGCTCAATCGCTTTTAATGGTCGACCGGTTGTAATCACGACATGAACACCTACTGCTTGCGCTTGTTTAATAGCGACTTTATTTTCAGCAGAAATCTGCTTGTCATGCGTCAATAAGGTCCCATCTAAATCTAGTGCTAATAATTTTATTTTTGACATTTTAAAGGGCCTCTTTCTTATTTTTATTGCTTATCTGCCGCCACAAAATCTTTCAGCTTAACTGAAACAATTTTCGAGACGCCACCTTCCTGCATGGTCACACCATACATCGCTTTAGCCGCCTTCATTGTCCCTTTTCTGTGGGTCACAACGATAAACTGACTGCTTTCGTCGAAACGCGTCATATAATCTCCGAAACGTTTAACATTCGCCTCATCTAGCGCCGCCTCAACTTCGTCGAGGACGACGAATGGTACTGTCCGAACACGTATAATAGCGAAGAGTAAGGCAAGTGCCGTAAGGGATTTTTCGCCCCCACTCATGAGGTTGAGACTGGCAAGTTTTTTACCAGGTGGCTGAACAGCAATCTCAATTCCAGCATCTAATAAATCCTCAGATGTTAAGATAAGATCAGCCTGACCACCACCAAACATTTGCGTGAAGGTCTTTTGAAATGACTCTCTAATCGCCTCAAAAGTTGATTTAAAGCGAACCTTTACTTCATCATCCATATCATTGATTGTAGATTCTAGCAATGCTTTAGCTTTAAGCAAATCTTCTTTTTGCGTATTGAGAAACTCACGGCGTTCATTAACTTCATCAAATTGTTCAATCGCTGCTAGATTAATTGGCCCGAGTTTTCTGATTTGCACTTCTAATGCTTGCAACTGACGTTCACTTTCTGGCAGACTAACTAAGTCTTCTGCTTGTTCCTGCGCAGCATCAAAACTCATTTGATAGTCATTAACCAGTTTGTTTTGACGACTTCTCAATTTGTTTTCAGACGTTTCAAGTGACAATTCCAGTCTTGTTTTCTGAGCTAATTGGTCTTGACGTTGCTTAATATTCACCGCATTTGCATAATCCAAATCTTCGATTTGGGCAGTCAAATCTTCGCGCTCGAAACGTAGACTGACGAGTTTAATATTAGCTGCCTCTAGTTTGTCCGTAACTTGGGTGAGATTAGACGTCAAACTTTCGAGACGCGTCTCATCATTTAAATCCGATGCATTGGTCTCATTTTGTCTGGTTAAAGCCTCAACCTCAGCATCCAATGTGCCTTTCTCAACAGTTAACCGTTTGATTTCACCTGTCGTATGACGAACATCGGATGTGATTTCAGAAAGTTTCAGTTGACTATCTTGCAACTCTCGACGCAAGTTCTCCGTCAGTGCTTTGACTTGTGACTGACTACTTTTCACTTCGGAAATATCGGTGTTAATCTGTGTTTTCTTATCTTGAATTGCAGCAAGAGCAGACTGATGCGCCTCATTTTCAAGCGTAAGCTTGTCAATAAGGGCTTGCTCATCAGACGCATTGGATAAGGCCAAACGACTTTCTAAATCTTGCTTACTTTCCAAGAGGGCTTGCTCTTTTAAGCTGTATTCTTGACTTTCTAGCCTTGCTGCCTCACCTTTTTGACGTAAGTCTGCCAAAGTCGTTGTCAAGGCTGTTTTTTGATGTTGTAAGTCTTGCAAGTCTTTTTCAAAACCACGAACAGTCTGGTCCAAAACTGCAACTTTTTGTGTCAAATCATCAATTTCGACATTGGTAAAAGTCGTTGAATTTTTCTTATTCGCACCACCTGAGAAAGACCCACCAGGTCTAATTTCTGTTCCATCTAGGGCAACGATTCGGTCTGTAAAATTCAATGCACGGGCAATTTTTGTCGCATTATCATTCGTATCAACGATAAGGACACTCCCTAATAAATTTGAAATTGCTGGTGCAATTTTTTCATCATAGGTGACTAAGTTTTTTGCTGTATCAATGAAACCTGGCATATTAGCAACCTGATTCGTTTTGCCAAAATGACGGGGTTTAATTGTCGTCAAGGGTAGGAAGGTCGCACGTCCTAAGCGTTGCGCTCTTAGGAAATTAATGGCTGATTTCGCGGATTGCTCATCTGAAACGATAATATTTTGAGCGCCCCCTGCCAACGCAATATCCATCGCCGTAGCATACTGTTTATCAAAACTCACCAAATCAGCCACTGCACCAATTATCCCTGGCAACTTATCAGAGGCTTGTAAGACGGCTTTAACACCTTGATAGAAATTGGCATGACTAGCTCGGATATTTTCCAGACTCGTTAAACGTGCCTTACCTTTATTCAGCTCATCCATAGCCGAAAACAAACGATTCTGTGTCTGACTAATATCTGCTTCTAACTTTTTGAATTGCGTATCTGCTGTACTGTACTGGCTTAAAAGCTGGTCTAACTCTAGTTTCAAGGTTTCAGAGCGTTGGGTTGTTGCCTCTAACTCTACTTTTAAGCTATCATATTTTTCAGATAATGCTTGAATTTCATCAGACTTGCTGGCAGCATTCGCTCTGATATTATCTAACTCTGATGTGTTTTTGGTAATGGCATTCGATAGCTGAGCTTCTTGGTTCACTAAGTCTACAAATTCTGCTCGCAAACGCTCAATGACATCATCTGGATTTTCAGAAAAGTTATCTAATTTACCTTGTAGAGTTTGAATCTGCGTTTCCAAATCATCTTTTAAGACTTGTTTTTTTTCAAGTTTGTCCGTTAAACTTGTCAGGTTCTCAGAAATCTCAGCTACTTTATTTGTGAGATTTGCGATGCGTGCCTCACGTTCTGCCGCAGACTTTTGAGACATCTGAGCTTGACTGTGGAAAATATCAATTTTGGACTGAAAATCAGATTTTGCTGTCGTTAATTGTAAAATCTCAGTCTGTAATTTTTCTTGTTCTGATTCAACGGCTGAACGCTGTTGTTTTAATTTAAGCACATCTCGCTCAAAGACTTCCTGTGCCGCATCAAGCTGAGCTAAGGTCTGCTGCACTTCTTTAAATTGCGCTTGCGCACTCTCATAGCTGACTTTTTCAGCAATGATTTGTGCGACTAAAACAGATATTTCAAGTTTCGCACGTTTATCATCGAATTCACGGAATTTAAGTGCGACATCACGTTGCGCACGCAAGGGCGTTAACTGACCATCTAATTCATAAATGATATCATCTAAGCGGCCCATGTTTTCTTGTGTCGCTGATAATTTAGATTCTGTTTCTTTCTTGCGATTTTTGTACTTTAAAACACCAGCGGCTTCTTCAAAAATGGCGCGACGTTCTTCTGGTTTGCTGTTAAAAATCGACTCTATCTTCCCTTGAGAAATGATAGAAAAGCTATCACGACCAAGACCGGTATCCGTGAACAATTCATGAACATCTTTCAGTCGGACTTTTTTGCCGTTAATCAAAAACTCGCTATCACCATTACGATATAGACGACGTGTAATGACAACTGTTGCCTCACTTGGTAGATAACCGTCGGCATTATCAAAAGTGACAATAACTTCTGCATAATTGAGCGCACGGCGTTTTTGCGTTCCTGCAAAAATAATATCAGGCATTTTAGCGCCACGCAGACTTTTAGCAGACTGCTCGCCTAGAGCCCACCGTAAACTCTCGGTGACGTTTGACTTGCCTGAACCATTTGGTCCGACAATCGCTGTCACACCCGTATAAAAGGTAATTTTTGTCCGATCAGCAAAAGATTTAAAACCGACCATTTCGATTTGTTTCAAATACATGCTTAGTTATCCTTTTGTTGATTTTTCTGCTTTAAGAAAGCCGAGCGTGCCGCATCTTGCTCCGCAATTTTCTTGGATTTTCCTTTGCCGTGACCAATAGTACGTCCTTCAAATACCACATCCACCTCAAAAACAGGTGCATGCACCGGACCACTTTTGCCAACGACGACATATTCAAGTGGAATTTTATTATTTTTATCAATTTGACCTGCTGTATAAAAAATCTCTTGTAAGGCTGATTTATAGTCCGTAACTTTATCATAAGACCCATTTTCAATCTCAGGAATCATCACATCATAAATAAATTTTTTAACTGCAGCTAAATCTTTATCCATTAATAAGGCACCCAGAAAAGCTTCAAATAAATTTTCTAGATTGGCATCATTTTCACGGCCACCACTCTTTTCTTCGCCATTCCCGAGTTTCAAATACTGATCAAACCCTAGTTTACGCGAAAAGTCCGCAAGAGATTCTCTGCGAACGATTGAAATTTTCTTTTCAGTTAAAACACCTTCACGCTCGTGCGGGTAGGCTTTGTAAAGGTATTCGACAATGATAAATCCTAGCGCCGCATCCCCTAAAAACTCTAAGCGTTCATTATGAAAGACGCTTGAGTTTTTGTGTTCAAAATAATAAGATTTGTGTGTAAAAGCCTCTTCTAATAGCTCAGGCTTATCAAAACTAATCTGAAACGCTCTTAATTTTTCTTGTAAAGTTTCCATTGTTCCTATTATATCAAAAAGTACCGATTTTCGCACTTTCCCATCAATCAGGCCTAATCATGATATTCTGAATCTATCTTAAGACCTTGTCCTCATAAAAATCATGCGCCTCGATTAACCATGGATGCATAACCAATAAATCACTATTATATAAATAATCGATAAAGAATTGAGTGGCAATATCAAGAGAAAGATTAAAAGCTTGTAACAAATCTAAAAGATATGGCGGCGTCCCTTCTCCATCCCACTTTATTTTATCTGCAAGACAAACGACTTTTTCTAAATCTGTCGCATTTGCGTGAAGAGTTGTATGATAAGTGATCGCACTTAAAATTTCTGATGATGTTATCCCAAAAATATCTGCCGCAAAATAGGCGGAAAATTTACCATGTAAAAGCATTGGTACCGCACGTTCCTCAGCTAGGACAGCAATATCAAGTAGCTCCGCAAGTGCAATCCGCTGTTCATTTGGTATTAACCCACCGATATCATGCAATAAGCCAGCCGTAAATGCTGCATCTTCATCCAAATCAAACCGTTTCGCAAGCCTTTTCGCCTCATTGGCAACATTTAATAAATGCCGCCACAAATAGGCGTGTGTCGCTTGATTTACAGTACAAACCCGCTTAACATCTTCAATGACATCACCCGTCATTGGCACATTAAAGTAGCAACCCTTCACGTCATCATATAAAGTCATTGCCCTAACCTCATCACCACTTGGTTGCGCAATAACTCACCATTCTCATAAATTGGCTCAGCATAATGCGTTACAAAATAATCCTTGACTACTTCAACAATTTTAAAACCGACGGATTCATATAAACCAATCGCATCGACCGTCAAGTCACACGTTCTTATCCAAATCACGGCTTGGGCATCACGCGATAAAACATACGCAAGCGCATCAGTCATCAAGGCTCTGCCAATACCTTGCCTAAAGTAGGCTGGGTCAACAGACACATTCATAATTTCATAGTGATGATCTTCTGACAATGGCATCAGCACCAACACGCCTAATATAGCCTGCTAACCATTTTCAGCAACAAACACATGAGACTTTGAAATGTAAGCCTCGACAATCGCACGATCTGGGTTAGCGTTTAATAATAGTGTCCACGGTAGTGGCTCACCCGACTTCAATTCTCTTATCATCTTTAACTTAGATACCAAAAATAAGGAGTCTCCTCCTTATTCCCTCTTATTATTTGTTTTCTATTTCCTGATCAATTTCCTTACCTAAAAAGTAAGAAATGACTGTTCGAATCACAACCAAAGCCGCAAGTTTACCAATATCCTCAAAAGTTGGTTTAATAATACTTTCAACAATATCTGCTGCAATCAAAATTTCTAATGAGAAAAGCACGTAAGCCCCAAGATCATTTTTGATTGTGCGCAAAACACTCGCCTTATCAGCGTGACTCACTTCATTTTTGACAAATTTGAATGTTGCTTTTACGACACCACAAATCAAGACCAAAACGGCCACAGTATTCATGGCCAGAATCAGCAACTCACAAATTTCAGTAGTTATCTTCATTTTTAACCTACAATACTACCGTTAGCAACTTCTGGCGAAACTGTCAATAGAGTCAATTTTTCATCTGATTCAGCTGATAAAATCATCCCTTGCGACAGTAGGCCCATCATCTTACGTGGTTTTAAATTCGCAACAATTTGCAATTTCAGACCGACCAATTCTTCAGGATTTGGATAAAATTTTGCAATACCAGACAAGATTTGACGGTGACCTTCATCGCCTGCATCCAATTCGAATTTTAAGAGTTTGTCAGAGCCTTCAACTTTTTCAACAGCGATGACTTCTGCTACCTTGATTTCAACTTTTTCAAAGTCATCAAATTTAATGGCTTTTTTGTCAGAGACCAAAGTCGTTTCTGTTGGGTCGAATTCAGTTGTTTCAACTGCTGGAGATGTTGCTTGCATTTGTGCTTTAATATAAGCAACTTCTTCTTCCGCATCTAAGCGAGGGAAGATTGGCTCACCTTTGCTGACAACTGGTGCTGTAAATTCATGACCAAAAGCTAAATCTGTTAATTTTGGCTCAGCCAAATCAAGACCGAGTTGTCCAAAAATAGCTTGAGATGTTGTGCGCATGAAAGGTTGTAACAAGACAGCAACGATGCGTAAGCTTTCAGCTAAGTGGTACATGACACTATTTAACTCAGCTGATTTGCTCTCATCTTTAGCTAAAATCCAAGGTGTTGTTTCATCAATATATTTATTAGAACGTGAAATAATCGTCCAGATTTCATTGAGCGCAACATTGAACTCCATCTTATTCATTGATGTATGGTAGTTCTCAATAGCTGTTTCAATCACTGATTGCAGTTTACCGTCAAAGGCTGTCTGTGTTACTGGTGTATGGATTTGACCCGCTTGATATTTATTAATCATGGCAACCGTCCGATTAAGGAGATTCCCTAGGTCATTTGCCAAGTCATAATTGACACGGTTAACAAAATCTTCCGGTGTGAAAATACCATCACTACCAAACGGTACAGCACGCATGAGATAATAACGTAAAGCATCGAGACCATAACGCTCTACTAACATTTCTGGATAAACGACATTGCCTTTAGATTTAGACATTTTGCCATCTTTCATGAGCAACCAACCATGTCCGAAAACTTGCTTAGGCAATGGCAAACCAAGTGCCATCAGCATAATTGGCCAATAAATAGTGTGGAAACGAACGATTTCTTTACCAACCATATGAACATTGGCTGGCCAGAATTTGTCGAAATTCGTCGTATCATCGCTACCATAGCCAAGTGCTGTAATATAGTTAGCAAGCGCATCAAACCAAACATAAACGACATGTTTAGGATTTGATTTAACTGGCACACCCCAAGTAAAAGTTGTCCGTGACAATGACAAGTCTTCTAAACCTGGTTTGATGAAGTTGTTAATCATTTCATTTTTACGTGACTCGGGTTGAATGAAATCAGGATGTGATTCATAGTAAGCCAACAAACGATCAGCATACTTACTCATCCGGAAGAAATAAGATTCTTCTTTAACACGCTCAACTTCATGTCCACTTGGCGCTTTGCCGCCAATCATCATACCATTTTCATCACGATAAACTTCAGCAAGTTGAGATTCCGTGAAATACTCTTCATCAGAAACAGAATACCAACCATCATATTCACCAAGATAGATGTCGTCTTGCGCAATCAAACGTTCAAACATATCTGCAATGGCTTTTTCGTGGTAATCATCTGTTGTCCGAATAAATTTATCGTAGGAAATATCAAGCGTTGCCCATAATTTCTTCATGTCGGCAGCCATACCGTCAACATATGTTTGAGGTGAAATCCCAAGTTCATTCGCTTTTTGTTCGATTTTCAGACCATGCTCATCTGTTCCAGTCAAATAAAAAACGTCAAAATCCATTAAACGCTTGTAGCGTGCCAGCACGTCACAAGCAATCGTTGTATAAGAATTACCAATATGTAATTTACCAGAAGGATAGTAAATTGGTGTGGTAATATAAAAAGTTTCTTTTGAAGTCGTTGCATTAGTGTCAGTCAAAGTTCAATCCTCTTTCAAGACGTCAGATGAGACGCCGTAATCCCTCTTATTATACCATATTTTTAAAACAATCGCTATCCTACTTGGATAGCGATTGTTAGTTTATTCTTGTTACTTTAACGTTTCTTTTTTACTATAGACTACCCCTAAAAGGACGAGTACAATCAAACCACCTAACAGCTTGAACAAAAGACTATTTGATTCACCTGTTTCTGGTAACTGGTCTGTTTTCTGAGTTACTGACGTATTGCCTGCCTGAGTAGGTTGACTCGTTTGATCTGCCACAACTGGTGCCTGCTCTTTTGAAGGCTGAGTTGGCAGTGTTGGGTTAACCGGTTTTTCTGGATCTACTGGTTTTTCTGGATCTACCGGTTTCTCGGGATCTACCGGATCAAGGGGATGATAAGTATTCACAAATGTTGCATCACCTTCATAAATTGGTGTCGCAACAAGTTGTCCTTTTTCGTCAACAACTTTAACAGTGACTTTAAGCTCATGCTCATCATAAGTCATGCCAGCTTCATTTCCTTTGACTTCGTTAATGGTATAGGTATAATCTCCTGCCTTATCGTAGGTAATTACATCAAAATTAATCATTCCATCTGCACCATTAGTTTGAGTCTCAATCACACTACCTTCTGAATTTTTCAACTCAAACTCATAGTTTGCTGCCATTAAAGGTTTACCTTTAAGGATTTTTTGCGCTTTTAAGCTGGCTGTTGCTTCAGAAGGGTGGTAAGTGTTGGTAATGTTGTAACCGTTAAATTCGGCTGTATAGTTAGGGACGGGAATCTCTTCCACACGGTATTGATATTTAGCATGATTTTCATCAAAATTCGGTAAATTCGAAAAGCTAAAGTGCCAATCAGCATCTGCTGTCACAGACTGCGTATCAATCTTATTATTATTTTGATAAAGTTCAAGCTCAATTGATGAAGGTCGTACGCCTGCTGCATCATCGTTGTCTAACCAAGTTTTCACACCTGCTACTGTGACACTTGTGCCACTATTGCCGCCACCGCCAGTAATTTTTACAAATTCTGTATCAGTTTTTGTTGCAAATCCATCACCCGTTAAAGTGCCTACATTACTATAGGGCACCTCTAAAAACGTATGAAAAGAGGTATAATAGATTAAAAATAAGCTATCGAGGTATTGAAGATGAATTTATTTGGAGATAGCGACTATCTTGAAAAATTAAGTTTAAAAGGAGACCATCTTGAGCGG
>SKEM01000591.1_pt1 | contig 23240 bp, 22 predicted proteins | sample 4826731 | NCBI WGS metagenome assembly SKEM01 (sample SAMN11008809, study PRJNA524170) | human gut metagenome | biome: Human fecal sample; material: Feces; isolation source: fecal sample from pouch patient p37 | host: Homo sapiens | place: Israel: Tel-Aviv | collected 2015-07-27
GTGCCGGGGCTCGGCCTCAGGCGGACTGGAAGGTGACGACGGCGTCGACCTGGCGGCCGGGCAGCTTGTCGCGCCCGCCGAGGGCGGCGAGCTCGAGGAGGACGCAGGTGTCGACGACCTCGGCGCCCGCGGACTCGATGAGCTCGATCGACGCGGCGGCGGTGCCGCCGGTGGCGAGGACGTCGTCGATGACGAGGACGCGGTCGCCCTCGTGCACGTCGTCGGGGCGCAGCTCCATGCGGGCGGTGCCGTACTCGAGGGCGTAGTCGACGCCGATGACCGGCGGCGGGAGCTTGCCGGCCTTGCGCACGGTGATCATGCCGCTGCCGAGGTGGACGGCGAGCGGCGCGGCGAGGATGAAGCCGCGGGACTCGAGGCCGGCGACGGCGTCGATGTGGCCGCGGTAGTGGGCGGCGAGCTCGTCGATGAAGGTCGCGAAGGCGGGGCCGTTGGCGAGCAGCGGGGTGATGTCGCGGAACAGGATGCCCGGCTCCGGGAAGTCCTGCTGCTCCCGCAGGTTCTCCAGGACGATGCGCTGCAGGGACTCCGGCAGCGCGCCCGGGAGCTCGTGGGACTGGGTCATGACCGCTTCTTCCTTCTCTTGGGCTGTGCGGCGGCACCGAGGTGGTGCCCGGGGGTGAGGGGGGACGCGACGGGCTCGGCGGCGACGGCGGCGGCCGCCTCGGGGTCGCCCTCGACGGCGCCGGCGCGCTGGGCGCGGGCCCGCTCGACGCGCTCGGCCTGCTCGCGCACGCCCTTCTCGCGGCCGAGCAGGTCGACGAGGAGCGGCGTGGCCAGGAAGATCGAGGACAGGGTGCCGGCGATCATGCCGATGAAGAGCGTGAGGGCGATGTCGCGCAGGGTGCCTGCGCCCAGGATGAAGGCGCCGACGACGAGCAGCGACGCGACGGGCAGGACGCCGACGATCGAGGTGTTGATCGAGCGGATGAAGGTCTGGTTGACGGCGAGGTTGGCGAGCTCGGCGTAGGTCGAGCGGGTCTGCGACTCGTAGCCGTCAGTGTTCTCACGGATCTTGTCGAAGACGACGACCGTGTCGTAGAGCGAGTAGCCGAGGATGGTGAGCACGCCGATGATCGTCGCGGGCGTGACCTCGAAGCCGGAGGCGGCGTAGACGCCGACGGTGATGACGATGTCGTGGACGAGGGCCAGCAGGGCGGCGACCGCCATCTTCCAGGTCCGGAAGTAGGCCCAGATGAGGGCTCCGACGAGGAGGAAGAAGATGACGAGGCCGCGGATGGCCTTGCCGGTGACGTCGCTCGACCAGGTCGGGCCGATCGTCGTGGCGGAGACGTCCGCCGCGTCGACGTCGTAGGCCTTCGTGAGGGCGTCGGTGAGGGTGTCGAGGTCCTTCTTCTCCAGGGTGGTGGTCTGGATGCGGACGGCGGAGGAGCCCATGGTGGTGACGGAGGCGCCGTCGATGCCCTCGTCCTTGAGCACGTCGTTCGCCGGGGACTCGGAGGGGTTGGCGAGGCCGGTGATCGTGACCTCGGAGCCGCCCTTGAAGTCGATGCCGGGGTTGAGGCCGGGCTTCCAGACGAGGACGGCGGAGACGAGGATGACGAGAACGGCGATGGTGTACCAGATCCGCCGCTTCGGGACGAAGGGGACGGAGGTGCGTCCGGAGTAGAGCTCGTTGCCGAGCTGGGCGAGGGACTTCACTCCTGGACCTCCTTTGAGCTCGTGGCCTGCGGGTCGACGGCGTCGTCCCCCTCCTGCGCGGTCGCGGCCTCCGGAGCCTCGGCACCGTCCTCGACGGCGGTGGCGCCCTGGCGGGCGCGGGCCTTGCGGCGGGCGAGGGACTCGCCGGCGGCGGCGATGGCCGCCTCGCGGCCCTTGCCGTAGGCGGAACGGTTGCGGGCGCCGAGGTGCTCGGGGTCGAGGCCGGAGAGGCGGTGGCCCTGGCCGAAGAACGTGAAGCGCAGGATCCAGGCCATCATCGGGTGGGTGAAGGCCATGATGACGATGAGGTCGACGACGGTCGTGACGCCGAGGGTGAAGGCGAAGCCCTGGACGCCGCCGACGGCGAGGAAGTAGAGCACGACGGCGGCGACGAGGTTGACGGCGTCGGAGACGATGATCGTGCGGCTGGCGTGCTTCCAGCCCTCGTCGACGGCCGCGTTGAGGGTGCGCCCGTGGCGGACCTCGTCGCGGATGCGCTCGAAGAAGATGATGAAGGAGTCCATCGTGATTCCGATGGAGATGATGAGTCCGGCGACGCCGGCCAGCGACAGGCGGTAGCCCATCGTCCAGCTCAGCAGCGCGATCGCCAGGTACGTGATGCCGGCGGCGACGAGCAGCGAGGCGACGGCGACGACGGACAGACCGCGGTACTGCCAGGCCAGGTACAGGATGATGAGGATGAATCCGACGAGGCCGGCGATGAGGCCGTTGCGGAGCTGCTCGGTGCCCAGGGTCGCGGAGATCTGCTGCTCGGACTGGACCGTGAAGGTCAGCGGGAGGGAGCCGAAGGAGAGCTGGTTGGCCAGCGTGTTGGCCTCGGCCTGCTTGAAGTTGCCGGAGATCTGGACCTTGCCGTTGGTGATCGGGCTGGTGACGTCCGAGTTGAAGCCGGAGGCCATGATGGTCAGGCCGTCCAGGACGATGGCGAACTCGGCCTTCTGTGAGTCGGTCGAGGTGGTCGCGCTCGTGGTCGAGGAGCTCGAGGAGGAGGCGGCGTCGCGGTAGGCGAGGAGCCGCTTGGAGACCGCGGCGAACTCCTTGGTGCCCTTGGAGTCGAACTCGATGGAGACGACCCAGTTGTTCGTCGTCTGGCCCTGGCTCGTGGTCTCGAGACCGGAGGCGGCGTTGGCGATGTCGGTGCCGGAGATGTCGGCCGGGCCGAGGATGTAGGTGGCGCCGGAGCCGTCCTTGGCGCAGGAGATGACGGCCTTCTTCGGGTCCTGGGACTGGCCGGTGAGGTTCTTCTCGGCGGCGCAGTCGGTCATGTAGGCGTCGTAGATCATCTTCTCGGTGATCCACTTGTCCGAGGAGTTGTCGTCGCTCGTGGACTCGAGCGGGTCGTCGCTGATCGTGCCGTCGCCGTTGACGTCGGCGTAGGACGTGGCGACCTCGGTCGGGGAGACGGTGGCGGGCTGGGTGGCCGCGGCGCTCGGGGCTGCGTCGCTCGCCTCCGCGCTCGGGGCGGCGGACGCCGAGGCGCTCGCCGTGGCGGCGGCCTCGACCTGGGCGTTGTAGGACGAGGCGATCGCCTGGGCGGAGCCCTGGATGATGCGGATGACCGGGCGGAAGTAGAGGACCGCGGAGTTGCGGACGAGCTCGAGGGTCTGCTCGCTCGGGTGCCCCGGCAGGGAGACGACGATGTTCTGACCGCCCTGGCGGGAGATCTGGGCCTCGGCGACGCCGGAGGCGTCGACGCGCTGCCGGATGATCTCGATGGCCTGGGTGACGTCCTCGTCGGTGATCTTGGAGCCGTCGGAGGTCGTCGGGGTGAGGATGATCTGGGTGCCGCCCTCGAGGTCGAGCGCGAGGCCCGGCGTCATGGAGGTGCGGTGCGTCGCCACGCCGGCGACGAGGGCGCCGTAGCCGAGGGCGATGACGAGGAGGAGCACGAGGAGTCGTCGCCCCGGCTTCTTGATCTGCTTGGTTGACACGCGGTCTCTTCTCAGGATGTCGTGGGGAGGGTCGTCGGCGACGGGGCGGCGGCGGTCCCGCCGGGTGCGGCGCTCAGGCGCGCGGCTCGGACCCGTCCTCGTACTCGGAGGCGACGCGCTCCTCGGCGGGGAGGACCTCCGCGTCGGCGGCGTCGACGACGACGGCGTCCCCGTCCTCCGCGGCGGCGGTGGAGGCGAAGGGGGGCTCCTCGGCGCCGACGATGGCGCTCTTGGCCCACAGGGACTCGTCGCCGAGGGGAGTGGCGAGGGTGACGACGTCGCCGTCGATCTCGACGACGGTGCCGTAGAAGCCGGCGCGGGTGCGGACCCACGTGCCGGGCACCATGGCCTCCTCGGTACGCCGCTCCTGCTCGGCCTGCATCTTCTGCTGCTGCTTGCGCGCGAAGTGGGACATGAGCCAGAACGCCAGGAGCATGACGACGAGGGCGACGAGCATGGTGCGGACTCCGAATCGTTGAGGGGCTACCGCCCCGTGGAGCACGAGGGGCCGTGGCGAGTCTAGGCCACGGCTCCGCACCGAACGCGGGAGGCGCGTCACGTCGCGGGGTGTGACCCGCGCCCCGCCTCAGCCGAGGTAGGCCTCGCCCTCCGGGGGCTCGAGGCCGAGGTGCGCGTAGGCCGCCGGGGTCGCGGCGCGCCCGCGCGGGGTGCGCACGAGGAGGCCCTCGCGGAAGAGGTAGGGCTCGGCGACGGTCTCGATGGTCTCCGGCTCCTCGCCGACGCTGACGGCGAGGGTGGTCAGGCCCACCGGCACGCCATGGAAGCGGGTGCACAGGGCCTCGAGGACCGAGCGGTCGAGACGGTCGAGGCCCAGGGCGTCCACCTCGAAGACCTCGAGGGCGCCGCGGGCGGCGGCGAGGTCGAGGTGCCCGGGGGTGCCGTGGACCTCGGCCCAGTCCTGCACGCGCCGCAGGAGGCGGTTGGCGATGCGCGGCGTCCCGCGCGAGCGCCGGGCGAGCTCGGTGGCGGCCTCGGGGTCGAGGTCGACGCCCAGCAGCCCCGCGGAGCGGGAGATGATGCGCGAGAGATCGTGCGGACCGTAGTACTCGAGGTGGCCGGTGAAGCCGAAGCGGTCGCGCAGCGGTGCGGGCAGCAGACCCGCACGAGTCGTTGCGCCAACGACCGTGAAGGGCGGCAGCGTGAGCGGGATCGAGGTGGCGCCCGGGCCCTTGCCGACGACGACGTCGACCCGGTAGTCCTCCATCGCGAGGTAGAGCATCTCCTCGGCGGTGCGCGCGAGGCGGTGGATCTCGTCGATGAAGAGCACGTCGCCCTCCTCCAGGGAGGACAGGATGGCCGCCAGGTCCCCGGCGTGCTGGATCGCCGGGCCCGAGGTGAGGCGCAGGGAGCCCTCGACCTCGTTCGCGATGATCATGGCGAGGGTCGTCTTGCCGAGCCCGGGCGGGCCGGAGAGCAGCACGTGGTCCGGGATGGCGCCGCGAGCGATGGCGGCGCGCAGGACGACGGAGAGCTGGCCGCGCACGACCTCCTGCCCGACGAAGTCCTCGAGGCGCTTGGGGCGCAGCGCGGCCTCGGCGGCGCGCTCGGAGTCGTCCGCTCCCCCGCCGACGAGCCGGTCCCCCGCTTCGTAGGAGCCGTACCCGCTCTCCTCAGCCACGGCGGCCGCCTCCCAGCCAGCGCAGCGAGGCGCGGAGCAGCTCGGGGACGCTCAGAGCCGGCTCGCCGGACTCGGCGCCGTCGGCCTCGACCGTGGCGACGGCCTGGGAGGCGGCGGCCTCGTTCCAGCCGAGCTGGACGAGGGCGGCGACGACGTCGGGGTTCGGCTCGGCGCCGTCGGCCGCCGGGGCGTCGGCGGCGCCGGGTGCGAGCGGGGCGTCGGCGCCGGTGACGGGGCCGAGCTTGTCGCCGACGTCGATGATGACGCGCTGGGCGCCCTTGGGGCCGAGACCGGGCACGCGCTTGAGGGCGGCGACGTCCTGGCTCGCGACGGCGCGGCGCAGGGCGTCGGGGGTGTGGACGGCGAGCATGGCGAGGGCGAGCTTGGCGCCCACGCCCTTCGCGCCGAGGAGGACGCGGAAGCAGTCGCGCTCGTCGGCGTCGGCGAAGCCGTAGAGGGTGAGCGAGTCCTCGCGGACGATGAGCTCGGTGGCGAGGGCGGCCTCCTCCCCGACCCGCAGGGCGGCCAGGGTGGTGGGCGTGGCCAGGACGCTCATGCCGACGCCGCCGACCTCGATGACCGCACCGGTCAGGGAGACGGAGGCGACGGTGCCGCGCAGTGACGCGATCACGGGTGGGCTCCTCCTCGTGCCGGGCGGGGAGCCTCGGCCTCATCGCGCCGCAGCGCGTTCGAACAGACGTTCAGACCCTAGCAGCAGCGGGGCTCAGCGCCGCGCACGACGCGGGTCGACCGCGCCGTAGCGCCGGGCGGCCGCCTGGGCCTGCGCCCACTGCTTCTGGGCGGGGGTGCGGGCCGAGGCGCGCACGGAGCCTCCGGCGGAGACCATCTCGGTGCCGCCGTCGACGCCGGTCCCGCCGCCGCGCCACCCGTGGCAGATGGCCTGGGCGAGGGCGTCGGCCGCGTCGGCGGGCTTCGGCAGGGCGTCGAGGCCGAGGATGCGCTGGACCATCATCTGGACCTGCGGCTTGTCGGCCGTGCCCGAGCCGGTGACGGCGGCCTTGGCCTCGCTCGGCGTGTGCTGGGCGACCTCGAGGCCGGCGCGGGCGCCGGCGACCATGACGACGCCCATGACCTGGGCGACGCCGATGACGGAGCGGAGGTTGTCCTGGGCGAAGACGCGCTCGACCGAGACGCTCGTGGGGCCCAGGCGCGCGATCCAGTCGTCGAGGGCCTCGGCGATGGCCAGCAGGCGCAGCTCCGGGCTCTGGGAGGGCGGGGTGCGCACGCCGCCGACCTCGACGAGGCGCGCGCGGCGGCGCGGGTCGATGTCGACGCAGCCGAAGCCGCAGCGGGTGAGCCCGGGGTCGATCCCGAGGACGCGCTGCTGGGCGACGACGGCCTGGGTGGAGCGCACGGCGGTGCCTCGTCTCTCCTGCTCGTCGGGTTGGTCGGGTGCCGGGGTGGCCGGGCACGGCCCGGTCGGGTCGCGTGCGGCCCGGCGCCCGGGTACGGGAACGGCCCCGTCACCCGCGATGGCGGGCGGCGGGACCGCGGGAGCCCGTGGGGCTCAGTCCTCGTCCTCGTCGAGCTCCGCCGCGACCTCGGCGGAGATGTCGACGGAGGTGTAGACGTTCTGGACGTCGTCGAGGTCCTCGAGCGCGTCGATGAGGCGCATGACCTTGCGGGCGCCCTCGAGGTCGACCTCGACCTTGGTGCCGGCGACGAACTGGGACTCGGCCGAGTCGTACTCCATGCCGTTCTCGGTGACGGCGTTGCGCACGGCGATGAGGTCGGTGGGCTCGGAGATGATCTCGAAGGACTCAGCGCCCTCGACGACCTCCTCGGCGCCGGCGTCGAGCACGGCCATGAGGATGGTGTCCTCGTCGATGCCGTCGGCCTTGGCGACCTCGACGACGCCCTTGCGCTCGAAGTTGTAGGCGACGGAGCCCGGGTCGGCGAGGTTGCCGCCCGTGCGGGTGAAGGCGACGCGCACGTCGGAGGCGGCGCGGTTGCGGTTGTCGGTGAGGCACTCGACGAGGAAGGCGACGCCAGCGGGGCCGTAGCCCTCGTACATGATGGTCTGCCAGTCGGCGCCGCCGGCCTCCTCGCCGCTGCCGCGCTTGACGGCGCGGGTGATGTTGTCGGCGGGGACGGAGTTCTTCTTGGCCTTCTGGATGGCGTCGAAGAGGGTCGGGTTGCCGGCGGGGGCACCGCCGCCGGTGCGGGCGGCGACCTCGATGTTCTTGATGAGGCGCGCGAAGAGCTTGCCGCGCTTGGCGTCGATCGCGGCCTTCTTGTGCTTGGTGGTCGCCCACTTGGAGTGTCCCGACATGTGTCCTCCTGGGTGTCGAAGTCAGGTGAGGGCCGCGGCGCCGCACCAGGCCCCGGGTGAGGGAGCGGTGACGGCCCGCAAGGATCCGTCGCCATCCTAGCGCCGGGGCACGCCGCTCCCCCAGGAACGGGCCCGCCCAGGGGCCGCGCCGTGGCGAGGATCTCGCGCACAAGGCCTTCGCGGGCGCGGACAGGCCCGCGTTCACGGGGCGCGGGCTCAGTCCTCCTCGAGGATCTCCCGGACGACGCCGTCCCACCCGCCGAGGAGCTCGCGGGCCAGGACGGGGAGCGCCTGCGGGTAGACGGCCGTGCCCTCGGCGACGGCGGCGTCGAGCGCGCCCAGCGGCCACCAGCGCAGGGAGTCGAGGACCTCCTGCTCGAGGTCCGTCCACCCGGAGCGGTCCATCTCGCCGTCGGCGCCCTCGCTGGCAGCCGTACGACCGGCGTCGAGGACCGCCAGGAACATCTCCTCGTCCTGCCTGGCGGTGACGAGGTTGAAGACGAAGCGGCTCGACCGCCTCACGACGGGGCCGGCGAGCTCGTCGGGCTCCAGGACGACGCCGGTCTCCTCGCGCATCTCCCGGACCGCGGCGTCGAGCGACGACTCCCCCGGCAGGATCCCGCCGCCCGGGGTGAAGGCCCACCAGTGGTCGGCGTCGCCGAAGTCGTGGCCGGTGACGAGCAGGATCGCCGGCTCGGGATCGTGGCGCAGGGCGATGACGCGGGCGGCGCGGCGGGCCGGCAGCCCCTCGGCATTGAGGCTCCACTCGACGGGGTCGAGGAGCTCGCGCCAGTTCTCCGGGACGCGCTCGGGGTCGCGCCCGTCCGGGGTCGTGGCGACTCGGTGAGCGCGGCCGCCGGGGCCCTCGCTCACCGCGCCTCCCTGACCATGGAGAGGAACAGCGAGTGCACGCGGTGGTCGTCCGCGACCTCGGGGTGGAAGGAGGTCGCCAGGACCGACCCCTGGCGCACGGCGACGGGCCGTCCGTCGGTCAGGCCCCCCGCGCGGCCTGCGCGGGTGCGCGCCAGGACCTCGACGCCGTCGCCGACCACCTCGATCCACGGGGCGCGGATGAAGACGGCGTGGAGCGGTGCGGAGGCGTCCGCACCGAGGGCGGGGACGAGGAGGTCCTCCTCGTAGGAGTCGACCTGTCGGCCGAAGGCGTTGCGCCGCACGGTGACGTCGAGGCCGCCGAGACCCTCCTGACCGGGCGCCGGGTTCTCGATGCGCTCGGCGAGCAGGATCATCCCGGCGCAGGACCCGTAGACCGGCAGGCCGTCGGCGACGAGGCCCCTCAGGGGCTCGAGCATCCCGAAGGAGCGCAGCAGCTTCCCCATGACCGTGGACTCGCCGCCCGGCACAACGAGCCCGTCGAGGGCGGCGAGGTCGCGCGCGGAGCGCACCGCGACGGGGCGCGCGCCGACGGCCGCGAGGCTGCGGGAGTGCTCGCGTACGTCGCCCTGGAGGGCGAGGACGCCCACGAGGGGTCCCGCGCCGTCGGCGGGAACGGGGAAGAGCGAGCGGGGGTGCCGCTGGCCGCCGACGCGCCCGGTGCCGGTCTCTCGGGAGCCGGTCACCAGCCGCGCTCCGCCAGGCGGTGCGAGACGGGGAGGTCGTCGACGTTGATGCCGACCATCGCCTCGCCGAGGCCGCGCGAGACCTCAGCGATGACGGCCGGGTCGTCGAACTGCGCGGTCGCGCGGACGATCGCGGCGGCCCTCTTTGCCGGGTCCCCGGACTTGAAGATCCCGGAGCCGACGAAGACGCCCTCGGCGCCCATCTGCATCATCATGGCGGCGTCGGCGGGCGTGGCGATGCCGCCAGCGGTGAAGAGCACGACGGGGAGGGCGCCGGTGCGGGCGACCTCCTCGACGAGGGCGTAGGGCGCGCCCAGCTCCTTGGCCGCGAGGTAGAGCTCGTCGGCGGGCAGCGAGCCCAGGCGGCGGATCTCGTCGCGGATGGTGCGCATGTGGGTGACGGCGTTGGAGACGTCGCCGGTGCCCGCCTCGCCCTTGGAGCGGATCATGGCGGCGCCCTCGGTGATCCGGCGCAGCGCCTCGCCGAGGTTGGTCGCGCCGCAGACGAAGGGCACGGTGAAGGCGTGCTTGTCGATGTGGTGCGAGTAGTCGGCCGGGGTGAGGACCTCCGACTCGTCGATGTAGTCGACCCCGAGGGACTGGAGGACCTGCGCCTCGACGAAGTGGCCGATGCGGGCCTTGGCCATGACGGGGATCGAGACCGCGTCGATGATGCCCTCGATGAGGTCGGGGTCGCTCATGCGGGCCACGCCGCCCTCCGCGCGGATGTCGGCGGGCACGCGCTCGAGCGCCATGACGGCGACGGCGCCCGCGTCCTCGGCGATCCTCGCCTGCTCGGGAGTGACGACGTCCATGATGACGCCGCCCTTGAGCATGTCCGCCATGCCGCGTTTGACGGTCGTGGTGCCCGTGGTCGTGCCGGTCGTGGTGGTCTGCTCGGTCATGCTCATCCTCCGCCGGGTCCCGCCGCGGGTGTCCCCCGCCGTTGTACGGGACCCGTCCCGATCGACTCTACGCCAGTGGTCCCGGCACGCCCGCGGCCGGGTCGGCCAGCGGGACCTCAGCGCCCGAGGAAGGTGCGCCGGGAGGTCGCGATGGTGCTGAGCAGCTCGTTCTCGGTGCTCGCGTAGTCGGCCTCGGCGTGCCCGTCGAGGCCCTGCTGGCGCAGCTGGGCCAGGGCCGCCGTCGCGGTCTGGAACTCCTTCATCGCGCCGGCGGCGACGGGGCCGCGCCCCCTGGCCCAGCGGCGGGCGGCCGAGCGTCCGGAGCCGGTGGTGAGCATGGTGATCTCGGCGGGGTCGAACCAGCCGGCCCGGGCGTAGTCCATGAGCCGCTGGCGCATCGTCATCCGCTCGCTCCAACGCAGCCAGATGACGAGCGCGACGCAGGCGAGGAAGAAGGGGACCTCGACGAGGAGGTAGAGCCCGGGGGCAACCGAGATGACGCCGTTCCAGAAGGCGTGGAGGATCATCGCGGCGACGAGCCCGATGGGGGTCATCCACAGCCAGGCGAGCCGGGAGCGCATGCGCGAGCTCGCCCCGATGGCCAGGCCCGTGCACGCGGTGAAGGTGACGTGCGCGAAGGGCGAGAACACGGCCCTCATGAGGAAGGTCTGCATGAGGGAGTCGGAGTACTGAACGAAGTAGAGGACGTTCTCGGCGAAGGCGAAGCCGCCGGCGACGACGGCGGCGTAGACGATGCCGTCGACGGGCCCGTTGAAGGTGCGCCGCCAGATGAGGTAGATGATGAGGACGCCGAGGCCCTTGGTGGACTCCTCGATGAAGGGCGCGGAGACGACCGCGGAGACAAGCTCGCCGCCCGAGGGGTCGCCGGTCGAGGAGGCGACGAGCACGGAGGCCGTCGTGTTGACGACGAGCGAGATGAGGGTCGCGACGCCGGCGCCCCACAGGAAGGCGGCCAGGAGCACGCCGAAGGGCTCGGGCTCCCAGCGGTCGATCCAGAAGACGGCCGCGAGCACGATGACGAGCGGGATGACCGCGAGGGCGATCGGCAGGAGCACGTGGCTCGAGCCGCCCGCGTTCATGGCTGTGAGGCCGAGCATAATGAGCAGGCCGAGGCCGCCGACGACGGCGATGACGTACTTGGCGACGTCTCCGCGACGGCGGTGGCGGGTCAGCGGGGCGGCCCAGCCGGGTGCCGGGGAGGCCGCGGGTGCGCCCGTCGACGGGGCTCCGGCCGGGGCGAGGCCTCCGCGCTGGTACCCGGGCCTGGGGGCCCACCCTCCTGTGCCCGTCGAGGGGCCGCTGGGGTTGCTCATGCGTCGTCGTCCTTCCCGGTCACGGGGGCGGTGGCGTCGTCGTCAATGTCGAAGGTCGCGGGCAGCGGCGCGCTGCCGGCGAGGTGGAGGAGCCGCACGCCCGGGCGGGCCCGGAGGCGCCGCGCCTCGGCGACGTGGATGTTGTGGAAGCGGCGCGCCAGGCCGAGCCGGTAGGAGGCGCGGTCGAGGCGGGCGAGGCAGTCGGCGCCGACGGGGCCCTCGGCCAGCTCGGCGCGGGCGCCCTCGTGGGCGACGGCGCGGATGACGCGGGTGAGGTCGGACTCGATGAGGGCGCGGGGCCGGGCGGGGTGCGCTCCCCCGCGCTCGTCTGGGTCGAGGCAGTCGTCGACGACGGGGCCCTCGGCCTCGAGGGCGTCGTGCGCCGCCCGGGACAGGAGCAGGGCGCTGGCGGGATCGAGGGCTCCGGAGGCCGCGAGGTCGGCGGCGGCCTGGGCGCGGTGGGTGAGCTCGGCCTCGAGGGTGGCGCGCGCTCCGAGGACCTGGCGGTGCAGGCGGTCGACGCGCACGGCGCGGGCGTAGAGGATCCAGCCGAGGGCGACGACGAGGACGACGACGAGCGCGACGATAGTGGTCCAGGCCCAGGGCCCGGTGAAGGGTCCGGATCGCAGCTCGTCCTGCGCCGCCACGACCGCGGGCAGCGCCCGGGCGGGCGCGAGGTCCGTCACGGTGGGGGCGGCGAGGGCGGTCAGGGAGGCCGCTGCGGTCGCGGTGGTCATGAGCCCTCCTCGCGGACGCTGCGCAGCCGCCCCATCATCGTGAGGCTGCCGGGGGCCACGTTGACGCGGGTGTGCGCGATGGACAGGGCCATGTCGTAGACGTCGAGGACCCGGTCGGTGACGGTCGACCAGTCGTACTGGCCGACGACGGCGGTGGCCGCGGCGCGGCGGGTCTCCGCTGCCTCGTGGTCGGTGAGGGTCTCGATGATCGCCCGGGCGAGGTCGGCGCCGTCCTCGTTGTGGAAGAGGGCGCCGTAGCGGCCTCCGCCGAGGACGTCGGAGAAGGCGGTGAGGTCGCTGGCGACGACGTGGGTGCCGGCGGCCATGGCCTCAACGAGGACGATGCCGAAGGACTCGCCGCCGGTCTGCGGGGCGACGTAGACGCTCGAGGAGGCCAGGAGCGCCGCCTTGTCCTCGTCGGAGACGCCGCCGAGGAAGGCGACGCGGTCGCCGAAGCGGGCGAGCTCGCGGCGCTGCTCGCCGGCCTCGCCGCGGCCCGCGATGAGGAAGCGGGCGCCGGGCAGTGCCTCGAGGACGGCCGGGACGGCCTCGGCGAGGACCTGGAGGCCCTTGCGGGGCTCGTCGACGCGGCCGAGGAAGGAGATGGTGGGCGCCTCGGGGGTGCCGGCGAAGCGCGGGTCGTCGCTGCGCGCGGCCCGGAAGGGGGCGACGTTGACTCCGTTGGGGATGACGACGGCGTCGCCGCCGTGGTACTGGATGAGGGTCCGGCGCGCCTCCTCAGAGACGGCGATGCGCGCGGTGAGGCGCTCGACCCACTGGCCGGTGGCGGGCGAGAGGAGCTCGCGGGCGAGCGAGCGTTCCATCGCCGAGTGGAAGGTCCCGACGAGCGGGCAGTCCGCGGCCTGGAGGACGAGGAGGCCGACGCTCGGGGTGATCGGCTCGTGGATGTGGACGAGGTCGAAGTCGTGGGCCTCGAGCCACCGGCGGGCGCGGCGGGCGACGGCCGCACCGAAGTTGAGGCGCGCGATGGAGCCGTTGTACGGGATGGCGACGGAGTCGCCGGCGCTGGTCACCCACTCCGGGTAGCCCTCGAGGCTGGAGGCGGGCGCGAGGACCTGGACGTCGTGGCCACGGCCGCGCAGCTCGGCGGCGAGCTCGAGGACGTGGACCTGGACGCCGCCGTGGGCGTCGAGGGAGTAGGGGCAGACGATGCCGATCCTCATGCGCGTCCCTCCCCTGCGGCGGTGGTGACGGCGGCGGCCGGGGCGGCCTCCTCGGCGGCCTCGCGGGCGCGGCGGCGGGCGAGGCGCTCCTGGTCGAGGTCGGCGTCGAAGACGGGCTGGAGCATGTGCCAGTCCTGGGCGTGCTCCGCGATGCGCGGGCCGAGGTCGGCCACCCATGCGCGCGGCCACGCGGCGACCTGCCCCCGTCCCGTGAGGCCCTCGGGCGCGGGGACCGGGCGGATGGTGAGGACGACGCCCCAGGGGCCTCCGGCGGCGCGGCGGCGCTCGCCGGTGAGGCGCTCGTAGGCGACCGAGGCGGTGAAGAGGGGGACGCCGAGGCGCTCGGCCAGCGCGGCCGGACCGGCGGCGACGTGCGCGGGCGCCCCACCGAGGGGAGCCTCGATGCCGGAGGAGGACAGGTCACGGTCGGCGAGGAGCGGGATGACGTAGCGGTCCTCGCGGGCGGCGGCGACGAGGCGCTCGAAGACCTTCTCCCCCTTGGCCTGGCCGATGATGCGCATGCCGAGGCCCTCGCGGAACTCGACGAACTGCTCGAAGAGGTCCTCCGGCTCGAGGCGCTCGGCGACGGTGAGGACCTGCGCGAGCCTCTCGCTCCCCCAGGCGCCGACGAGGTCCCAGTTGCCCATGTGCGGCAGGGCGATGACGATCGAGCCCTTCGCGACGGCCTCCCAGACGGCGGGGTCGACGTCGGGGCGCACGCGGGCCATGAGCTGGTCCCGGCTGAGCCCCGGCAGGGCGAAGGCCTCGTAGAAGTAGCGCATGTACGAGCGCATGCCGGCGCGCGTCGTGAAGGAGAGCGTGCGCTCGCTCGTGCCCTCCGGCAGGAGGGGGGCGAGGTTGCGGCGCAGCTGGCCGACGCCGGTGCTCGAGCGGGTGACGCGCTGGACCGCCCAGGCGGCGTCGCCGGCGAGGTGGAAGAGCCCGTAGCCGACCGGTGCGGGCAGGCGGCGGACGTTGCGCCACGCGAAGCGGTAGACGGCGTCGACGCCGGGCCGCCTCACTGCTCGCCCCGGGCGCGCTCGGCGGCCTCGCGGGCCAGGACCTGGGTGCGGACCGTGAGGACGCGCTGGATGACGGTGATGAGGGAGGCGGCGGCCACGATGGCGAGGCCCGCGGTGAGGAACCAGGTGGGCGCGCCGAGGCCGACGAGGAAGGTCGCGGCGAGGCCGACGACGAGGCGGTCGGTGCGCTCGGCGATGCCGACGGAGGCGGTGGCGCCGACGGACTCGGCGCGGGCGCGGGCGTAGGGGACGGCGGCGGCGAGGACGACGCTGCAGGCGGCCAGGGCGACGGTCCAGGTGCGCAGGCACCCGGGGACCATGTGGAGGGCCGCCCAGACGGTGAGGGAGCCGAAGACGGCTCCGTCGGCGAGCCGGTCCATCGTCGAGTCGAGGAAGGCCCCGAACTGGCTCGTGCGTCCGGTGGCGCGGGCGAGGATCCCGTCGAAGGAGTCGCCGATGAGGACGAGCACCATGAGGACCGGCCCGAGGACGAAGCGGCCCTGCGGGAGGGTGAGGACGGCGACCGCGACGGAGGCGACGGTCCCGCCGACGGTGAGCATGTTGGGGGTGATGCCGACCTTGGCCATGGCCAGGGCGGGCTTGGTGAACAGGGCCTTGGTGAGGCCGCGGCCGTGCTGTCCGAGCATCTCTTCCTCAGGATCGGGGTTCGGGGACCGGTGGACCAGGGGTGCCGGGCGGCGGACCGCCCGGCGGGGCTTCGGGGTTCCGTCGGCGCCGGGCGCCGGTTCGCCGTGCCGGGGCACGGGACCAGCGTCAGCGCTCGTCGGCCTCCAGGCCCGTGGGCGCGGAGTCCCAGGCCGCGCCCAGCACGTCGCGCTGGTCGCCGAGGAGCTGGGGCACCGGCTTGGTCCGTCCGATGATGGGCATGAAGTTGGCGTCCCCCGTCCAGCGGGGCACGACGTGCTGGTGGAGGTGGGCGGCGATGCCGGCTCCGGCGACCTCTCCCTGGTTCATGCCCAGGTTGAAGCCGTGCGGGTGGCAGACGGCGCGGACGACCTCCATGGCGCGGGCGGTGAGCCGCCCGATCTCGACCCGCTCGCCCTCGCTCGCCTCGGTCCAGTCGGACACGTGGCGGTAGGGGCATACGAGCAGGTGGCCCGTGTTGTACGGGTAGAGGTTCATGAGCACGTAGGCGTGCTCGCCGCGGTGGACGATGAGTGCGTCCTCGTCCTCGCGGTCGGGAGCCGCGCAGAAGGGGCACTGCGAGGACGAGGAGTCCTTGGGCTTGTCCTGCCCGCCGACGTAGACCATGCGGTGCGGCGTCCACAGGCGTTCGAAGGGGTCGGGCGCGTCGGCGTGCTGGAAGGGGGCCTCGACCGTGACGGGGCCGTCGGGCCCGTCCAGGACGGCGCCCTGGACGTGCTCGAGGTCGCGGGGCCGGGCGCCGGTGGCGCCGCCCGTGCTGTCAGACCTGTCAGTCACGGACCGGCTTCTCCCCCGCCGGGTCGTTGACGCGCTCGGCGATGACGCGGGTGATGTGCTCGATCGCCTCGTCGACGGGCACCTGGTTGACCTGGGAGCCGTCGCGGAAGCGGAAGGAGACGGCCCCCGCGTCGACGTCGTCGCCGCCGGCGATGAGGGTGAAGGGCACCTTCTCCTTGGAGGCGTTGCGGATCTTCTTGCCGAAGCGGTCGTCGGAGAGGTCGGTCTCGACGCGGACGCCGCGCGCGCGAAGCCTCTCGGCCACCTCCGTGACGTACTCGTCGAAGGCCTCGGCGACCGGGACGAGGCGCACCTGGACGGGGGCGAGCCAGGCCGGGAAGGCTCCGGCGTAGTGCTCGGTGAGAACGCCGATGAAGCGCTCGACGCTCCCGAGCTTGGCGGAGTGCAGCATGATCGGGCGCTGGTGGGTGCCGTCGGCCGCGGTGTACTCGAGGTCGAAGCGCTCGGGCTGGTTGAAGTCGTACTGGATGGTCGACATCTGCCAGGTGCGGCCGATGGCGTCGCGGGCCTGGACGGAGACCTTGGGGCCGTAGAAGGCGGCGCCGCCCGGGTCGGGGACGAGGTCGAGGCCGGTGGAGGTGCAGACCTCCTCCAGGGTGCGGGTGGCGACCTCCCAGTCCTCGTCGGAGCCGATGAACTTGTCCTTGTGGGCGCCGTCGGTGTCGCGGGTGGACAGCTCGAGGTAGAAGTCGTTGAGACCGAAGGCCTGGAGGATCGAGATGAAGAACTCGATCTGCTTGCGGATCTCCTCGGGGGCCTGCTCGCGGGTGCAGTAGGTGTGGGAGTCGTCCTGGGTGAAGCCGCGCATGCGGGTCAGGCCGTGGACGACGCCGGACTTCTCGTAGCGGTAGTCGTGGCCCATCTCGAAGAAGCGCAGGGGCAGCTCGCGGTAGGAGCGGCCGCGGGCGCGGAAGATGAGGTTGTGCATGGGACAGTTCATGGCCTTGAGGTAGTACTCCTGGCCGGCCCTGGTGACGTTGCCCTCGGCGTCGGTCTCCTCGTCCACGTTCATGGGCGGGAACATCGTGTCCGCGTAGTAGGGCAGGTGGCCCGAGGTGTGGAAGAGGTTGCCCTTGGAGATCTCCGGCGTGTGGACGAAGTCGAAGCCGGCCTCCTCGTGACGCTTGATGACGTACTGCTCGATCTCGTGGCGCAGGATGCCGCCCTTGGGGTGGAAGACGACGAGGCCGGGGCCGATCTCCTCCGGGAAGGAGAAGAGGTCGAGCTCGGCGCCGAGCTTGCGGTGGTCGCGGCGGGCGGCCTCGGCCATGCGGTTCTGGTAGGCCTTGAGGGCGTCCTTGGAGGCCCAGGCGGTGCCGTAGATGCGCTGGAGCGAGTCGCCCGACTGGTCGCCCTTCCAGTACGCGGAGGAGGACTTGGTGAGGGCGAAGCCGTTGCCGATGAGCCTGGTGGAGGGCAGGTGGGGGCCGCGGCACAGGTCCTTCCAGGCGACCTCGCCGTTGCGTCGGACGTTGTCGTAGATGGTGAGGCCGGACTCGCCGACCTCGACGGAGGCGGAGGTCTCGGCGCCCTTGCCCTTGGTGGTGATGAGCTCGAGCTTGTAGGGCTGGTCGGCGAGCTCGGTCTGTCCCTCCTCCTCGGAGATGTCGCGGCGGACGAAGGACTGCCCCTCCTTGACGATGCGCTTCATGCGCTTCTCGATGTCCTTGAGGAGCTCGGGCGTGACGGCGTCGATGTTGCCGAAGTCGTAGTAGAAGCCGTCGGTGATGAAGGGGCCGATGCCGAGGTTGACGTCGGGGAAGATCTCCTGGACGGCCTGGGCCATGACGTGGGTGGCGCTGTGGCGCAGGATGTTGAGGCCGTCCTCGCTGGCCAGCGTGATGGGCTCGACGACGGCGCCGGCGGGCACCTCGCGGGCGAGGTCCCAGGGCTCGCCGTCGACCTTCATGGCGACGACGTCCCGGTCCGCCTCGAAGAGCGCGGTGCCGGTGGTGCCCTCCTCGATGCTGCGCGGGGCGCCGTCGAGGGTGATGTCGGTGCTGGGCTGAGATGGCACGGGATTCTCCTGCGTGGTGGGGGTGGGGCGCTGCACTGGTGCACCCGCTTCTTCGCGCGCCACTCTACCGCCGGGCCCCGGGGCCGCCCGGGTGCGGTCTCGGAGGCGCCGGGCACACCCCGGTGGTCCGCTCCACCGCCCGCGGCGCCGTCACCCGCGGCGCTCAGCCGCGGAGGCGTCGCCCGACGGCTCCCGCGGCGCCGCGGAGGGCCCCCGTGGCCGCGGAGGCCCCGGCACGGGCGCGCGGCGCGACCTCCTGCCGCAGGGCGGCCCGAGTCCGCTTCGCGGCGACCATGCCCGTGTAGAGGGCGGGGCGCACCGGGAGGTCCCAGGCGCCGTCGACCTCCGTGGCGTGCTTGGCGAAGCGCTTCTTGTAGCGGCCGACGCTGTAGAGGTAGGGGACCCGGGAGGACTCGGCGCCCATGAGGTCGAGTCCGACCTTGCCCTCCTCGGCCAGGGCGCAGGCGACGAACCAGTCGAGGGCCTCGGCGGCGCGGAAGCCGCGCGACTCGTTCGAGGAGGCGCCGTAGTAGGCGACGGCGTGGCGACCGACGACGGTGACGAGGTCCCAGGCGTGGGGCGCGCCGTCCTTGCGCAGCACGAAGAGCCGGGCGTGCTCGGGGCCGAGCTCGGTGAGGAGGCGCCAGTAGACCTCGCTCGGGTGGGGGCGGAAGCCGTCGCGGCGGGCGGTCTCGACCATGACCTCGTAGACCTCGTCGAAGGCGGCGCGGTCGAGACCGGTCTCCTCGGCGATCGTGCAGCCGGCCTCGCGGGCGACGCGCTCGGCCCGGCGGACGCCGCGGCGTCCGTCCTTGGGCATGGCGTCGCTGATGGCCTCGGGGCTGCCGGGCGTGAGGTCGATGACGATGGTGCGGTCGTAGGTGATCGTCGAGAGGAGCTCGTGGAGGCCGGGCGCCTGGAAGCGGGCGTGGAGCCGGATGAAGGCGGTGCGGGGCTCGCGGCGTCGGACCTCTGCGACGAGCAGCTCGCGCAGCTCGGCCTCGCGCTCGGGGGTCTGCTCCTTGAGCCAGACGGGCCCGTGCTTGGCCCACAGGAAGGGCTGCCCGTGCACCTCGTAGCGGTACAGGGCGACCGCGGCGGTCGGCTTGCCGTCGGCGACGTAGACGTAGCGGCCGAAGAGCGAGCGCCCCATCGAGCCCTCGAAGCGCTCCCAGGCCTCGGTCTGCTCGACGGGCGCCGGCGTGTTGCCCACGGCGATGCGCATCTCCTTGGCGCTCGCTCGGGTGAGGACTCCGGACGTCTCGGTCGGGGCGGTCGGCACGGGCACGCTGTCTCCTCGGATCTCGGGGTCGCGGGGCGCCCGACGGGCGCCGCTGCGCTGCTACCGGAGCCTATGGACGCCGATGCGCCTCCGTATCATTCCTAAGGATGATTCTCGTCCGGTCTCCGTCGCCGCAGCGGCGGAGGCCCTCGCTCCAGGGGCGCAGGAGCGGGCGCGTGTCGTCAGCGCCCGAGGCGGTGCGCCAGAGCGTTGAGGAGGCGGTACCGGCGCGGCTTGAGGACGATCTCGACAGGCGCCGCGACCCTCGTGATCTCCTGCGTCCACTTCGTCTTGAAGTTGTTGAGCGTGTTGAGCTCGGGAGCGAAGTCCGAGCCGATGGCGACGAGGTCGACTGCCTTGACGCCGTCGGCCTGGAGGGCGAGGAGCCCGGTGTAGAGGGTGAGGTCGGGGGCGTAGTTGCGGCGGGCGTCCTCGCTCGAGGCCGCGACCTCGTAGGTGGCGAAGTCGCCGCGGACGATGAACAGGCCCCAGTTGACGGGGCGGCCCTCCTCGCGGCCGACGAGGAGCCGCGCCATGCCGCGGTCGCGGAAGTAGGTGAAGAAGGTCCAGTAGTAGTCGGCGTCGTGGTCGTGGAAGCCCTGGCGGTCGGCGGTCTCGTGCATGATCGCGATGAGCTCGTCGAAGCCCTCGCGGTCGATGCCCGTCTCCTCGGCGATCGTCGCGCGGCACTCGCGCCCGGCCTTGTTGACGTCGCGGCGCCCGCGCTTCTTCATGCGTGCGCGCAGGTCCTCCTCTGTGCCCGTCGTGTCGATGACGATGGTCGAGTCGTGGCCGTAGATCTGCTGACAGGTGGGGACGATCCCCGCGACGTCCTCGTGGTGGAGGACATGGAGGCGGATGAAGGACTGGGTCGGGTCGACCTTGGCGACCCAGCGGCGCAGCGCGTCGACGAGGGCCTGCTCCTCGCCGGCGGTGGGCTCCTCGCCCACCCACACGGGCGAGCCCTCGGCCCACAGGAAGGCCATGCGGCGGATGTGGTACTGGCGCAGGGTGAGGACGGCGCGGGGGGCGGCGGCGCCTGCGGGCCAGTACGCGACGCGCGTGCCGTTCCAGATCTCGCGCTCGGGGAGGATCTCGGCGTAGCCGTCCCAGGCGACGGCGGCGCGGTGGGGGTAGGGCTGGCCGTCGATGAGCGCGTCGTAGTCGTCGTCGGTGATCGGGCGGAAGATCGCGTGGGAGCTGGGCATGGTTCCTCGTGGGGTTCGGCCGGTCCCGGGGCGGGACGGCGCTGGCTGGGCGGCTGGGCAGGTCGGCGGGCGGAGCGACGGGCTCTCAGAGGTAGAGGCCCTCCGGGTGCGGGTAGAAGCGGCCCAGCTTGCGGAAGTAGTTGAGGCGCATGAGGCGGACGACGACGGCGCGCCGCAGGTCCTTCTCCTCGCGGTTGACGAGCGGGTCCTTCACCGGGCGCCGGCGGGTGACCCGGCGGACCTCGCCGGCCAGGGACGGGCGGCGCAGGTACCGCAGGATGAGGGCGCGCGGGATGAGGCTGTAGACGCCGGGCTCCACGGCGTCGACGCGCTCGCGGCGCTCGCCGTGGACGAGGTCGGCCACCATCGGCTCCATGGGGTTCACGCCGCCCACGTCGACGTAGTAGCAGTTGCGGCCCATGCGCGGGTTGACCTCGAAGAAGTAGTGCCTGCCGTCGCGGGGGTCGATCTTGACGTCGACATTGGCGAAGCCGGTGTAGCCGACCCGCTCGAAGAAGCGCTCGAGCTCGGCGTGGAGCTCGGGGTAGTCGCGGATGAGCATGGCGATGGGGTTGCCGATGGCGGTCGGGTCGTGGTCCTCGACGAGGACCTGCGCGCCGGAGCGCAGGGTGACCGTTCCGTGGGAGTCCACGTAGGCGGTGAGCGAGACGCCGCAGGTGTCGTCGCCGGGGATCATCTCTTGGACGAGGAAGCGGCCGCGGAAGCCGGCCTCCCGCATGGGCCCCCAGATGGCGTCGAGCTCGGCCTGGTCGTCGAGGAAGAAGACCTTGGACTTCCCCTCGAAGGAGACCCTCGAGTAGTCGAGGGCGTCGATGGCCTTGGCGACGACAGGGAAGCGCAGCTCGACCGCGGGCGCCTCCCACTCGCCCTCGGCGGGGTCGGCGAGGTCGACGACGGCGTCGGGCGGGGTCGGGATGTCGAGCTCCCGGCAGAGCTCGTTGAAGCGGGCCTTGTCCTGGACGGTCTCCCACACCTCGAGCGACGGGAAGGGGTGGACGAAGCGGTCTCCGAGCCGCTCGGCGTTGGCGGCGGCGAAGCGGGCGAAGTTGTCGTGATTCGCCATGATGACGAGGGTCGCGCCCGGGTGGGCGTCGGCGAGCTCCTCGAGGGTGGCGATGATGGCCTCGTCGTCCTGGTGGAGCGGGACGTGGTGCACGTCGATGAAGCTCGAGCGGGCGATGGCCTCGATGGGGTCCGGACTGACGCAGACGACCCGCTCCCCCGTGGCCTCGTGCATGAGGCGGGCGAGCGCGTAGGCGCTCGTCTCGCCGGAGACGATGACGGGCAGGACGGTGGCAGGCATGTGCTCTCCCGGTTCGGTGGTCGCGGGCGCCGGTCGCGCACGGCGGGCCCGGTCGCGGGCCGGATCCAGGGTGCCACGGCGCGCCGGGCGCTCCAAGGAGCGCGCGCCGTCGTGTGACGCACCCCGACCGGGGCGGCGCCGGGTCACGCGACGCCCCGGCCTCGGCGGCGCCCGTCACGGAGGTCGACCGCGAGCGCGGGATCGACGAGGACCGGCTCGGCCCGCTCCTCCGCCTCGCGCGCCGCGCGCTCCCGCTCGGCCGCCCGCAGGACGGCGGGCATGCCGCCCTCACCGCTCACGCGCGCGGCGAGGGCGTTGAGGAGGCGGTGGCGGGCCGGCTGGAGGACGAGCTCCATGGGGGCGCCGACGCGGGTGACCCCGGTCGCCCACTTGGTCTTGAACTCGTTGAGGCCCATGAGCGCCGGGTTGTCGTCGGAGCCGATGGCGGCCAGGTCGCAGGTGCGGACGCCGGAGGCCTGCAGGTCGAGCAGGGCCCGGTACAGGGTGACGTCCGGCCCGTGCTGCCGGCGTCCCTCGTCGTCGGAGGCGGCGACCTCCCAGGTCGCGAAGTCGCCGCGGATGATCGCCAGCCCCCAGTTGACGGCGCGCCCGTCGACGCGGCCGACCCACAGGCGAGCCATGCCGCGGTCGCGGAAGTGAGTGAGGAAGCGCCAGTAGTAGTCGACGTCGTGCTCGTGGAAGCCCTGCCGCTGCGCGGTGGCGTGCAAGACGCCGTAGACCTCCTCGAAGGCGGTGCGGTCGACGCCCGTCTCCTCCTCGACGACGACGCGGGTGCGCCGCAGGGAGCGGTTGACGCCGCGGCGGCCGCGGCCCTTCATCCGTGAGCGCAGCGCCTCCTCGTCGCCGTCGAGGTCGATGACGACCGTCGAGTCGTGCGCGTAGAGCTGCTGGCAGGTGGGGACGACGCCGGGAACCTCCTCGTGGTGGAGGACGGCGAGCCGGACGAGGGCCTGGGCCGGGTCGACAGAGGAGACCCAGCGGCGCAGGTCCGCGACGAGCGCGCGCTCCTCCTCCGGGGTCGGGTCGCCGCCGGGCCCCAGCGGCGAGCCCGCCGCCCAGAGGACGGGCAACCGGTGGATGTGGAAGCGGCGAAGGGTGAGCAGGGCGCGCGGGCTGCCGTCGACGCACCAGGCGGTGCGGGCGCCCTGCCAGAGCTCGCGCTCCGGGAGGAGGACGGCGTAGTCGTCCCACTCGACCGAGGCGCGGTGCGGCACGAGGGTCCCCGCGCAGAGCCGCGCGTACTCCTCGTCGCTGACGGCTCGGAAGGTCCCGGTGAGCGTCCTACGGGTGCGGTGGAGCAGCGCCATGGCGCCTGTCCTCTCATGAGCGGGTGTCCGGTTGTCATGGGAGGACCTGGTGACCGGGGAACAACGAGACCCGGCTCCCTGCTGGGAACCGGGTCTCGGTGGGTGGTGGGCGATACTGGGATCGAACCAGTGACCTCTTCCGTGTCAGGGAAGCGCGCTCCCGCTGCGCCAATCGCCCGAGCGGATGACGGGACTCGAACCCGCGACCCTCACCTTGGCAAGGTGATGCTCTACCAACTGAGCCACATCCGCGTGCCGCAACCGCTGAGCGGTGCGGGCAGAAAGTTAGCAGAG
>SKEM01000592.1_pt1 | contig 23227 bp, 19 predicted proteins | sample 4826731 | NCBI WGS metagenome assembly SKEM01 (sample SAMN11008809, study PRJNA524170) | human gut metagenome | biome: Human fecal sample; material: Feces; isolation source: fecal sample from pouch patient p37 | host: Homo sapiens | place: Israel: Tel-Aviv | collected 2015-07-27
GTCGGGCTCATAACCCGAAGGTCGTAGGTTCAAATCCTGCTCCCGCAATATGGCTCGGTAGCTCAGTTGGTAGAGCAATGGATTGAAGCTCCATGTGTCGGCGGTTCGATTCCGTCTCGCGCCATTTTTGTTAAGCGGGTGTAGTTTAGTGGTAAAACTACAGCCTTCCAAGCTGTTGTCGCGAGTTCGATTCTCGTCACCCGCTTTATTTGGATATTTTAGCCAAGCATTTGCTTGGGCGCGTAGCTCAGATGGTTAGAGCGCACGCCTGATAAGCGTGAGGTCGGTGGTTCGATTCCACTCGTGCCCATATTGGAGAATTACTCAAGAGGCTGAAGAGGACGGTTTGCTAAATCGTTAGGTCGGGTAACCGGCGCGGGGGTTCGAATCCCCCATTCTCCGTAGTATTATGACGAATTATCTTTAAGATAATTCGTTTTCTTTTTTTGAGGTGACAAAATGAAAAATAGTTTTTATCGATTTCTTCTTTATGGGTTTATTATTTTTCTATTTTTTGTAATGCTTTTTTCTTTTGTCTTTACTAATAAAAAATTAACCAAGGATATCTCGTCTAATGTTTCGGGTTTCGTTACCAAAGTAGACTCAGTGGTTTCAGTTCCATTTACTGCTTTATCAAAATCTCATAATGTTATTTCTGATCTCTTATCAACCTATAATGAGAATCAAGATTTAAAAAAATCTTTATCGAATTTAGAAAATCAATCATCTATTATTTCTAACTTGCAAGAAGAGAATGATTCTTTAAGAGCTTCGCTTAATCTTTCGGACAAGCTAAGTCGTGATACTGTTCTCACTGCTGAAGTTTCTATGCGACCTTCTGTGACTTGGTTAAAAGAGTTAACGATTAATGTCGGTAAGTCTAAGAATGTTAGTAAATCTATGCTAGCAACTTCTAATGGTGGAGTAATTGGTTTTGTAACTAAGGTATATGATGATACTACTACTATTTCTTTACTTTCTAGTAGTTCTAGTGATAGTTACCTTGCTTCTAGCGTCAAATCAGAGGATGATAACCAGATTTTCGGGATTATATCTCGTTATGATAATAAAAAGAAGCTGTTAGAGATGACACAACTCAATTCATCTTCTAACGTTAAGGTTGGGACTGAAGTAGTTACAAGTGGTCTTGATGATGTATCAGTAAAGGATGTTCCAATTGGTACTGTAGACTCTGTGAGTGATTATGAAGGAAATCGTACGATTTTGGTAAAACCTTATGCTGATTTTGATAAAATTTCTTATGTTACTTTAGTTGGAGATGGTAAATAATATGAAATTGTCCAAGTATTCTATTATTCCTTTCTTGCTTAGTATTGTTCCTTTTCTATGGGATGGTCATATTTCGATGATACTTAATCATTATTTATCTCCTGAATTTTTTCTATCATCTCATCTTTTTATTATTTATATTTTCATCTTAACTCTTGATTTTTCAAATAAGTATTCGTTTCTATACCTTGTTTGTTTTGGATTTCTTTATGATACCTATTATTTCAAAACAGTTGGTATAGTAATTCTAACGTTGCCACTATTATGCTATCTGTTAACTCAGCTAGGTCGAATTGTTAAGAGAAATACCTATGTTGATTTTTTGTTAATGTTTTTATTCTTATTTCTCTTTGATGCCATAAATTTTGGCTTTGCCTTATTTTATGGTTTCTCCAATGAGTCTGTGACGGATTTTATTATTTATCAACTAAGTCCTAGTATAGTGTTTAATCTTTTGATCTTTATCTTTATTAAACCTATTCTTGAAAAATTATTTTTGTATCTGTCAGTTGATAGATTTAAATAGAACTGTAATATTGGCGTAACAAAGTTTGCGCCATTTTTTGATACAATTAAAAGGTCTTATCGAAAAGGAGTAGTATTTTATATTATGAAAAAACGTATTCTTTCAGCAGTGTTGGTAAGTGGTGTAACCTTATCAGCAGCTGCATCAGTACATGCAGAGGATTATGATTCGCAAATCGCTGCTGCAGATAACGCAATTAGTAACCTTGCTTCTCAACAAGAGACTGCACAAGCGCAAGTTGCTACAATCCAATCTCAAGTATCTACACTTAGAACACAAAAATCAGAATTGGAAACTAAAAATGCTGAACTTGAAAAAGTATCAGCAGATTTGGAATCTGAAATTCAAGAATTATCAAGTAAAATTGTAGCTCGTCAAGATTCTTTGGCGAAACAAGCTCGTAGTGCTCAACAAAATAATACTGCGACTAGCTACATTAACTCTATCTTGAACTCTAAGTCAATCTCTGAAGCTATTACTCGTATCACAGCTATTTCAAAAGTTGTTACAGCTAATAATGACATGTTGACAAAACAAGAGTCTGATCAAAAAGAGCTTGCTGCAAAACAAGAACAAAACCAAGCTGCGATTAATGAGATTGCAACTAATAAAGCAGAACTTGAAACTACAGAAGCTGGTTTGACAACTCAACAAGCAGAACTAGAAGCAGCACAAGTTGCTTTGGCTGCAGAATTGGCTACAGCTCAAGATGAAAAAACATCACTTGTTTCTGCTAAATCAACTGCAGAAGCAGTGGCAGCTTCAACTGCAGCATCAGTTGCTCAGTCTCAAGCAATTGCAGAATCAGAGGCAGCAGCACAAGCAGTAGCATCTTCAGAAGCGGCAGCATTTGTAGCTCAATCAGAGGCGGCAGCAACTTCAGAAGCTGTAGCTCAACCTTCAGAAGCTACTGTTTCAGAAACAGCAACAGCCTCAGAAGCAGCACAAGAACCTGTTTCATCAGAAACTTCAGAAGCAACACAAGAGCCAACTGTTGCAACTTCAGAAGCAACACAAGAGCCTGAAGCACAGCCAGAATCAGCTGCCTCAGAGGCACAACAAGAGCCTGCTGCTCCAGCAACATCTGAAGCACAACCAGAATCAGCTGCTCCAGCAGCTTCAGAAGCACCAGCTCCTGCTAGCGAAGCACCTGCAGCAACTTCAGAAGCACCAGCAAGTCAAGCACCTGCAGCTTCAGAAGCACCAGCTCCAGCAGCTGAAACACCTAAAGTATCAGCTGCCTCAACTCCTAATACATATCCTGTTGGTCAATGTACTTGGGGTGCTAAATCATTAGCTTCATGGGTTGGTAATTACTGGGGTAATGCTAAAAACTGGATTGCTAGCGCACAAGCAGCTGGCCACTCAGTTGGTACAACTCCTGTAGCCGGAGCAATTGCGGTTTGGCCAAATGATGGTGGTGGTTATGGTCACGTAGCTTACGTAACATCAGCATCAGGTGCAAATTCAATTCAAGTTATGGAATCAAACTATGCTGGTAACATGTCAATCGGTAACTACCGTGGTACATTTGATCCAACATCTTCAGCTCATGGTGGTTCTGTATACTATATTTACCCATAATGACTACAAAAAGGCGATTCGAATTTTCTCGAATCGTTTTTATTTTATAGCAAAATGTCTTTACTTTCTGGAATTACTTTTAGACGGGAAAATGTCGAGGTTAAGGTTAAATCTTTTTAGTCTTGTTAAGTTACTGTGACACCATTTATTTTGCATTGAAAATCAATCTAAAAAAAGGTAGAATGGTTTAGTAGATATTTTGGAGGAAATCATGTCTTATACGAATTTGAAGTTGTTTGCTTTATCGTCTAACCAGGAATTAGCAGCAAAAGTTGCTGATAAAATGGGTATTGAACTCGGAAAATCAAGTGTTCGTGAATTTTCAGATGGTGAGATTCAAGTTAATATTGAAGAATCTATCCGTGGTCATCACGTTTTTATTCTTCAATCTACAAGCTCTCCTGTAAATGATAACTTGATGGAAATCTTGATTATGGTTGATGCGCTAAAACGTGCAAGTGCAGAAACGATCAGTGTTGTTATGCCTTATTATGGTTATGCACGTCAAGACCGTAAGGCACGTTCACGTGAGCCAATCACATCTAAATTGGTTGCTAATATGCTTGAGGTTGCAGGTGTTGATCGACTTTTGACAGTTGACCTCCATGCTTCTCAAATTCAAGGATTCTTTGATATTCCTGTAGACCATTTGATGGGTGCTCCACTTATCGCAGATTACTTTGATCGTGCTGGTCTTACTGGAGATGATGTTGTTGTTGTTTCTCCAGACCATGGTGGTGTGACTCGTGCACGAAAACTTGCTCAATGTTTGAAAACACCAATCGCAATCATTGATAAACGTCGTAGTGTTGATAAAATGAACACTTCTGAGGTTATGAATATCATTGGTAACGTTGAAGGTAAAACATGTATCTTGATTGATGATATGATTGATACTGCGGGTACCATCTGTCATGCGGCGGATGCGCTTGCTGAAGCTGGTGCAACTCATGTCTATGCCTCATGTACTCACCCTGTATTGTCAGGTCCAGCACTTGATAATATTCAAAAATCTGCTATTGAGAAGCTTGTTGTATTGGACACGATTTATCTTCCAGAAGAACGTTTGATTGATAAGATTGAACAAATTTCAATTGCTGATTTGATTTCAGAGGCAATTATTCGTATTCATGAAAAACGTCCATTGTCACCTTTGTTTGAAATGGGCCATAAATAGACTAAAGCTAGCTTGGGCTAGCTTTTTTTGGTGTTTAAATGCGTTTGAGTTTTTGATATAATGTAAGGCATAATTGCAAAGAGGTGACAGTGATGGATTTAACACAACGTTTTAATAAAAATTTAGATAAGATTGAAGTTTCGATGATTCGTCAGTTTGACCAATCAATTTCAGATGTACCAGGTATCAAAAAGTTGACACTTGGTGAACCTGATTTTACGACTCCAGATCATGTGAAAGAAGCAGCTAAAGCTGCTATCGATGCTAACCAGTCTCACTATACAGGTATGGCAGGACTTCCTGCTTTGCGTCAAGCTGCTGCAGATTTTGTTAAAGAAAAATACAATCTAACTTACAACCCAGATAATGAAATTCTGGTGACTATTGGAGCTACAGAGGCACTCTCTGCGACTTTGACAGCTATCCTGGAACCTGGTGACACTGTTCTTCTTCCTGCGCCTGCTTATCCTGGCTATGAACCAATTGCTAATCTCGTTGGTGCTGAAATTGTTGAAATTGATACAACTGCTAATGATTTTGTTTTGACTCCAGAAATGTTGGAAAAGGCGATTCTAGAGCAGGGAGATAAGCTTAAAGCCGTTTTGCTTAACTACCCAACTAATCCAACAGGTGTGACTTACTCACGTCAACAGATTAAAGATTTAGCTGAAGTTCTGAAAAAATACGATATTTTTGTTGTTAGTGATGAAGTTTACTCTGAGCTAACTTATGTGGACCAACATGTATCTATTGCTGAGTATCTGCCGGAACAAACGATTTTGATTAATGGTTTGTCTAAATCTCATGCGATGACAGGATGGCGTATTGGTTTGATTTTTGCACCTGCAGTCTTGACGGCTCAGTTGATTAAGAGTCACCAGTATTTGGTAACAGCTGCAGCTACTATGGCACAATTTGCAGCTATTGAAGCCTTATCTGCTGGTAAGGATGATGCACAGCCAATGAAAGTTGAGTATTTGAAGCGTCGTGATTATATTCTTGAAAAAATGACTGAACTTGGTTTCAAAATTATTAAACCTGATGGTGCTTTCTATATCTTTGCTAAGATTCCAGAAGGCTATCCTCAAGATTCCTTTAAGTTCTGTCAAGACTTTGCTCGTGAAAAGGCTATTGCGATTATCCCAGGGGTTGCTTTTGGGAAGTATGGTGAAGGCTATGTTCGTTTGTCGTATGCAGCTAGCATGGATACTATTGAAACAGCTATGGCTCGTTTGAAAGAGTTTATGGAAGAACATGCAGAAGCTTGAGAGTAGAGGGCTTGTCCTCTTCAATCGTAATTATCGTGAGAACGATAAGCTAGTTAAGATTTTTACCGAGCAAGCTGGGAAACGGATGTTTTTTGTTAGAGGTGGTGGGTCAGGTAAATTAAGTGCTGTGATTCAACCTTTAACCATCGCTGATTTCATAATGACTGTAAATGATGAGGGCTTATCTTTCATAGAGGATTATAGCCAGGCAGAGTCCTTCAAGGAAATTACAAGCGATATTTTCAAGCTGTCTTATGCGACTTATTTAGCTGCTCTGACGGATGCTGCTATTGCTGACGGTGTGGCAGATGCACAATTATTTGCATTCTTGGAGAAGACGCTTGAATTAATGGAAGAAGGCTTGGATTATGAAATCTTGACTAATATCTTTGAAATTCAGGTTTTAGACCGTTTCGGTGTACGATTGAATTTTCACGAGTGTGTCTTTTGCCATCGTGTAGGCCTTCCTTTCGACTTTTCGTATAAGTTCTCGGGGTTACTTTGTCCAAATCACTACGCAGAGGATGAAAGGCGTAGTCACTTAGATCCTAATGTACCTTATCTTTTAGATCGTTTTCAGGGGCTTTCTTTTGAGGAATTGAGAAGCATATCTGTTAAGGATGACATGAAACGAAAGCTACGACATTTTATTGATGACCTCTATGATAATTATGTTGGAATACATCTTAAAAGTAAGAAGTTTATTGATAATCTAAATTCTTGGGGCCATATTATGAATAAAGAAGATAGTGCTGACTAGACATTATCTTCTTTTTGTTTCACGTGAAACAGGAAAGTAATGGTTTTCAGTCTCAGGGGTTAAAATGCAAGTCAGTTCGTGCTATAATAAGAAGATAATAAGCTGAAAGACTCTGCTAGAAACAGTGAACTAGTCTATTTTAGTTACATAATATTTTATTGATAGAAATCTGAGTTTATGTTTTAAGGCAGAGGACAAGAGGGAGAATGCTATGCATGTAATTGCAGTAGATGCTATGGGTGGCGATAATGCGCCACAAGCAATTGTAGAGGGTGTCAACCAAGCTATAGCAGATTTCAAAGATATTGAAATCCAGCTTTATGGTGATGAAGCTAAAATTAAGACCTATTTGACAGCGAATGAACGTGTGAGCATTGTGCATACTGATGAAAAGATAAATTCGGATGATGAGCCAGCTAAAGCCATTCGTAAGAAGAAAAAAGCTTCAATGGTCTTAGGTGCACAGGCTGTTAAGGAGAAAAAAGCAAGTGCCGTGATTTCTGCGGGAAATACAGGTGCCCTTCTGGCTGCAGGTCTCTTTGTGGTCGGACGTATTAAGGGAGTTGAGCGTCCAGGTCTTATGTCAACAATGCCAAGTTTTACTGGTCAACCCTTTGATATGCTTGATTTGGGTGCTAATGCGGAAAATACAGCTAGTCATTTGCATCAATATGCTATTTTAGGATCTTTCTATGCTAAAAATGTGCGTGGAATTGCCAACCCTCGTGTAGGTCTCCTTAATAATGGGACTGAGGAAACAAAGGGGGATAGTCTTCGTAAGGAGGCTTTTGAGCTCTTATCTAAGGAGCCAAGTATTAACTTTGTTGGTAATGTTGAGGCGCGTGAAATCATGTCTGGAGCTGCTGATGTAGTAGTAGCTGATGGTTTCACGGGAAATGCAGTTCTTAAGGCAATTGAAGGAACGGGACTTGGTGCCATGAAGACCCTTAAGTCAGCTATCATGAATGGTGGTCTTAAAGCTAAGTTAGGTGCCTTCCTATTGAAAGACAGCCTAAAAGGGATGAAAGAGACGATGGATTACTCTAGCGCTGGAGGTGCGGTTCTCTTTGGTCTTAAAGCTCCCGTAGTAAAATGTCATGGATCTAGTGATGCTAAGGCGGTTTACTACACTATTAAGCAGGTTCGTACGATGCTTGATACTAAGGTTGTTGAGCAGCTAGTTGAAGCCTTTAGTCCGAAAGAGGAGGCTAACTGATGAGTAGAGTAGAAATTCTTCAGAAAATGCAGCTCGTTATTCAAGAGCAGATGGGTAAAGAGGACATTGTTTTAACCGAAGCTACCAAATTAGATGACTTGGGTGTGGATTCAATAGAGCTTATGGAATTCATTATTAATTTGGAGGATGAGTTCGACCTTGAGATTTCCGATGATACTATTGACCATATGGTTAAGGTAGCTGATTTGTTGGACTATTTGTCTGGGGAATTGAATAAAGAATAAGAAAGCTAGACATAATAATATAATAGTTATTTACTATACGATTGTTATTTTGTTGGAGTGAGGCAAGAAACTAAATGTTATATAGATTTAGTTCTGTCACACTCCTTTTTTCTATACATTATTTATTAAAAAACTCTAAAAAAGAACTAAAACACGAACGTTATTTTTTTAACCAAGTAATAAAGTTTGCTATATGTTGGTTTTTGGATTCTGGTGTGGTATAATTAAGACGAATAAACTTGAAAGGCGAACAATTCCATGTCAAACCAACTGATTTATACTGGGAAAGCTAAAGATATTTATAGTACAGAAGACGAAAATGTGATTAAGTCGGTCTATAAGGACCAGGCAACCATGCTTAATGGTGCTCGTAAGGAGACTATTAAAGGAAAAGGTGTGCTAAATAATCAGATTTCGTCTCTTATTTTTGAAAAATTGAATGCTGCGGGTGTAGCTACTCACTTTATCGAACGTATTTCTGATACCGAACAACTTAACAAGAAAGTTACTATCATTCCTTTGGAGGTTGTTCTTCGTAATGTTACTGCGGGTTCTTTCTCTAAACGTTTTGGCGTTGAAGAAGGTTTGGACTTGAAAACTCCAATCGTTGAATTTTACTACAAGAACGATGATTTGGATGACCCATTCATCAATGATGAGCATGTGAAGTTCTTGGATATTGCCAATGATGAACAAATTGCTTATATCAAGGAAGAAACGCGTCGTATCAATGAATTGCTGAAAGATTGGTTTGCACAAATTGGTCTTCGCTTGATTGACTTCAAATTGGAATTTGGTTTTGATAAGGATGGCAAGATTATCTTGGCAGATGAATTCTCACCAGATAACTGCCGCCTCTGGGATGCTGAAGGGCACCATATGGACAAGGATGTCTTCCGTCGTGATCTTGGTAGCTTGACAGATGTTTATGAAGTTGTATTGGAAAAATTGCAAGGATTGAAGTAGCCTTTTACAAATAGAATACTTGGTCTTCACTACAATCTTTAAGTAGAAATAGATAAAGGAAATAAAATGGATAAACGTATTTTCGTTGAGAAAAAAGCTGATTTTCGTGTGAAATCTCAGTCTTTAGTAAAAGAATTAAAGCATAATCTTCAGTTGAAAACTTTGAATGATCTTCGTATTGTTCAGGTTTACGATGTCTTTAATTTGGCAGAGGACTTGTTTGCGCGTGCGGAAAAACACATCTTCTCTGAGCAAGTGACTGATACTGTTTTGGACGAGGCTGCGGTTAAGGCTGATCTTGAGAAGTATGCTTTCTTTGCTATCGAAAGTTTGCCTGGTCAATTTGACCAACGTGCGGCATCTTCACAAGAAGCTTTGCTTTTGCTTGGTAGTTCAAATGATGTAACAGTGAACACAGCACAATTGTACTTGGTTAACAAGGATATTGATGCGAATGAGTTGGAGGCTGTCAAAAACTACCTTTTGAACCCAGTGGATTCTCGTTTCAAAGATATCACTGTTGGTATTGCTAAACAGGATTTCTCTGAGTCTGACAAGACCATTCCAAGCTTGGATTTCTTTGAAACTTATACGGCAGAAGATTTTGCTAACTATAAAGCTGAGCAAGGATTGGCAATGGAAGTGGATGACCTTCTCTTCATCCAAGATTACTTCAAATCTATTGGACGTGTACCAACTGAGACTGAGTTGAAGGTTTTGGATACCTACTGGTCTGACCACTGCCGTCACACAACTTTCGAGACTGAGTTGAAAAACATCGACTTCTCAGCTTCTAAATTTGAAAAACAATTGCAAGCGACTTATGACAAATATATCGCCATGCGTGATGAGTTGGGACGTACAGAAAAACCTCAAACCTTGATGGATATGGCGACTATTTTTGGCCGTTATGAGCGTGCTAATGGTCGTTTGGATGACATGGAAGTGTCTGATGAAATCAATGCTTGCTCAGTTGAAATTGAAGTGGATGTCAATGGTGTCAAAGAACCATGGCTTCTCATGTTCAAGAACGAAACTCACAACCACCCAACTGAGATTGAACCATTTGGTGGAGCGGCTACTTGTATCGGTGGTGCCATTCGTGACCCATTGTCAGGGCGTTCATACGTATACCAAGCGATGCGTATCTCAGGTGCTGGTGATATTACAACACCAATTGCTGAAACTCGCGCTGGTAAATTGCCACAACAAGTGATTTCTAAAACAGCAGCTCACGGTTATTCTTCATACGGTAACCAAATTGGTCTTGCAACAACTTATGTTCGTGAATACTTCCACCCAGGTTTCGTTGCTAAGCGTATGGAGCTAGGTGCAGTTGTCGGTGCGGCTCCTAAGGAAAATGTTGTCCGTGAAAAACCTGAAGCAGGTGATGTGATTATCTTGCTCGGTGGTAAGACTGGACGTGACGGTGTCGGTGGTGCGACAGGTTCTTCTAAAGTTCAAACGGTTGAATCTGTTGAAACAGCTGGTGCTGAGGTTCAAAAAGGAAATGCCATCGAAGAACGTAAGATTCAACGTCTTTTCCGTAATGGGGATGTGACACGTCTTATCAAAAAATCAAATGACTTTGGTGCTGGTGGTGTCTGTGTGGCTATCGGTGAATTGGCAGATGGTCTTGAAATTGATCTAGACAAAGTGCCATTGAAATACCAAGGTTTGAATGGTACAGAAATTGCCATCTCTGAATCTCAAGAACGTATGGCCGTAGTGGTTCGTCCAGAAGATGTAGATGCCTTCGTTGCTGAATGTAACAAAGAAAATATTGATGCTGTTGTCGTTGCGACAGTGACTGAAAAACCAAATCTTGTTATGCACTGGAATGGTGAAACAATCGTTGATTTGGAACGTCGTTTCCTTGATACAAACGGTGTACGTGTTGTCGTAGATGCTAAGGTGGTTGACAAGGATGTCAAGCTTCCAGAAGAACGTCAAACATCTGCTGAAACCCTTGAAGCTGATACTCTTGAAGTCTTGGCTGACCTTAATCATGCCAGTCAAAAAGGTTTACAAACCATCTTTGATAGCTCAGTTGGTCGTTCAACAGTTAATCACCCACTTGGTGGTCGCTACCAAATCACACCAACGGAAGCTTCTGTACAGAAATTGCCAGTCCAACATGGCGTGACAACAACTGCTTCTGTTATGACGCAAGGATTCAACCCTTATGTAGCAGAATGGTCTCCATATCATGGCGCTGCCTATGCAGTAATCGAAGCAACAGCTCGTTTGGTTGCTGCTGGTGCAAACTGGTCTAAGGCTCGCTTCTCTTATCAGGAATACTTCGAGCGTATGGATAAACAAGCGGAGCGCTTTGGTCAACCAGTATCAGCTCTCCTTGGATCAATCGAAGCTCAGATTCAACTTGGTTTGCCATCTATCGGTGGTAAAGACTCTATGTCTGGTACCTTTGAAGAATTGACAGTACCACCAACCTTGGTTGCTTTTGGGGTAACAACTGCAGATAGCCGTAAGGTTCTTTCTCCAGAATTCAAAGCTGTGGGTGAAAATATTTACTACATTCCTGGTCAAGCTTTGGCACAAGAAATTGACTTTGATCTCATCAAGTCTAACTTTGCTAAGTTTGAAGCCATCCAAGCTGACCATAAAGTCACATCTGCATCAGCTGTCAAATATGGTGGTGTCGTTGAAGCACTTGCCCTTGCAACATTTGGTAACCATATTGGTGCCACTGTAACCCTTGAAAATATTGAGACTGCCTTGACAGCTCAATTGGGTGGATTCGTCTTCACATCTCCAGAAGAGATTTCAGGTGTTGCCAAGATTGGACAAACAGCAGCTGACTTTACACTTACTGTCAATGGTGTAACGCTTGATGGACACAAACTTGACAGTGCCTTCCAAGGTAAATTGGAAGAGGTTTACCCAACGGAATTTGCACAAGCAACTGAGTTAGAAGAAGTACCAGCTGTGGCATCAGATGCTGTGATCAAAGCTAAAGAAACAGTTGAGACACCAGTGGTTTACATTCCAGTATTCCCAGGTACTAACTCTGAGTACGATTCAGCTAAGGCCTTTGAAAAAGAAGGTGCAAAAGTTAACTTGGTACCATTTGTAACACTTAATGAAGAAGCTATTGTCAAGTCTGTTGACATCATGGTTGACAATATCGAAAAAGCTAACATTATCTTCTTTGCAGGTGGCTTCTCAGCAGCAGATGAACCAGATGGATCAGCTAAATTTATCGTTAACATCTTGCTCAATGAAAAAGTACGTGCAGCTATTGATAGCTTCATCGAACGTGGTGGTTTGATTATTGGTATCTGTAACGGATTCCAAGCCCTTGTTAAATCAGGTCTTCTTCCATACGGTAACTTTGAAGATGCAAGCAGCACGAGTCCAACCCTCTTCTACAATGATGCCAACCAACACGTGGCTAAGATGGTTGAAACACGTATTGCCAACACGAACTCACCATGGCTTGCCGGAGTAGAAGTTGGTGATATCCATGCCATCCCAGTATCACACGGTGAAGGTAAATTTGTCGTGACAGCTGAGGAATTTGCAGAGCTTCGTGACAATGGTCAAATCTTTACCCAATATGTTGACTTCGAAGGTAAACCAAGCATGGATTCTAAATACAATCCAAATGGATCTGTGAATGCTATCGAAGGTATCACAAGTAAGAACGGTCAAATTATTGGTAAGATGGGTCACTCAGAACGTTTCGAAGACGGTCTCTTCCAAAATATTCCAGGAAATAAAGACCAACACCTCTTTGCGTCAGCGGTTAAATACTTTACTGGAAAATAATAGAGTGCCAAGTGCACTCAGTAATGATATTTTTCAATGTAGCAGTAGTTCTAAAGAGCTTGAAAACTTGAGTTCACATTAGTGAAATGAGAGGCTAGGAACAGTTTTTCGTTTGCATAACATTAGGAAAATATCAAAAATAAAAGGTATAAAAAATGACATACGAAGTTAAATCTCTTAATGAAGAATGTGGTGTTTTTGGTATCTGGGGTCACCCGGATGCTGCCAAATTAACTTATTTCGGACTTCACAGTCTCCAACACCGTGGTCAAGAGGGAGCAGGAATTCTCTCAAATGATGCGGGTCAATTGAAGCGTCATCGTGATATGGGGCTTCTCTCAGAAGTTTTCCGTGATCCAGCCAACTTGGATAAGCTAACTGGAACGGCTGCTATCGGTCATGTTCGTTATGCGACTGCTGGTGAAGCTTCTGTAGACAATATTCAACCATTCATGTTTAAGTTTCACGATGGACAGCTTGGTCTTGCTCATAATGGGAATTTGACTAATGCAGAGTCACTAAGACATGAGTTGGAGAAAAATGGAGCTATCTTAAACTCAACTTCTGACTCAGAAATCTTAGCTCACTTGATTCGCCGTAGCCACAACCCATCATTCATGGGTAAAGTAAAAGAAGCTCTGAGCACTGTTAAAGGTGGATTTGCTTATCTTCTTATGATTGAGGACAAGCTTATTGCAGCTTTGGATCCAAATGGCTTCCGTCCCCTTTCTCTTGGTAAGATGAGCAATGGTGCTATCGTGGTTTCATCTGAAACATGTGCCTTTGAGGGTGTTGGTGCAGAATGGATTCGGGATGTAAATCCAGGTGAGGTTGTTATCATCGATGATAATGGCATCACTTACGATACCTATACAACGGATACGCAATTGGCTGTTTGTTCGATGGAGTATATCTACTTTGCCCGTCCTGATTCAAATATCCAAGGGGTCAATGTCCATACAGCTCGTAAACGTATGGGTGCTCAATTGGCACGTGAGTTCAAACATGAAGCAGATATTGTCGTTGGTGTGCCTAATTCATCACTTAGCGCAGCCATGGGATTTGCGGAAGAATCAGGCTTGCCAAATGAAATGGGCTTGATTAAAAACCAATACACCCAACGTACCTTTATCCAACCAACACAAGAATTGCGTGAGCAAGGGGTTCGTATGAAGCTCTCTGCCGTATCCGGTGTTGTTAAAGGAAAACGTGTGGTTATGATTGACGACTCTATTGTACGTGGGACAACATCACGCCGTATCGTTAATTTGCTAAAAGAAGCAGGAGCAACAGAGGTCCACGTGGCAATCGGTAGCCCAGCCCTTGCTTACCCATGTTTCTACGGTATCGATATTCAAACACGTAAGGAATTGATTGCGGCCAATCATACAGTAGAAGAAACTCGCGAAATTATTGGTGCGGATAGCTTGACTTACTTGTCTATTGATGGCTTGATTGATTCTATTGGAATTGACACAGATGCACCAAACGGTGGCCTTTGTGTGGCTTACTTTGATGGTAAATATCCAACACCATTGTATGACTACGAAGAACGCTATTTGGAAAGTTTGAAAGAACACACTTCTTTCTATTAAGAGCAGTGCAGAAGAAAAAAGAGGAAAAAATTATGTCTAAAAATGCTTACGCTCAATCGGGTGTGGATGTTGAAGCAGGTTATGAAGTTGTTGAACGTATCAAAAAACACGTTGCCCGTACAGAGCGTGCAGGTGTCATGGGAGCTCTCGGTGGCTTCGGTGGTATGTTCGACCTTTCAAAAACAGGTGTCAAAGAGCCTGTTTTGATCTCAGGTACAGATGGTGTCGGTACTAAACTCATGCTTGCTATTAAGTACGACAAACACGATACTATCGGTCAAGACTGTGTTGCTATGTGTGTTAACGATATCATCGCCGCAGGTGCTGAGCCCCTTTACTTCCTTGACTACGTAGCAACTGGTAAAAATGAACCAGCTAAATTGGAGCAGGTCGTTGCTGGTGTTGCTGAAGGTTGTGTGCAAGCTGGTGCAGCCCTTATTGGTGGTGAAACTGCTGAAATGCCTGGTATGTATGGTGAAGACGACTATGATTTGGCAGGTTTCGCGGTAGGTATCGCAGAAAAATCTCAAATCATCGACGGCTCAAAAGTAGCTGAAGGTGACGTGCTTCTTGGACTTGCTTCAAGTGGTATCCACTCAAATGGTTACTCACTCGTGCGTCGTGTCTTTGCTGATTACACAGGTGAAGAAGTTCTTCCAGAACTTGAAGGCAAAAAACTTAAAGACGTTCTTCTTGAACCAACTCGTATCTACGTCAAAGCAGCTTTGCCACTTATCAAAGAAGAATTGGTTAACGGTATTGCCCACATCACAGGTGGTGGTTTCATCGAAAATGTACCACGTATGTTCTCAGATGACTTGGCTGCTGAAATTGATGAAAGCAAAGTGCCAGTTCTTCCAATTTTCAAAGCCCTTGAAAAATATGGCCAAATCAAACATGAAGAAATGTTTGAAATCTTCAACATGGGTATTGGTCTCATGCTTGCGGTTAAACCAGAAAATGTTGAACGTGTCAAAGAACTTCTTGACGAACCTGTTTATGAAATCGGTCGTATTGTGAAGAAAGATGGTGCAAGTGTGGTGATTAAATAATGGTGAAATCACCATTTTATACGGAGAAATTGTAGAAAGGAGTGTTTAGTTAGCAAGTCTAACTGAACACGGGACTCATTTTCTAGGAAAAAAGAGAAATCATTTTGTGTGCAAGCACCCAGCAATGATTTCCTATTTTTCTACGAAACTGTTCGGCTAGCCGAAACGTCCCTTTGTATCGAATATGAAGATTGCTGTTTTTGCCTCTGGCAACGGCTCAAACTTCCAGGTGATTGCGGAACAATTTCCAGTAGAATTTGTCTTTTCAGATCACCGGGATGCCTATGTCTTAGAACGTGCCAAAAATCTTGGTGTGGCTAGCCATGCCTTTGAACTCAAGGAATTTGACAATAAAGCAGCTTATGAAGAAGCTATCGTCAAACTCTTGGATGAACACCAGATTGATTTGGTTTGCTTAGCGGGGTATATGAAAATTGTTGGCCCAACCTTACTAGCAGCTTATGAAGGTCGTATCATAAATATCCACCCGGCTTATCTCCCTGAATTTCCAGGTGCTCATGGCATTGAGGATGCTTGGAATGCAGGTGTTGACCAGTCTGGTGTGACTATTCACTGGGTGGATTCTGGTGTTGATACCGGTAAGGTTATCAAACAAGTCCGTGTGCCACGCCTTGAAGGTGATACCCTTGATACTTTCGAAACTCGCATCCACGAAACAGAGTACAAGCTCTATCCAGAAGTCTTGGATAGTTTGGGAGTTGCACGAAAATAAGAAAGCCCTAGAGCTGAAAGATAATTTTCGACTGTAGCAGATAAAGAACTTTTTTAAAAAAAGGAAAAAAAGAAAATGACTAAACGAGCACTTATTTCAGTCTCAGACAAAGCGGGCATCGTTGAATTTGCCCAAGAACTCAAAAAACTCGGTTGGGACATCATCTCAACAGGTGGTACTAAAGTTGCCCTTGACAATGCTGGGGTAGACACTATCGCCATCGACGATGTGACTGGTTTCCCAGAAATGATGGACGGTCGTGTGAAGACTCTCCACCCAAATATCCACGGTGGTCTCCTCGCTCGTCGTGACCTCGATAGCCACCTTCAAGCGGCCAAGGACAATAATATCGAACTTATCGACCTTGTTGTGGTAAACCTTTACCCATTCAAGGAAACCATCCTCAAACCAGACGTGACTTATGCTGATGCGGTTGAAAACATCGATATCGGTGGGCCATCTATGCTTCGTTCAGCAGCTAAAAACCACGCTAGCGTAACAGTTGTGGTAGACCCTGCTGATTATGCTGTTGTGCTTGGCGAATTGTCAGCAAACGGCGAAACAAGTTACGAAACTCGCCAACGTTTGGCAGCAAAAGTATACCGTCACACAGCTTCATACGACGCTTTGATTGCGGAATACTTCACAGCTCAAGTGGGTGAAACAAAACCTGAAAAACTCACTTTGACCTATGACCTCAAGCAACCAATGCGTTACGGTGAAAACCCTCAACAAGACGCAGACTTCTACCAAAAAGGTTTGCCAACGGCTTACTCAATTGCTTCAGCTAAGCAGCTTAACGGTAAAGAATTGTCATTCAACAATATCCGTGACGCTGATGCCGCTATCCGTATCATCCGTGATTTCAAAGACCGTCCAACAGTTGTGGCTTTGAAACACATGAACCCATGTGGTATCGGTCAAGCTGATGACATCGAAACAGCTTGGGACTACGCTTATGAAGCCGACCCAGTATCAATCTTTGGTGGTATTGTAGTCCTCAACCGTGAAGTTGACGCTGCGACAGCTAGGAAAATGCACGGTGTCTTCCTTGAAATCATCATTGCACCAAGCTATTCCAATGAAGCACTTGAAATCTTGACAACTAAGAAGAAAAACTTGCGTATCCTTGAATTGCCATTTGACGCTCAAGATGCTAGCGAAGTGGAAGCAGAATACACTGGTGTTGTTGGTGGTCTCCTCGTTCAAAACCAAGACGTGGTTAAAGAAAGTCCAGCTGACTGGCAAGTGGTGACTAAACGCCAACCAACTGAGACAGAAGCGACAGCTCTTGAGTTTGCTTGGAAAGCTATCAAGTACGTCAAATCAAATGGTATCATCGTGACTAACGACCACATGACACTTGGTGTTGGCCCAGGTCAAACCAACCGTGTGGCTTCCGTCCGTATCGCCATTGACCAAGCTAAAGACCGTCTTGATGGTGCTGTTCTTGCTTCCGATGCCTTCTTCCCATTTGCAGATAACGTGGAAGAAATCGCCAAAGCAGGTATCAAAGCAATCATCCAACCGGGTGGCTCAGTACGTGACCAAGAGTCAATCGAAGCGGCGGATAAACATGGTTTGACAATGATCTTTACAGGCGTTCGTCACTTCCGTCATTAAGAATTTGCAAAACATCCAAGAAATTGGATGTTTTTTAGATCCCTTAAGTTTCCTTTAAGTTACCCAAGTTATACTAATACCATCCTAAAAACCTTTTCTTTTTCATAAATCTCCTAAGAGCTCAGCACCCGTTGGGCTTTTTTATTTTAGAGTATTAAAAAAACAACCGTTCTCACGATTGTTCAATAGACTTAAACCTTTTCAAGGACAGACTGGGTTACCCAAGTCTTGCGATTTCCGATTTGGACGAGGATGCCATCGCTAGGTGGGTCAATGGCTAGCACTTTGAAGTTACCTGGAATAGTAAAGGTCTCACCAGGATTGAGGTACTGGTCTGAAGTTGGATTGCCTTGTCCATCAACTTCAAGAACAGGTCCAGGATCAACGATATTGTGTTTGGTTGGTGTGCCTCCTGCTAAATCTTGGCTGGTGATGTTATTTCCTACTATAGATGTTACACGGAAAGTACCTGTAAATCGGACAGTATCACCAATGTTGATAGAAGAGTTGGTTGTATTACTAGTCTGAGTTCCTGATTCAAGGTCTTTAAAGTGAATATAGCCGGATACTTGACTTTTATGGAAGCTACGTTTGTGGTATTTCTCAGGTCCTTGCCCCACATCGTAGTTGTACTCCTCAATCGTTACCTGATCTCCTTGAACGTCAGCAACCCAGGCTACATGCCCCATGTGACCGGCCCCGTTGACACCAGCTGAAAACCAAGCGATGCTCCCTACGGCAGGATTCATGTCGACACGGTAACCATTGGCACGTGCGATGCTTCCCCATGTAATGGCATTCCCATAGCCTACAGGTAGGTTGAAACCATTGGTGTTGCTGAGACGATAGGCTGCAAAGGATGTACACTGACGCCAGTACATGGTCCAAGGGTCTACTCCGAAGCCCCCATATTTCCAAGAGGAAGGGTAGTCATCTCCGAGGACAGCCGCCTGAGCAGAGGAGCTACACGAAACCGAAACAGTCGCTAGACAAGCTAGCGGTAAAAGACAATTAAGTAATTTTTTCTTCATTTTTAACCTCCACCTACCTATTCGTAGTTTTTCTGGAAAATGAATATAATTTGTCTATTTTCAAAAAACTATATATAATTATATAAAATAATATATAAGGAGTTAATTATGACTGTTGTAGAGAAGCGTGTTCAAGTAAATTTCCAAACTAACCCGATTTTGTTGGAAAGGGCAAGAAAAATTGTAAAGGCAAATAATTTAGATATGAGTAAATCGTTTAATTTGTTTTTGGAGACGATTGTTGCTACCGAGCAAATACCAGTAATGACGGAGGATGAATTGCTAAAAGAAAGACTGTTTAGGCAGCTTAAAGCTGAGGTAGCAGAGAGTGTAGCTGAGTATCAGGCGGGTAATATGATACCCCTTGAGGAGGTTAAGGATGAATACAACCTATAGTCTTTCACTCACTAAGCGTGCTCGCTCTTCTTTGAGAAGTATATATGACTACATTCGTGATGTACTTTCTAATGAAACAGCTGCCAAGAAGATGGTTTCGAAGCTTTTGCAAGGAATGGAAAGTTTGAAGACTTTTCCTGAGGCTGGTTTTAATGCAGATCAACGTTATGGTAAAAGAATCAATGACACATTTGAGACACGAGCACTTGTCGTTAAACGCTATGTCATACTTTATTTTATAGACGAAAGTAGAAAAGAGATTGTAGTCTCCCATATCTTTAGTTCTAAAAGCGACTATATCAAGTTGTTATAAAAAAATAGTTCCGAGGTTTAAGATATTTTATTTCAAATTTTAAATAAATTTTCCTTTTTCGTAGCCTTCTAAAACTTCCATAGTTGTTGATTTTTTAGGAGACTATGAAAAAGTAAGTTTGTAAAATGTTATAATAGATTTTAAATAAAGAGAGAACAAAAAATGATGAAAGCTAATATACAATACATAGATTTATTTGCGGGAGCTGGTGGCAGTCATTTATAAAAAAGGTTACCAACATTTATAGTTAAGGAATATCTTGTTTCTGAGAATAATTATCATCCAGTCTGGAGCTCGGTCCGTGACCAAGAGTCAATCGAAGCTGCTAATAAACATGGTTTGATAATAATATTTATAGGTGTTAGTCACTTTCGCCATTAAGAGTTTACGGAAATATCCAAAAAAATAGTTGTTTTTAGATACTTTAAGCCTCCCTTAAGCTGCTCAGGATATACTATCATCAATCCTAAATAACTTTCTTCATTTTCATAATCTCCCAAGAGGTGGTCCAAGTGGCTGCCTTTTTTGTGTCCAAATTTGGATACACATCCATATCTCCGAACAAATATGTTATAATAGTTATGTATAATTCGTGAAAATTGCTAATTTTTCCGAATGATTGTCGTTAACGGGCATTTGGCCCTAGTCTTATTTGATATTGAGGTATCTTTCAAATGAAACTTTTGGTTGTTGGTTCTGGTGGTCGTGAACATGCGATTGCCAAGAAATTATTGGAGTCTAAGGACGTTGAGCAAGTTTTTGTGGCTCCTGGTAATGACGGGATGACATTGGACGGTCTTGATTTGATCAATATCGGAATTTCCGAACATTCTAAGCTGATTGACTTCGCAAAAGCGAACGATATTGCTTGGACCTTCATCGGTCCAGACGATGCCCTTGCAGCTGGTATCGTGGATGATTTCAATGCAGCTGGTCTTAAGGCATTTGGTCCGACCAAGGCTGCGGCTGAGCTTGAGTGGTCTAAGGATTTTGCTAAGGAAATCATGGTCAAGTACGACGTTCCGACAGCAGCCTATGGCACATTTTCAGATTTCGAGGAAGCTAAGGCCTACATCGAGGAAAAAGGCGCTCCAATTGTTGTCAAGGCAGACGGCTTGGCCCTTGGGAAAGGTGTCGTCGTTGCTGAAACGGTTGAGCAAGCCGTCGAAGCTGCTCACGAGATGCTTTTGGATAATAAATTCGGTGATTCAGGTGCGCGTGTGGTCATCGAGGAATTCCTTGACGGGGAAGAGTTCTCTCTCTTTGCCTTTGTCAATGGGGACAAGTTCTACATCATGCCAACGGCTCAGGACCACAAACGTGCTTATGATGGCGACAAGGGTCCTAACACTGGTGGGATGGGTGCCTATGCGCCAGTTCCTCACTTGCCACAGAGCGTGGTTGACACAGCGGTTGACACCATTGTCAAGCCAGTCCTCGAAGGTATGATTAAAGAAGGTCGTCCTTACACCGGTGTCCTTTACGCTGGACTTATTTTGACAGCTGACGGCCCTAAAGTCATCGAGTTCAACTCACGTTTTGGTGACCCTGAAACACAAATCATCTTGCCTCGTTTGACATCTGACTTTGCACAAAATATCACTGATATTTTGGATGGCAAAGAGCCAACTATCACTTGGACGGACAAGGGTGTGACACTAGGCGTGGTTGTAGCCTCAAACGGATACCCACTCGCTTATGAGAAAGGTGTCAAGCTTCCAGACAAGACAGAGGGTGACATCATCACTTACTATGCTGGTGCTAAATTCGCTGAAAATGGCCAAGATCTCCTCTCAAACGGAGGACGTGTTTACATGCTAGTCACAACAGCAGACACCGTCAAAGATGGCCAAAACATCATCTACAACGAACTCGACAAACAAAACACAGAAGGCCTCTTCTACCGAAATGACATTGGTAGCAAAGCTAACAAATAATTGGCGACCGTAGGTCGAAAAAGGCGAGCGAAAGCGAGCCAAACACGATAATGGTCGCCGTGGTGAAAAGACCAGAACAGTTACTGTTCTGGTCGGGGGAAACTTTGAGACCCTAGGCTCAAAGTTTAGGAATGAAACCGAAGGTTTGCTTCCGTCCCCACCACTTAAGACCATTATCAAAAAAGAAAAGGATATTAACTATGAAACCAGTAATTTCCATTATCATGGGCTCAAAATCTGACTGGGCAACCATGCAAAAAGCCGCTGAAGTCCTCGACAACTTCGGAGTCGCTTACGAAAAGAAAGTTGTTTCCGCACACCGTACACCGGACCTCATGTTCAAACATGCCGAAGAAGCACGTAGCCGTGGCATCAAGGTCATCATCGCTGGTGCAGGTGGCGCTGCTCACTTGCCAGGTATGGTTGCTGCCAAAACAACCCTTCCAGTCATCGGTGTGCCAGTCAAAACACGTGCTCTTAGCGGTGTGGATTCGCTCTATTCTATCGTTCAGATGCCAGGTGGTGTTCCAGTCGCAACCATGGCTATCGGTGAAGCTGGTGCGACTAATGCAGCTCTCTTTGCCCTTCGTCTCCTCTCAGTAGAAGACAAGGCCATTGCGGATGCGCTTGCTAACTTTGCTGAAGAACAAGGAAAAATCGCAGAGGAGTCTACAAATGAGCTCAACTAAAACCATTGGTATCATTGGTGGTGGCCAACTCGGTCAGATGATGGCTATCTCAGCTATCTACATGGGCCACAAGGTTATCACCCTTGATCCTGCAGCAGATTGTCCATCTTCTCGTGTGTCTGAGGTTATCGTGGCACCTTATGACGATGTGGACGCCCTTCGTCAGTTGGCGGACCGCTGTGATGTTCTCACTTATGAGTTTGAAAATGTCGACGCTGACGGCCTTGACGCTGTTATCAAAGACGGTCAACTTCCACAAGGAACAGACCTGCTTCGCATTTCACAAAACCGTATTTTTGAGAAGGACTTCCTCTCAAACAAGGCTAAAGTAACCGTTGCTCCTTACAAGGTCGTGACATCTAGCCTTGATTTGGAAGATATTGACCTTTCTAAAAAATACGTCCTCAAGACTGCGACAGGTGGTTACGATGGCCACGGTCAAAAAGTCATCACATCAGCTGACGATTTGGAAGAGGCAAATGTCCTTGCTAACTCGGCCGAGTGTGTCTTGGAAGAGTTCGTTAACTTCGACCTTGAAATTTCTGTCATCGTGTCTGGTAACGGCAAGGATGTGACGGTTTTCCCAGTTCAGGAAAATATCCACCGCAACAACATCCTCTCTAAAACCATCGTGCCTGCTCGTATTTCTGACAGTCTAGCTGAGAAAGCGAAAGCTATGGCTGTGAAGATTGCTGAGCAACTTAACCTCTCTGGCACTCTCTGTGTGGAAATGTTTGCGACAGCTGATGACATCATCGTCAACGAAATCGCACCACGTCCGCACAATTCAGGACACTACTCAATCGAAGCCTGCGACTTTTCACAGTTTGACACGCATATCTTGGGTGTTCTCGGAGCACCACTCCCAGCAATCCACCTCCATGCGCCAGCTGTCATGCTCAACGTCCTCGGCCAACACGTCGAAGCAGCTGAGCGTTATGTCACAGAAAATCCAAGCGCCCACCTCCACATGTATGGTAAACTAGAAGCGAAGCACAACCGCAAAATGGGACATGTGACTTTGTTTAGTGATG
>SKEM01000259.1_pt1 | contig 23214 bp, 19 predicted proteins | sample 4826731 | NCBI WGS metagenome assembly SKEM01 (sample SAMN11008809, study PRJNA524170) | human gut metagenome | biome: Human fecal sample; material: Feces; isolation source: fecal sample from pouch patient p37 | host: Homo sapiens | place: Israel: Tel-Aviv | collected 2015-07-27
TTTCTATCCTATTTAAAAAAATTTAAAATATATAATATTTTAATTTAATTGTTCACTATTTTATAATTATCATTTGTTAATTCAAACATATCCTTCATTCCATCTGTCATATAAACATTTTTGTCTTTATCTACAAATACTGCCTCAGCATTGTATTTTTCAAGTAAACTTTGGCTTTTTTCTAATCCTAAAATAAAACAAGCTGTTGAAAGACCGTCACTTAAAAGTCCATTGTCACATACGATTGTAACAGAAATTAAACCACTATCTGCTGGATAACCTGTTGATGGATCTAATATATGATGATATCTGACCCCATCTTTCATTATGTATTTTTCATAATCACCTGATGTTGAAATATAACAATCTTTATCTATGGTTAATCCTCCTAAAATCGATGATTCATCTTCACCCCTAGGATCTGTAATTGCAATTTTCCAAGGTGATTTATCTGGTTTTTGTCCATATACTAATATGCTTCCACCAACCGAAATTACTGCTCCATCTACATCATTTTTATCTAAAATTTCTTTTGATATATCACAGCCTATTCCCTTTCCAACTGCCCCTAAATCTATTTTGAATCCTTCTGGTATCAATGCACCGTCATCATTTACATCTAAGTTTTTATATCCTACATAAGGCAATAATTCATCGATTTCTTCCTGTTCTGGCACTCTTGGATTATCTCCACCTATATCCCAAAGTCTAGCTATTTCTCCTATTGTCGGGTCTAATGCACCATCACTATCTTTAGACAGTTGTAATACTTTTTTTAAATAATTTTCAGTAGACGATGATAGTTTTGTTCTTTTTCCTGAGCCTGCAGATTTATTTAAATTTGAAATTTCTGAATTTTCCACTCTCCATGAAATCAAATTATCCTCTAGTGATTGCAACTCAGAAAATATATCTTTTGTTAAATCACTCTTCCCATAAATTTGTTCTGATATTGTAGTTCCCATTGCAAAACCTGTATAGCTGTATGAATTTTGATTGTCTGAGGATTTTTCCACTGCAGATGATTTGCAACCAACTAAAAAAATACAAAACACCATTAAACTTATTGATAAATATTTTTTTATGCGCTTCATTTACTCCTCCAATTTACCCCAACACGCTAAAGTTATTGTGTTTATTGATATTTAATTTTAGATTATACGTTTTCTTAATTTCTACAATATTATGATAGCAGTTTTTTACAATTTTATCAATAATGATTTTCATTTACATTAATTTATTTTTTTCATATAAAAAGGCATCTCACTTCATTGAGATGCCTCTTAGTTTTTATTTGAGTAGATTTATTCTGTATCTTTTAACGCTTCTCCTAAATCTATTCTTTGTATTGTCTTATTTATTATGAAACTAACTATAGAGTAAACTAATAATCCTAATACAAGTACAAGTGCATATAGATAATACGGCATATATATTTCAATATATCCTGCAAATCTCATAAATGCAAATTTCATCAATTTATCCATTGTAAAATAGCTCAATGGAGCACTTACAATCAGACTGACCAAAACGACTATAGTCGTAGCATTTAAATATAACTTTTTGATTTCTTTATCATCATAACCTATAACCTTTAAAAATGACATATTTCCAGAATTCCTATCGATTACGAGCTTAGTTAATATATACATAACAACTAAATAGATTATAATTGATACTGATGTCATTATAGGAATCATCTGACCAAAAGATTCTGTCATTTGCTCACCTATTTTAGCAACATCATTCTTTGTTATTTTTGATTGAATATATTCTTCATCTATATCTAATTTTTTATTAGAAAGATATCCATTATAGTAATTTTCATCTTCTTTTAATATTTTATTTAAATTTTCTCTAGTTAGATATGCAGAAAATCCTGCTCTATAATCATAAATATCATATACTTTAAATTTATAGTCCTTTTCTGTATATGTGTTTGTAAATGTTACTGTATCACCTTTTTTAAGCCCCATTTTTTGAGCAAAATCATATGATATTGTTACCTCATCCTTATCTTTCGGCAAAGATACATCACCATAATATTTTGAGTCATTTTCTAATCCATAGAAAGATATATCCAAGTTCATATTTGCAGGTTCATAATAAGTTTCTAAGCTTGTAAACGTCAATTTTTCTGCCCTTTGTGATTTTTTAAGTTCAACGGGTGCCTTTAATACATATTGATACTCAGTCTTTACACTATCTTTTGTGATTTCCATGTATTTATCAATAGTAGGTTGCATAATCAATCCAAATACAAATATAAAACTTGCAAAAATAATTCCCACAAATAAGGTAAAATAACTTCCCTTATTCTGTAGAATAACACGAATTTGAAAACGTCTAAAAAATGAACCATGTTTTAAATTTATATGTTTTCTAACTTTGTTTTTATGTGTATCTCTTCTTAAGAAACGTATTGGTGCCATTTTTAACTTTCTACTTAACATTAAATAATTTATAACTATCATAAAAATAAGCGGTACTATTGTAGTTGAAATAAATGCAGATGGTATAAATTTAACTTCTAATGGTGGAAGACAATAACTTCCGTAATATAAATTTGTAAAATATGTTGGTAAAAGTGTATAACCAGCTATATTACCTATTACCGCACTTAAAAATGTTATTATAATCGGCAATGCCATATAGTGTCTAGTTAATTCATTTTTTGTATATCCACTAGCTAAAAGTGTTCCTATTACTGTTGATTGATCTTCTATTATAGTTTCGCTAATTACAACAAATATAAATGCTAAAATTACTAAAATTATATAAAACAATGTTTCTATCATCGGAATATCCCCACCCATATCATTTGGCAAGAAAGATATGCATTGATTCATTTCAGCAGTCATCATATTTGTTAGCATATATCCATTTTCAGTACATATATCTCTTATATCGTTCAATTTATCGTAATTTTGTTTGTCGGTAACGTCCTTTTCATCTAAAACATAACTGTAATTATAAGTTACATTATCCTTTTTAAAGTTATCAAACGTATCTTGATTTACTATAGCAACCCCAAAGTGAATTGCATCCATCATTAAATCACTATTTTTTTCAATTAATGAAGTATAATCAGGAACTGCAATAGTTCCTACTATTTTTATATTCTTTTTATTTAACTTAATTGTATCTCCTATTTTATAATTATTTTTTTCTGCAAATAATCTATCAAGTGCGATTTCATTTTCCTTATTAGGAAGTCGTCCTTCGTATATTGATTGTATATTTACATCTTTTCTAGTTTTATAAACTCTGACCATTGTGTCATCATTTACATCTTGCTCACTATAAAAATTTTCGTATAAACTTAAATTTAAATCTTCAATTTTGTCTTTTGTATCCTTGTTTAAAGTCTGTGTAACTGCAAACTGTCCATTCTCAACATTACATTCATCTTGATTTTTATAAAGCAAATCTTTAGAACTATATACTACACTTAAAAATCCAGATACAACGCTTATCATCAACACCATTACAACCATAATTGCAAGATATCTAGCTAAATTTTGTTTAAACTCTCTCCACAAACTTCTATTTAATGGATTTCTCATTTAATCTCACCTACCACTCTAAATCTTTTGCTTTTATACGAGATGAATTAGTTTCTATCTTCGTTATTTTTCCATCTCTAAGTTTCATAACTCTATGAGCCATATTTTTTATAGCATCATTATGAGTTACTATAATAATGGTAGTTTTATATTTATCATTAATTCTTTCTAATAATTCGAGAATATCTTTAGATGTCTTGTAGTCTAATGCTCCTGTTGGTTCATCGCATAATAGTAATGATGGATTTTTGGCCAGCGCTCTGCCAATTGCAGTACGTTGTTGTTGTCCTCCAGATAATTGATTTGGATATTTATTTTGATGCTCTGTTAACCCTAAAGTCTCCATTAATTCTTCTACTGAAATTGGATTTTTGCTTAGATATGCTCCTGATTCTATATTTTCTTTTACTGTTAAATTTGGTACTAGATGATAAAATTGAAAAATAAAACCTAATGTATTTCTTCTATAAAGTGCTAATTCTTTTCTAGAAAGTTTACTTAAATCAGTATCCCCAACTAAAATATGTCCTCCATCTATATGTTCTATTCCTCCAATTAAATTTAGAAGTGTTGATTTTCCAGAACCAGAAGGGCCTAACATAACACACATTTCACCCTTTTCAACTCCACAATCAATTCCTCTCAAAACTTCTATTTTATTTTCCCCTTGGCCATAATATTTTTTTATATTTTCAACCTTCAAATACATGATATTTCCCCCTCTAAATGTTAAATATCCTTTGATTAAATTTCTTACATTTTATTTTATAGTAGCACTACTATTTTTAAAAATCAATATCATTTGCAATTTAATATCATCTATATTTATATTATTTCATCAACAAAAAAGAACCCCATAAAAATTTATGAGGTCCTGCCTTTATATTTTATATCAAAACTAAATTAACTTAACATAGTCGCCTGAAACATAGCCATATGAGCTATTGAATTTTATTTTATACCAACCGTTTGATAATTTAGTTACTATTTCTACTTTTGTTCCTTTATTTAAATGTCCAATTTTCTTATATCCTGTTCCTGCTCCACTTCTTACATTTAATCCTGCAGTTGTTTTTCCTGTTGCTATTACTTCACCTTTAGAGCCATCTAAACTTACATATGCTCCTGATACATATCCGTATGAGCCTTTATATTTTATTTTATACCAACCATTTGAATATCTTTCAACCACTTCTACTTTTGTCCCTTTAGTTAATATACCTAATTTGCTATAGTTTGAAGATGGTCCACTTCTCACATTTAATGAACTTACAGTTGTTTTTCCTGTTGCTATTATCTTTTCATCTTCACCTGGCTTTGGTTGTTCTGAATCTAATTTAACATATGCTCCTGATACGTATCCATATGTACCGTTATATTTTATCTTATACCAACCGTTTGAAAGCTTAGATACTATTTCTACTTTTGCACCCTTGCTTAAAGTCCCCATTTTAGCATATTTTGTTCCTGGACCTTTTCTAACATTTAATTGTTCTGTTGTTTTTCCTGTTGCTATTACTTTTTCGTCTTGTTGTGGTGTATTTAATTTAACTTATTTTCCTAATACATAGCCATATGTTCCTTTATATTTTATTTTATACCAACCGCTTGGGAGTTTAGTTATTACCTCTACTTTTGCACCCTTGCTTAAAGTCCCCATTTTAGCATATTTTGTTCCTGGACCTTTTCTAACATTTAGTTTAGCAGTTGTTTTTCCTGTTAATATATCGCTTGGATCTTCTTGTCCAGAACTTATAGCTTTAAATGATATATCATTTTTATTTGCATATTTTTCTGCATATGAACCTTTTTCACCATAGATTGTTACATCTTCTGAACCGCCTTCAAATATATCATCACCTATTTTTGTAACTGTTTTTGGAATTGTAACTTTAACTAAATTTTCGCAATCAGAAAATGCTCTAGCACCTATACTTGTAATAGTGTCTGGAACTGTAAATTCAGTAAATCCAGTCATAGAAAATGCTTCATCTTCTATAGTTTTAACACTACTTGATATATTTATTTTCTTTAATGAAACACAAGCAGCAAAAGTTCCATATGGTATTGAACTGATTGTATTTGGTAATGTAACATTAGTTAAATTTTCACATAATATAAATGCTCCTACACCTAATTCAGTTACACTGTCTGGTATAGTAATACTTTGTAATTTGTTATTTCCAGCAAATGCAGCAGCATCTATAGTTGTTACACTAGTTGGTATATTTATAGTTTGTAAATTATTACTCCATGCAAATGCTTCTGCTCCTATAACTTTAACACTATCTGGTATATTTATAGTCTTAGTATTTTCTAAACCTGAAAATACATAATAGTATATCATTGTAACAGGATGTCCATCAATTTTATCTGGTATAGATATTGTTGATTTGTCTATTGAATCAGAGCAATCAGTTATTACAACTTCATCATTATCATTTATTACATAAAGAATTCCGTCTTGTTCTAGTTCTTCACATGTTTCATAGTCAAATCCCCAATCGATATCTAGTAATAAGTCATCTAAATTATCAACATTTTCTACTCCTTCTAAATCTAAAGTTTTTAATTCAGAATTTGATAATACTTTTGTAGCTTGTTTAGCATCTTTTTGTTTTGGCATTGCATAAGAACTATGTGCGCCAAATACAAAAGATGTTAATAATCCTAAAACAGTTAAAAAACATGCAGCTTTTTTAAATTGTTTTGGCATTATATACTCCCTCCTCTTTTGTATGATTACCTTAATTGTATCACAGTTAAATTAGTTTTCTTATTATCCAAGAAATTCTTAATAACTTTTTGTCTACAAAAACTACAATAAATTTTCAAAATACATCATTTTAAAACAAAAAATCCCAGCAAATTTAATTGACTGGGATTTTTCTCATATATTTTATATTATTTAAATCTTATTTAAAGTAATTTACACCACTTTCAAATATTTTTTGATCTTTTTCACCATGTATATTTTTAAGAGTGTATTTACCAATTCTTTCAGAGTGACCCATTTTACCTAATATTCTACCATCTGCACTTGTTATACCTTCAACTGCATAAAATGAACCATTAGGGTTGTAGTCTATATCGTAAGTAGCATTTCCATCTAAGTCAACGTATTGAGTTGCTATTTGTCCATTTGCTACTAATTGGTCAAATGTTTCTTTATTCGCTACGAATTTACCTTCACCATGAGAAATTGAAATGCTGTGTAAGTCTCCTACTTGTGTACCTGCTAACCATGGAGATTTATTTGATGCTATTCTAGTAGTTACAACTTTTGCTTGGTGGCGACCGATGTTGTTGTAAGTTATAGTTGGAGCATCCTCTGAAGTAACTGGTTTTATTTCACCATATGGAACTAACCCTAATTTGATTAATGCTTGGAATCCATTACAGATACCTAACATTAAACCATCTCTGTTAGTTAATAAGTCATTTACTGCTTCTGCTATTCTTGGATTTCTAAATACTGTTGCTATGAATTTTGCAGAACCATCTGGTTCGTCACCAGCACTGAATCCACCTGGTATCATAACTATTTGTGAAGATTCTATTTCTTTCACCATAGTTTCAATTGAGTCTTCTATATTAGCATAATTTAAGTTTCTAAATACTTTTATGCTAGCTTTTGCTCCAGCATCTTCAAAAGCTCTAGCTGAGTCGTATTCACAGTTTGTTCCTGGGAATGCTGGTATAAATACTTTTGGCTGTGCTATACTTAATGAAGATTTTTGATGTTCGTTAACTATAAAGTTTATATTTTTTACTTCGCCAGTTGGTTCAACTGCTTTTGTTGGGAATATTGGTTCTAAAGTAGATTCATAAGCTTTGTAAATCTTACCTAAGCAAACTTTATATCCATCAACTTCTATATATTGTCCTTCTATTGTTTTACCTGCAACTTTATAATCTAAACCTTCTAATAATGCTAAATCAGCTTTATCCATTTCAAGTGCTATATTTCCGTATGCTGGATCGAATAATTTATCTGCATCAACATCTTTAGCTACTTCAAATCCTATCTTATTACCAAATGCCATTTTAGCTATAGCTTCTCCAAGTCCACCATAACCTAAAGCATATGAAGCAAGAACTTTCTTAGCTTGAGTTAATTCTCTTATTTTATCTAAGTTTTTCTTTAATATATCAAAATCAGGAATTCCACTTTCTAATGTTGGAGTTTTTATTACTGCTAAAACAGAACCTGCTTTTTTGAATTCTTGTGATACAACATATTCAGCATCTACAGTGTCTACTGCGAATGAAACTAATGTTGGAGGTACATTTATATGTTCAAAAGTACCAGACATACTGTCTTTCCCACCTATTGCAGGTATTTCAAATTCTTTTTGTGCGTAATATGCTCCAAGTAATGCAGAGAATGGTTTACCCCATTTAGTTTTATCTTTTCCTAATTTTTCGAAGTATTCTTGGAAAGTTAATCTAGTAGTTTTATAATCTCCACCAACTGCAACTAATTTACAGATTGATTCTACAACTGCGTATAATGCACCGTGGAACGGACTCCATTTTCCTATTTTAGGGTTATATCCAAATGTCATTATTGATGAAGTTGTAGTTTTTCCGTCAAGTACAGGTATTTTAGCAACCATACCTTGGATTGGAGTTCTTTGATATTTACCTCCAAATGGAAGTAATACTGTATTTGAACCTATAGTATTATCAAATTTTTCAACTAAACCTTTTTGAGAGCATACATTTAAGTCTTTTAATACGCTGTCAAATTTATCAGATATAGTTTCTCCTTCTACTTTTATTTTTCCAGTATTAAAGAATGTATTTTCTTCGTCTACTTTTGGAACATGTATATCAGTTTGTTGTTTCTTACCATTTGTATCAAGGAAAGCTCTGTTTAAATCAACGATAGCTTTTCCATTCCAGAACATTCTTAAATACCCTGTGTCAGTTACTGTTGCAACATGAGTTGCTTGTAAGTTTTCAAGCCCTGCAAGTTCTATAAATCTGTCTTTATTTTCGGCATCTATAGCACAAGCCATACGTTCTTGTGATTCTGATATTGCAAGTTCAGTACCATCAAGTCCATCGTATTTTTTAGGTACTAAGTCTAGGTTTATATCTAAACTTTCTGCGATTTCACCTATCGCAACTGAAACTCCACCAGCACCGAAGTCGTTACATCTTTTTATCATTTGTGCAACTTCTTTGTTTCTGAAGAATCTTTGTATTTTTCTTTCGTTAGGTGCATCACCTTTTTGTACTTCTGCACCACAAGTTTCTATTGACTCTTCACTGTGTTCTTTTGATGAACCAGTAGCTCCTCCACAACCATCTCTACCAGTTTTTCCACCTAATAGTATAATTATATCGCCTTTTTCCGGTCTTTTTCTTATTACATTTTCTTTTGGAACTGCTGCTATAACTGCACCAATTTCCATTCTTTTCGCTACAAAGTCTTCATCATATACTTCTGTAACTTGACCTGTTGTTAAACCTATTTGGTTACCATAAGAACTATATCCGTTAGCTGCCTCTGTTGTTATTTTCTTTTGCATTAATTTACCGTGTAATGTATCTTCTAAAGAAGTTCTAGGGTCTGCACTACCAGTAACACGCATCGCTTGATAAACATAACTTCTTCCTGAAAGTGGATCTCTGATTGCCCCACCTAGACAAGTTGCAGCACCACCAAATGGTTCTATTTCTGTTGGATGGTTATGAGTTTCGTTTTTGAACATTAATAGATATTTTTCTATTTTTCCATCAACATTTACATCTATATTTACACTACAAGCATTGATTTCTTCACTTTCATCTAAATCTTCTAGTTTTCCTGCTGCTTTAAGTTCTTTAACTGCTATAGTCGCTATATCCATTAGACACATATCTTTTTGTCTGTCTATATAGATAGTATTTCTAGCTTCTACATATTTTGAATAAGTTTCTTTTATTATTTCGTTGAATTTACCATCTTCTATTTCAACATCTTTTATTTGGGTCATAAATGTAGTGTGTCTACAGTGATCTGACCAATAAGTATCTAAAACTTTTATTTCTGTTATAGTTGGATTTCTTTTTTCTTGGTTTTGGAAGTATTCTTGAACATATTTTAAGTCGTCTATTGTCATAGCTAGACCTTGTTCTTTTAAGAATTTTTCTAATTCTTCCATGCTAAAATCTATAAACCCTTCTATTGTTGCAACTTCTGTTGGTATTTCAGTTTCTAGTTCTAGAGTTTCTGGTTTTTCAAGAGATGCTTCTCTACTATCAACTGGATTTATTACATAAGATTTTATTTTTGCAAATAATTCATCATCTATATCACCAGTTAATATATATAATTTTGCGCTGTTTATATTAGGTCTTTGACCTTCATTTATTATTTGAACGCATTGTGCTGCCCAGTCTGCTCTTTGGTCATATTGTCCTGGTAAATATTCAACTGCAAATACTTTCGCATCTTTATCGTATTCAACATTTTCTTTATATACTACATCTAGGTTTGGTTCTGAGAATATTGTTTTTGATGCAGAATCACAAATTTCATCAGATAAACCTTCTATATCGTATCTATTTAATAATCTTAAATCATCTATGCAATCTATATGTAAACTGTCTTTTAAATCTTTCATTAAAGCTTTTGCTTCTAGATCGAACCCTTCTCTCTTTTCAACTAAAAGTCTTTTAACATTTGAACTCATATTATTCCTCCATTAAGAAATTTCTCATTTTCCTTTTTTATGTTTTATTGAAAATTTATTTCCATATGTCTGTTCTATAATGCATACCTTCAAAATTTATTTTCTTGATATTTTCATAAACTTTTTCGCCTGCTTCTTTAACATTTTTAGCCTTAGCAGTTATCCCGATAACTCTACCACCATTAGTAACTATTTTTCCATCTACTAATTTAGTTCCACTATGGAAAACTACTATATCATCATCTAAATCATCAAGTCCTGTTATAACTTTTCCCTTTTCATAACTTTCAGGGTATCCTCCAGATGTAAGCATTACACATATTGCTTGTTCATCACTATAAGTTATATCTATATCTTTTAATTTATTATCTATAACTGCAGATATTATTTTGTTTAAATCAGTTTCTAATCTAAATAAAACAGATTGAGTTTCTGGGTCCCCAAATCTTACATTGTATTCAAGAACTTTAGGGCCATCTTCAGTTATCATTAATCCTACAAATAATATTCCTTTAAAGTCTAATCCATCTTCTTGGAATCCTTTTAAAGTTTTATCAAGTACATTTTCTTTTATATTTTTTGCTAATTCATCAGTATATATTTCACTTGGAGAGAATGTTCCCATTCCGCCAGTGTTAAGACCATTTTCTCCATTATTTACTTTTTTATGGTCTTTTGCACTTACCATAGGAACTATTGTTTCGTGATCAACAAAGGCTAGTATAGATGTTTCTATTCCGTTTAGAAACTCTTCTATTACTATTTTTTCTCCAGCATCACCGAATTTTTTATCACTCATCATTTCTTTTAGAGTTTTTATAGCATCTTCTCTGTTTTCAGGTATTACAACTCCTTTACCAGCTGCCAAACCATCGGCTTTTATAACAACTGGATATCCAAAGTCATCTATGTCAGCTATTGCTTTATCTAGGTCAGTATATTCTTTATATTTAGCTGTTGGTAAACCATGTCTTATCATGAAATCTTTCGAAAATGCCTTGCTTCCTTCTAACTGAGCACATTTTTTATTTGGACCAAATACTTTTAATCCTTCAGCCTCAAAAACATCAGTTAGCCCCATTACTAGCGGAACTTCTGGTCCTACTACAGTTATATCTATTTCTTTTTCTTTTGCAAATTTAACTAATTCGGCTATATCTAAATCGCCTATATTTACACATTCTGCAACTTTAGCTATTCCAGGGTTTCCTGGTGCACAGTATATTTTTTCTACATCTTTTTCATTACTTAATTTCCAGCAGATAGCATGTTCTCTTCCGCCACCACCTACAACTAATATCTTCATATTTCCCCTCCTAGTTTATAAGTCTTACTCGCTTACTTTAACTTTTCTACCTTCTACAGATATCTTCCCTTCGCAAAATAATTTTACACATCTAGGAAGAATTGTATGCTCTACTTCTAAAACCCTTTTTGCCAATGTTTTAGCATCATCATCGTCCATAACTTTTACAGTATCTTGCATGATTATTGGGCCAGCATCTGCTTCTTCATTTACAAAATGAACAGTTGCTCCAGAAACTTTTGCTCCATAACCTATTACTGCTTGATGAACTTTTTCTCCATAAAAACCATCACCGCAGAATGATGGTATTAATGATGGATGGATATTCATCATTTTATTTTCAAATTCACTTACGAATTTTGGACTGATTATCTTGAGATAACCAGCCAAAACTACTAAGTCTACATTTTCTTCTTTTAATATTTTTATTACTTCATCTTCATTTTTTTCAAATACAGCTCTTATATTATGTTTTCTAGCTCTTTCAAGGCCAAAAGCATCTTCTTTATTAGAAATAACTACTTTTATATTACCTTTTATTTCGCCATTTTCACAATCATCGATAATAGCTTGTAAATTAGAACCTCCGCCAGAAACTAAAACACCTATATTTAGCATAATTCTACTCCTTCGTGAGTATCTACAACTTCACCAACTACATATGCTTTGTCTTTCATTAGTTCAGCATATTTTTCGTCTACATCTATTTCATCTGCTTCTCTATTATTTATATAATCAACTAAAGCAGGTGCATCTTCTTTGTTAACTATGAACACAAGTCCAATACCCATATTGAAACTTTTATGAAGTTCTCTTTTTTCTACTATATTAAATCCTTCTATCATTTTGAATATAGGTGGTTTTTCCCATGAATCTGTTTTGATATCAAGACCTAAACCATCAGGTATAACTCTTGTGATATTTTCGATAACACCACCACCAGTTATATGAGCTATAGCTTTTATGTTATGTTTTTCAAGTAAGTCTAAAACTAATTTCACGTATATTTTTGTTGGTGTTAATAAAGCATCTCCAACTGTCATTCCTAATTCTTCAACATATTGATTTAAATCATAGTTATAAGTATCCAAGAATATTTTTCTTATAAATGAGAAACCATTACTGTGGATACCACTTGAAGAAACTCCAACTAATACATCCCCAGCTTTAACATCTTTTCCTGATACTATTTTAGTTTTGTCAGCTATACCAACAGCAAATCCGGCTAGGTCGTATTCTTCTTCAGAATACATTCCTGGCATTTCAGCAGTTTCCCCACCAATTAATGCACATCCAGACATTTTACATCCGTTGGCAACACCTTTAACTATTTGATCTATATGTTCAGGAACTAATTTCCCTATTGCTATATAGTCTAAAAATAATAATGGTTTTGCACCTTGGCATATTAAGTCGTTAACGCTCATTGCAACTAAATCTATACCAACTGTGTTATGTTTATCCATCATTTGAGCTAATTTTAATTTAGTACCAACACCATCTGTTGCTGCTAAAAGAACTGGCTCTTCCATTTTCATAAAATCTTTTAAACTATATAAACCACTGAAGTTTCCTAAATCACCTATAACATTTTTATCATAAGTTTCTTTTATCTTCCCTTTTATCAAACTTACAGCTCTATTTCCTTCATCTATATTTACACCTGATTGTTCATAAGTTAGCATCCTAAAGATTCCTCCTTGTCAATTTTCTTAACTGGATAATTTCCGTCGAAACAAGCTCTACAGAATTTAAATTCATTTCCTTCCCCAACTGCGCTCATCATTCCATCTATATCTAAGAATTTTAATGTATCACATCCAATATATTCTCTTATTTCTTCTACATCTTTATGTGCAGCTATTAATTTAGAGCGGTTTGGGGTGTCTATGCCATAGTAGCAAGAATATTTAACTGGAGGAGATGTTATTCTTAAGTGTATTTCCTTAGCTCCAGCATCTTTTAATGATTTAACTAATTGTTTTGAAGTAGTTCCTCTAACTATTGAGTCATCTACAAGTACTATTGATTTTCCTTTTAATACTCTACTTAGAGGATTTAATTTTATTTTTACTCCAAGTTCTCTTTCTTCTTGAGTAGGCTTTATAAATGTTCTACCTACATATCTATTTTTAACTAATGCTTCTGTTAGTGGAAGTCCACTCGCATTTGCATATCCTATAGCTCCTGCCCATCCTGAGTCTGGAACTGGAACTACCATATCTGCTTTTACATCATCGCCTTGTGATAATATTTTTCCTGATTCAACTCTAAATTCATATGCATTTACTTTATCTATTGTTGCATCATTTCTAGCAAAATAAATATGTTCAAATATACAACTTTTTTTCATCGTTTTGCATTTATTGCTAAAGTTATATGATTTTAATTCTCCGTTCTTAACTACAACAATCTCTCCTGGTTCCAAGTCTCTTATAAATTCTCCACCAAGTATATCTATTTCACAGTTTTCAGAAGCAAATATGTATTCACCATCATCTCTTTTCCCAAGTAATAGAGGTCTAAATCCATGAGGGTCTCTAACAGCAACTAATTCTTCGTCAGTTAGTATAACTAATGAATACGCACCCTTTATTTGGTCCATTGTTAATTTTATTGCTTCTACAATATCTCCTGTATAATATCTAGCTAACATATATAAAATAACTTCTGTATCACTTTTACTACTAAACATTATACCGTCTTCTTCTAGCATTTCTTTTAGGTAGTTAGCATTTACTAAATTTCCATTGTGAACTAAACCTAAATTTCTCTTTTTTAAAGAACCAACTAAAGGTTGGCAGTTGTACATATGACTTCCACCTGCTGTTGAGTATCTAACATGGGCTATGCCCATTGTCCCAGGCAGTTTTTGTAAATCATCTGCCTTAAATACATCACCTACTAAACCCATGTCCTTTTTGTAATTTATTTCTTTTCCATCGTGCACAGCCATACCACAGCTCTCTTGACCTCTATGTTGCATAGAGTATAAGCCATAATACAAGTCTTTCGATATGTTTTTATCAGAATAAATTCCTAATATACCACACATGCGATCAATTCCCCCCTATAACTTAAATTATTTATTCATTCTAGAAAGAACTTCTTCATATCCCTGAACAAGATCTCCTAAATCTCTTCTAAATCTATCTTTATCTAATTTTTCATTAGTATTAACATCCCATAATCTACAAGTATCTGGTGATATTTCATCTGCTAATATTATATTTCCGTCTGCGTCTTTTCCGAATTCTAGTTTGAAGTCAACTAATTTTAGGTCCATTTTTAAGAAAAATTCCTTCATGATTTCATTGATTTTTAAAGTTTGTGCTCTGATATAATCTATTTCTTCTTGAGTTGCTAATTTTAATGCTACGGCATGGTCATCATTTATAAGTGGGTCTCCATATTCATCATTTTTATATGACATTTCAAATATTGGTTTGTCTAATACTATTCCTTCTTCTACTCCATATCTTTTGCAGAAAGAACCTGCTGTGATATTTCTGATTATAACTTCTAGTGGTAGGATTGTAACTTTTTTTACTAATTGTTCTCTATCTGATAAAGCTTTTATAAAATGAGTTTTGATTCCTGCTTTTTCTAATGTTTCAAACATTATTGTACAAATTTTATTATTTAAGATACCTTTTGATGCAATTGATGCTTTTTTTTCACCATTGAATGCTGTTGCATCGTCTTTGTAATAAACTACATATTCATTTTCATTTTCTGTACTGTAAACTTGTTTTGCTTTTCCTTCATATAATAACATTTTTGTTACCTCCCAAAATTTTCACAAATATTTATTTACTGTTTTATTACTAACATATCTCTGCTTTTTCTACATTATCTTGTCTTATTTATTTTTATAATTATTGATTTATGCTTTTATCATCATCTAATACCTTTTGAGCCATTTCTTGTCTATATGTTTTTAAGTCTTCTTTTAATTTAGGATATTTTATACTCATTATTTGCATTGCCATTAATGCTGCATTTAACCCTGAATCTATAGTTACTGTAGCAACTGGTATTCCTTTTGGCATTTGAACCATTGATAATAATGAATCCATACCATCCATAGTAGATGATTTTATTGGCAACCCAACTACAGGTATTAATGTTGATGCTGCTATAACCCCTGATAAGTGTGCTGCTTTTCCTGCTGCTGCTATTATTACATCAACTTCTCCATCAATTGATTCTATAAAAGAAACTAATTCCTTTGGTGTTCTATGAGCTGATAAAATTCTTACTACTACTTCAACACCGTATTTTTCTAAAAAGTTTATTCCTTCTTCAAGTTTAGGATAATCTGATTTAGATCCCATTACGATTGCAACTTTCATAAGTAATTTTCCTCCATTAATAATATATTTATATAAAACTTAATTTTGTATTAAATTTAAAATTCTTAACTAAATTTTATTTTTAACCTTTTATTTTCGTATTTTTATTCATTTTAACGAACTATACACTTGTATTCTATATTAATATTCATACTTTATCAATACATATTTTTAAAAAATGATTTTTTTATTTTGTTTTAGGTTTATTTTACCATTTAGTTTCAAGTTTATTTTACCATATAACTGTGTCTTTTTTTTAATTTAAAACTAAAAATGCTGTTGCATAAACCAATTTTTATACAACAGCATATATTTTATAAATCAAATCCCTTAAATCCCTTTTTACTTTTTATTCGCAGTTCAAATATTATTTTAAAAATACAAATCTGCATATAAATATTAAACTTAACACTATTAATGAAATATTTATATCTTCTTTTTTATTTGTAACTAATTTTAATAGTGTATAAGATACTATACCGAATATTATTCCATCTGCAACACTATTTGTAAGTGGCATTAGAATAAATGTTAAGAATGCTGGTATAGCATTTGTGTAATCTTCAAAATCAATCTCTTTAAAACAGCTAGCCATCATAACCCCCACAATTATAAGTACCGCTCCTGTTGCTTGTGATGGTATTGCTATAAATAATGGCGCTAAGAATAGAGATAATACAAATAAAACCCCAACAGTAAATGCAGTAAGTCCTGTTTTTCCACCTTCGCTGATTCCTGCCGAACTTTCCATAAAACAAGTAACTGTTGATGTCCCAAGAACTGCCCCCACAGTAGTTCCTATCGCATCTGCCAACATGGCTTGTTTTGCTTTTGGTATTTTACCATTTTCATCAATTAGATTTCCTTTTGCTGCTACTCCAACCAAAAATCCTACTGAATCAAATAAATCCATAAATAAGAAAGTAAATACCACTATCACCATATCCAAACTAAATATTTTTTCAAGCGGAACGCTAAAGGCTTGCATAAAAGTTGGTGCTAGTGATGGAACATTAAGTGAAACTATTTTTGTTGGTAAAGTTACTATTCCTGTCAACATTCCTATTGCTGATGTTAATAATATTGATAGTAATAATGCTCCTCTTACATTTCTACAAACTAATATTCCTGCAATAACTAATCCTACCACACTTAATACTACAAGTGGATCGTGTAAACTAGATAATGCCAATGTCCCATTTGCAGTATTTATAATCCCTGCATTTGTCATTCCTACTGATGCTATAAATAGTCCAACACCTGCTGTAACAGCATTTTTAAGATCTTTTGGGATACAATTTATTATTTGTTCCCTTAAACTTGTAACCGTTAAAATTATAAATAACACACCCTCTATAAATACACCTAAAAGTGCCATTTGCCATGTATATCCCATCTGTAAAACGACCGTATATGCAAAGAATGCGTTAAGCCCCATTCCTGGTGCAAGTGCAATTGGATAATTTGATAAAAATGCCATAACGAAACATGATATTGTTGCTGATAATGCAGTTGCAACAAATACAGCCCCCGCATCCATTCCTGCCTCTGCCAGCATATTTGAATTTACCGCTAATATATATGCCATTGTCATAAATGTAGTAATACCAGCGATTATTTCTGTTTTCACATTTGTACCATGTTCACTTAATTTAAACACCTTTTCTAGTAAATTATTTTGGTTAGCTTTTTGTTGAGTAGCTTGCATAACTCTTCCCCCCATTTTATATATTTTCAAAGTTATAATAATGTTTTTTAGAAATGAATGTGTGCAAATAGATTTGCTTTCGAGGAGAGTTCAATAGATATTTACATACTACAAGGAATTTATTTTGTAGAGTAAAATGCTTTTTGAAAATCTAATTAAAAAGGTGCCTACTTCAACTAAAGTAGACACCTCTAATATCTTATCCAAATCAAGTTTTTATTTTATACTTTTAAATTATGTTCTAAAATTAAAAATTCTATTTTATATTCTTAAAAAAGTATAGACTAATCCCTTGATTATCATGATATCTAGGTGGCGCTCTCGCGGAAGCTCTCCTAATTAACTAATATTAAGCAGGCTTCCTGGCTTACAGATCAACGCGTTACTTTCCTTCTCACATACAAATGGCATGCAATGGATTATTAAGTATTGCTCCCTAGAATACAGTGACCGGATCGCTTAGGATTCTAACCTAATTTCCTTTTATTCAAACTTCTGGCGAAATTTGACCACTTAATATCATAATAATATTCATTTCTATGGAAAAATAGTAGCACATTATGGAATTATTTGTCAACTTTTTTACGCATTTTTATTATATTTTTTCCTTTTATATCCATTATTTTATTGTTCTTGGTATATGATTTTATATATAATAAAAGTATATATAAAAACCCTCTAAATATATTAGAAAGGATGATAAACATATGAAAAACATGCATGATTTTTATTGTGGAACTATGTTTGATGCTTATGAGTTTTTTGGTGCTCATATTTACAGCAAAAATGGTACTAAGGGAATTATTTTCAGGGTTTATGCTCCTAGCGCAAAAGAAGTCCAAATTATAAGTGACTTCAACAGTTGGGATGGATCTAATGGAAAAATGGAGCAAATAGAAGAAAGCGGCATTTTTACTTATTTTTCTGAAAACGCTGAATTAGGAATGTATTACAAATATCTAGTATTTGATCAAAATGACAATTGTACGGAAAAAACTGACCCATATGCATTTTTTATGGAGCTTAGACCTAAAAGTGCATCTAGAATAGTTGATTTAAATACATATAAATTTAACGACAATCAATGGATGTTAAATAGAAGCAAGAATTTTGATAAACCTTTAAACATCTATGAACTTCACTTCGGTTCTTGGAAACAAAAGACTGATCAAGATGTTTTAAAATCTAGAGTTCTTAAACAAAATTCATCTATTGGTGGGGACAAAAGCATAAATGCAAGTCAACTTGGGCATGACTTAAATTTAGAAAACTACATAAATACTGAATACGATTTAAACAAGCCTATCGATATAACCGAAAGATGGTTTAATTATATGGAAATAGCTCCACAACTTATAAAATACGTTAAGGAGAATAACTATACCCATATAGAGATACTTCCCCTTTGTGAACATCCATCTGACTGTTCTTGGGGATACCAAATAACTGGATTTTTCAGTCCAACTGCTAGATACGGTAAACCAGAAGATTTAATGGCATTTATCGATTTATGCCATAGGGAAAACATAGGTGTAATTATGGATTTTGTTCCTGTTCACTTTGCTCTCGATTCGTATTCGCTTTGCCAATTTGATGGTGAAGCTCTATACGAATATCCAAATCATGATATTGGTTATACTGAATGGGGTTCTCATAGTTTTAATTATTATCGTGGTGAAGTAAGAAGTTTTCTTCAATCTGTTGCAAACTTCTGGATTGAAAAATATCATATAGATGGTCTTCGTATGGACGCGATAAGCAATCTTATATATTGGAAAGGTGATTCAAATCGTGGTGTAAATGAAGGTGGTATTGAGTTTTTACAAATTATGAACAAGAATTTGCAAAAGCTTCATAAAGACGTTATGTTAATTGCCGAAGATTCTTCAGACTACCCTAAAGTTACTGAATCTGTTGAAGAAGGCGGTCTTGGATTTGACTATAAATGGGACATGGGTTGGATGAATGATACACTTTCATATTTTGAAAAAGAACCTTGGCAAAGAAGCAATCTATATCATAAAATAACTTTTTCTATGATGTATTTTTACAATGAAAAATTCCTTCTTCCTTTCTCACATGATGAAGTTGTTCATGGTAAAAAAACTATCTTAGATAAAATGTGGGGATCTTATGAAGATAAATTTAGCCAAGCGAAATTACTTTATACTTATATGTTCACACACCCTGGTAAAAAATTAAACTTTATGGGTAATGAACTTGGACATTTTAGAGAATGGGATGAAAAAAGAGAACTTGACTGGAATCTATTAGAATATCCTATGCATGATTCTTTTAAAAGATTTATCGACGACCTTAATGGTTTTTATCTAAATTCACCAGTTCTGTATAAAAACGAATATTCTCGCACAGGTCATAAATGGATACAAGCTGATGATACAGAAAAATGTGTCTATGTGTATGAAAGAATCTATGGTGATGAAAAAATTGTGATATTCTTAAATACTTACTGCGATAATTATGAAAATTATTCAGTTAAATTTGATGACTCTGTCCAACTTGAATTAATTTTAAATACTGATTGGCAAAAATACGGCGGTAAAAGCGATGAAGTTCCTGAACTTATTGATTCTATAGATTTATATCATCAAGATGCTGGACATTTATATTCAAGAAACACTTATTCTCCACATGGCGATGTCAAATACACCACTTTAGAAAATCCAAAACATTTATCAAAAAAAGAAATGGCTGGAGCAGGCAAAAACTATCAAGTATCAATTTCACTACCTGCATATTCTGCTAAGGTATATAAAGTTATCGGATAATATTTAGTGAAAAAAGGTTCACATAGTTTCTAAACTATTGAACCTTTTTATTTATGTATTAATTTAAATTATTATTTTGCTGGATGTTCTGGTATAACAGCATGGAAAGTTAAATCAGCATCGCTATCATTTATTAATGTATGAGTATGACCTTGTGGACAGTAATGACATAATCCAGCTTCTACTCTTTCTTCTTTTCCATCATATATTACTTTACCTTTACCAGATGTGAAAAATATTATTTCACTATTAGTTTCATGAGTATGTTCCCCTATTGATGCCCCTGGTTCTAATCTTCCAAAGATTATTTTATTATTTTCGTCTACATGCATTCTTGCATTTAATGCCTTTTCTCCACCTTTAAAATTTGCCAATGCTTTTTCTTCAATTTTATTAGTATCTAGTATCATTGTGTTATCCCCCTTATTTTTGATTCACATATATACTGTGTTCTACAAATATTATAATACAATATTTGTAAAAAACTTATTTATTTTTTAATTCTTATTTTCTAATAACTCCATAAGGATTTTCTAAATTCTATTTTTAACGCACATGTAACAATAATTAACATCATTTCCTATGTGCTATAAAAAAGTAGGTGTATACCATTTTATACACCTACTTTCCTGTTTTCATTCTAATTTATTTTATTTTTCGAACACTTTATTGACTCTATACAGTAAGCTATCGTCTGAACTAACCATATAATTGTAACCATTACTAGTGGCATAATTCCAAAATCAAAGAAATTATATCCTAACACACATACTATCCAAAGTATTAGGCATGTATTTGTAATAGATTTATATGCTTTAAAAGAACTTTTGTATACATTTAATTTTATTGCCTCATCACAGCTATCAAGCCATTTTTGACTAAATTTAAAATCATATACGCTACCATTTAAAAAAGGATTTATTTCTTTTTCTAGGTTAACAACTTTATTTTGGATTAATATAGTTGATACTACACATACTATGAATCCAACTAAAAATAAAATTACTTTTGTATATGAGTCTTCTGATAATAATGCCATTCCTGCTCCAAAGAAGAAGAATCCTAATATTAAATTCACTGATGTAAATAACAATACGTATGACAATTTTTCTTCTATATTATCTATCATTTCCTCTTGTTCATCTGATTGATTCCATAATTTTAAATTTTTTCTTGAGTTTTTATAAATAACAACACTCACTATTATTACTAGTATAGATAACACTAAACTCGCATAAGGAGTAATCATCATAAGTCTATTTACAAGAAATTCTGATAAGTTATCTCCTAGATTTTCTTGTAAATATTTAAATCCCCCTCCTATTACGGCTCCTATCATAGCTGATATAACCATCATAATAGCAAAACCTTTAAAAGCTTTCTTATCCTCTTTTTTAATTTCCTCTACACGATTACTACTCATTTTCCTCACCCTCCTCATAACTGAAAATTTCCTCTACACTTACATTTAAAACCTTCGCTATCTTTAACGCTAAGGTAACTGATGGAGAATAATCTCCACGTTCAATTTGACTAATTGTTTGTCTCGATACACCGACTAAATTTCCCATTTCTGTCTGATTAACTTTTATCTTTGCTCTATATTCTTTTAAACGATTATATAACGGCATATAACTCCCTCCTGACTATTTTCTTTGTCATTATGACAATTATTCTTGTCATAATTAATTATATGGTGTGACAAGTATAGTTGTCAACCTTTGTTTAATATTTTTTACAAAAAAATAAGTAGCCTATTATAGGCTACTCTTTTAAATCTATTTTTTAAATTTATTTAGCATTCCTCTTAAAAATTCTATTTTTTCATCAATATCCTTTTTATTACAGTTCATAACTGCCATTTGACCACCTATAAAAAATTTCGTAAATAAATCAGTATCATCTATTTCAAATTCATCTTTATCTATCCTATGTTGAATATATTTTTTCATAGATTTCTCCATTTCTTTTCCCATATAAAATTCAAGTTGCTTATTGAAAATTTCATTACCTGACTTATCAAAGAATTTTTTATACTTGTAGTTTTCTTCCCCTTGTTTTATAACTTTCTCTAATTTAGTTGTTATTTCATCTAAAGATAAATCTGTTCTGTTAAACAGTATTACAAATGGTTCGCTACATTCTCTCGCATATTGAGTTACAGCAGTTTCGTATAATTCATGCTTATTTTTAAAATAGTGATAGCACAAACCAGGTACCACATCAGCTGCCTTTGCTATATCTTTCATAGTTGTTGTCTCGTAGCCCTTTTCCGCAAAAACTTGCATAGCTACATCTATAATCTCTTGTTTTCTTATTTCTGGATCTTTTGATACCCTCATTTTGCCCCCTAAATTACCTTATTTAATTTCTCACAATATGATAGTAGTACTTTGTTGAATAAGTGTCAATCAAATTTATTCATAATTTTTCCATTTAGGTGTATTTTTAATTTAAAAAGGACTCTATACATTGAAATATAGAATCCATTTTTATTTTTATATTATATTTTATAAATTTCTCATTCTTTCTAGTTGAGTAAATACACTCTTCATATCACTTCTTATTATCTGTTGTTGAAGTCCAAACATTTTTCTATAATACTTAGTATTTTCTTCATTTGGAGTATAGACTCTTTTTACTTTTACAACATCTAAAAGTGCCTTTTTTAAGTCGTCTATATCACCAACTGCATAGGCTGCTAGTATTGCATCGGAAAGCACAGCTCCTTCAACATTTTGCAATGTGACTACTTCGCTTCCAAGCATGTCGGCCTTGATTTGATTCCATAAACTGCTCTTACT
>SKEM01000597.1_pt1 | contig 22969 bp, 18 predicted proteins | sample 4826731 | NCBI WGS metagenome assembly SKEM01 (sample SAMN11008809, study PRJNA524170) | human gut metagenome | biome: Human fecal sample; material: Feces; isolation source: fecal sample from pouch patient p37 | host: Homo sapiens | place: Israel: Tel-Aviv | collected 2015-07-27
GTGAAGTGACTGAAGACAAGCTTAAGATTGTGCGTGATTCTGATGCGATTTTACGAGAAGAAATCAAGAAGGCAGGTTTACAAGAAAAGATCTGGCAATACTTCACTGTTCTTCCAGGTATTCGCTCTGTTGGAGTAATGGGCGATGGACGTACTTATGACTATACGATTGGTATTCGTGCCGTAACCTCAATTGATGGGATGACTGCAGATTTTGCCCAAATTCCATGGGATGTACTTGGTCACATTTCTGACAGAATCGTAAACGAAGTAGATAACGTTAACCGGGTAGTTTACGATGTGACGAGTAAGCCACCTTCAACGATTGAATGGGAGTAATTTAATATATTAACATGAAGAGGGAACCCCAATATGACAGCATTTGAAGAGGGTCAATATTAGTAAAAAACACGGGTTAAAAGTAAGTTGTCTACCGAAAATTGAATATTTTTACTTACTTTTGTTGAAAAGTAAGTGACTGTTGTCCTACTTATCGTCAGTGATAAGTGGGGCATTTTTTGTTTCCGTTTGTTGCCACAAAAGAAATGCTGAAATCCAAATGGAGCAGTCTGTTTGATCGTTGTTGTTACTTATGACGAAAACATAAGTAAATCAGATATGAAATCTCGAAATGACCTTGAATGAAATCTCAAGGTACTCATTCTCGAATGCAATATCTGATCGGTCGCTAGGGTAAAGGGAAGACTATCAGGCCGCCCTTTCAAGCAGTATATAATATAATTAGCAAATTAGTATATACCAATTAATACTGAGTAGAAACTAACCCGACGATTCATAAATTTAGTCAGCCGTTGTCGGTCGCAACCGAAGGCTGAAAATTTATTTTGCCGGGACGGCAAACATGAGGAGGTCATTGAACTTTGAAGCCGTTAAAGGATTCATCAACTTCAGTTACACCGTCAACAACTAGAACGGGATAAGGAAACCGAAATTAAGCGGAAAAGGCAATGAAGAACCATCTCTGTATCAAAGATTCAAGCTAAAAAGTCAGTACTTCATGAAGGAAACGACTTAGAGTTATAATTTGAATTTAAACATTATTTCTAGTACCACAATATATGAAAAGAGAGCAGTGAGATTGCGTCTCACTACTCTCAATCGCGAACTTGAATAATTTTAGTGTTTGAAAAGAGATTAGCCTTTGCGGTTAGTCTCTTTTACTATCTGGTAAGTTGACTGCAAACAGAAAAGCCGCTAAACGGTGTTATAATATTGTTAGATTGAAGAAATATTATACTCAACAATTAGGCTGATAGCTTAACGGTAGCGCTATTGTTCTGGTGTACTGCAATACACCACTAGTTATTAAATTTGAGAGGCAAAAATAATGATGAAGCAACTTAAATTTTTAGAAACTAAACGGACACCGCGTTATAGTCTGCGTAAGTTTAGTGTTGGTATGGTTTCGGTATTATTAGGAGTAACCATTTTTGGAATTAACTTTACAAATCATTCTGTAAAGGCAGCAACCACGAACGGTAATTTACAACAAACTTCAGCAGTTGTATTGACAACTGCTGAACGAACTAATACTCAGAAAGCAACTGGTGCAACAGGAGAAGTTCAACAAAGTAGTGCTGCAACAGCTAATAATTCTACAGAAGCTGCGACAACCTTACAATCTGCACCAAAGACGCAAGGTAGCGCTGACACTGATATTAGATCATTAACAGCTATATCGGCAGCTAAATTAGCAACTATGAATTTATTGAGAATGAATTTAATGCAAACTACTGGTACTACTGGTACTACTGGTACTAACACAAGTGCAGCAGGTACAGTAGATAAAAATCACGCTAATACTCAGTCAGCTAAAGAAAATCAAGAATTGGCCAATAAGACTAATCTAACTTCTTCAGATAACTACAGTTCTAATATCTATGAAGGTACAGATGGAAAGTATTACAAGATTATAACTATTTATGGTAATGACTACGTTTACCATGCTGCTGATATTCAAGCTAATGGTACTGCTACTTGGCAAAAGGCAACGACAGCTGAAGATACTAAAAATAATATCCATATTTCTAAAGAAGATTTAGGAAATGGTAAGACCCGTTGGACTGTTGTTTTCTTCCCTAATAAGGGATTACAAAATGTTGGCAGTAAAGTAAGTGGGTTAGTTTCTGCAAAATTTGGTATTGCTCTCACTAATGACTACCAAATCGTTGGTAATGTTGACATGGACGTAATTAATGATCCTAATCAAACATATACATATTATAAATTTGAGGACGGTAGCAATAGCCCTACTGACATTACAGTACAAAATCCACCAGCTGAAGTGAAGTTTTCATTTAATCCTAACACAGATGTTGATCCAAATACTGGTTTAATTAATAGTAAAAACATGCCAGCTTATAACAATAAATATTTGCAAGGCTCATACTATTTCACTACTGCTACTAATGTTGGTGCTAAGAACTTATGGCAGACTTACTTTTTCAATAAAGGTAATGAGGTTTATGATAATAATGCATATGATGGGAAGACCCCTTATCTAGGTGGCGATCATGACTTTCATCTTAATAATTTTATAATTAAAAATGAAACCGGAGTTGACGGTGCAGGATTTAAGGACCCAATCATTTATGACGGACTGGGGAATAAGTTAAATCCTGAAAACGGTGTAGTTAATTCTAATGGCGTATTTAACAGTGTTAACTTTAACCAAGCAATGGAATTTAAGTCACATGGTTACGCAAGTAAAAAGATTAAAACAGATCTATCACAACATTCTTCTTATGTTATTTCCTTTACTACGAAACACACAGACTCTCATGAAGTAGATTTAGCTACAAATCCAAAGAAAAAGCAACAATTCTCAGGAATCTCAGCTAATATTTATTCTTATCAGAATGGCTACTATAACATGTTTTCTAGATTATATGGTGAGCAGAGAGCACTGAATGCAGCTGGTGTATCATTCAGAACTATTCCTCTTGGTGGAACTATCAAAGTTGATAAAGATGCGCAATTAACTTCTACTGATGCTCAAAGTGCGATTACTAATACAAGGAAATTACCTACTGGAACAACATATAGTTGGGATGTTAAAAAACTTCCGGACACAAGTAAACCTGGTGATTGGTCTGCTGTCGTAGTAGTCAAATATCCAGATAACAGCACTGATAATGTGAATGTAACTGTTCATGTCAATGGGGATAGTGATAAGATCACACCAAAAGTTCCATCAACCAAGGAACCAGTAGCAGATACCAGCAACTTAACTAAAGATGAACAAGCTAAAGTTCAGAAGAATGTGGAAGACGCTAATAAGGGTAACTTCCCAGCTGGCACAACAGTTAAAGTAGGTGCTGACGGTAAAGCTACAGTAACTTACCCAGATACGACAACTGATACAATCGAAGGTAGCAAGTTGGTACGTCCAACGGAAGATAAAGATAACTACGATCCACATGGACCAAAGAATCCAGATGACAGAGTTCCAGTAAAAGATCCAGATCATTTGACCGATGGCGAAAAGAACGATGTTAAGGACGAAATAGGGAAAGAAAACCCAGATTTACCAAAGGGTACAGAAGTTGACGTAGATGATAAGGGTAACGCAACAATAAAATACCCAGATGGTTCAAAGGATACTATTCCAGGTAGTGATTTAGTACGTCCAACGGAAGATAAAGATAACTACGATCCACATGGACCAAAGAATCCAGATGACAGAGTTCCAGTAAAAGATCCAGATCATTTGACTGATGGTGAAAAGAACGATGTTAAGGACGAAATAGGGAAAGAAAACCCAGATCTACCAAAGGGTACAGAAGTTGACGTAGATGATAAGGGTAACGCAACAATAAAATACCCAGATGGTTCACAAGACACCATACCAGGTGACCAATTAGTTCAAGGCCAAAAGGGCGACACAACTGATGCTGGTAACATTACGCCAACTATTCCAGGTGGCAAGGTTACTGTTAAAGATCCAAGTCACTTAACTGAAACTGAAAAGGGTGAAGTTAAGAACAACGTCGATAATGCAAACAAGGATAAGTTCCCAGCAGGCACTGAGATTACAGTAGGCAAGGATGGTACAGCAACGATTACCTACCCAGATAAGTCAACTGATACAATCCCTGGTGATAAATTAGTTAAGGGTGAAGATAGCGGCTCAACTTCAGGACAAACAGACGCTGGCAATATCACACCAACTATTCCAGGCGACAAGGTAACTGTTAAAGACCCAAGTCACTTAACTGATGATGAAAAGAATCAAGTTAAGGATAACGTCGATAATGCAAACAAAGGTAACTTCCCAGCAGGCACAAATATCACAGTAGGCGACGATGGTACAACAACAGTAACGTACCCAGATGGTTCCAAGGATACTATCCCAGGCAGAGATTTAATTATTGGTGTTAAGGCTGTGAACAATCAAGTTGTTGACGCTAACGGTAATGTACTTGTTGGTTGGAAAGTTGTTAATGGTCAACCAGTCAAGAGCAGTGATCAACCAGTCATGACTCGCGAAGCCCACAAGGCTCAACAAGCTAAGACATTACCACAAACTGGTGAAAAAGATAATAAGCTTGGAATTTTAGGTTTGTTATCAGTATCATTAGCAAGTCTATTTGGATTAGGAGAGAAGAAAAAGAAGGAGGATTAAACGTTTTAAACGGCGTAACTAATAAAAGGCTCAGCAAAAGCTGGGCCTTTTATTCATGTTCTTTTTCTTGATCTTGTTTTTGTTTGATTGTAAGCGTCATATAACCGAGTATCTTTCTTAGTCCTCTTTTTTCAGCTATTCTAAACTCATCAAAAATATTGGAGGTTAGAATTATGCTCGAAAAACAACAGCCAATTGTGGCTCTAAATCATCCAGTAAGACCAAAGAAGACGCGGCCACCACGTAATAATCTGTTGCTTAGTTTAAAGAAGAATGACTTAGAATTGAACTTTTATAGTAATTTGGATCCTGAATTAATGAATAAATTACTTGAGAAAGTCTTACCATGATTAGGCTTAGTGACTTGGGGCAAGTTTATATCGTTTGTGGTAAGGCTGACCTACGTAAAGGCATTGATGGCCTAGCAATCTTAATTAAAGAACAGTTTGAACTTGATCCTTTTAGTGGTAAAGTCTTCCTCTTTTGCGGCGGAAGCAAGGACCGCTTCAAAGCCCTCTATTGGGACGGTCAAGGTTTCTGGCTACTCTATAAAAGATTTGAAAATGGAAAAATGAACTGGCCCAGGAATCAAAATGAAGTTCAAGTTATCTCTGCTAAGCAGGTTGATTGGTTAATGAAAGGCTTCGCAATTAGTCCAAAAATAAAGAACACGAAAGCGCGCGAATTCTACTAACACTTGATATCGCGCGCTTTTTTGATATTCTTTTAACTAACAAATTTAGGAGGAAGTTTAACTTATGTCACAAGAAACTTTAGAAAATATTATTGCCCAACAGGCAACTACCATCCAAAATCTAACCGACGAAATTAAGCTTCTTCGTGAACAAGTAGCTTACTTAACCCAAAAGCGTTATGGTAAGTCTAATGTTGATATTTTAGCTGTATCTCAACGGTTAGGGCATGCTAAGCTGACCACAACACTTAAGTATTATTCACAGTTATGGCGTGGTCGTAATCGAACTGTTGCTGACCAGCTAAATGGAGCAATAGGGGAAATTGACCACCCTGACCACTCTTTAGTTGATTTCAATGGTAGTCAATTTGTGGCGTTGTAATACAAGTTGTCTACCGGTTTTCTACCGTACGAGTTAAATCACAGTTGAAGTACTGATATATCAAGGCCCTCTACAAAAAAGTATGAATAGATTTGAATATAAAGAAAAGCCCGCAATTAAATTTGCAGGCTTTATTTATTTTTATATTGCCAACCCAACAAGCGAGAAAATAATTTCACTAATTAGTACTAATAGAACATTTACTAAGATGCTTGTAAAGGTTGATTCTTTATGTGGATTTTTTACGAAAGTCTTAGTTGTGTGGTAAACAAGCGGAATAGTAAGTAAACTCCCTAAAGTAATAACTGGCAAATATTTTAATACTATTCCCAATATTAAAAAGATGTAGGCTAATACATAGTAACAACATAAAATAGTCAGGGCAGTTTTTCGACCTGTATAGTAGGGCAAGGTTTTACGTCCGATTTTGACATCTTCAGCCACATCGCAGATGTTGTTGGCTAACATGACATTGGCAATGACAAAAATTGCCGGTCCAGCAACGATAATGGCTTTAGCCCAGAAAAAATTATCGAAGGGATGCACGTTATACATGTTGATATATAGGCCTAAAAATGTAATGTTGTAGCCCATTGTAATTCCTGAAGCTGGTTCACCAAAAGGAGTTTTCAAAATGGGGTAAGGGCCACCTGAGTAGCAATAGCCGATTAGATAGCTTAAAATCCCGATTAATAAAATAATCCAACCGACTTTAATGCTCAGAATAATTCCGATAATTGCAGAAATTAACGTCAAAATAATGATTATTTTTCGAGCCCAGCTTTTCGTAATATTAAATTTCTCTAGGATATTGTTGTAGCTAGTTATATGGTTTTGCTTATAACGTGCGTAATCTGTGTATTGATTATGACCATTAACTGCTAAATGAAAGCAAATCACAGCTAAAAATAGCCATAATGAATAGACTAAATTAAAGTTGTGATAATAGTAGCTAGCCATCACCGAGCCGATAATATATGGCAGAGCCGAGATAATAATTGTTTGGATTTGGACTAAGGCATTGAATTTTTGTAGTGTAGAATATTTTTTCATTGGTTTCTCCATAAGTATTAAATAGCCATTATCTTCAGTATAAATAGATAGTTATAATTTACAATTATCTTAGGTAGAAATATTATTGTTTAGAATTAAGAAAGCTTAATATTATTTTTTGTGGTGGTCGATGTAAGTCAGCAAAGCCAACAAAAACATACTGAACAAAAGCATCAAAAAGCTACTCTCGTAAACCGACATGATTGAACTCTTTCTGTAGTATGTTGACCATTGTTAAAAAGGTGAACGCGTAAAATACTAAATTTTTACTCTAACAAAGTGTCTGGGAAAAAGTTTATTTTTAATAAATTTTAGACTTTCACTCAAAAAAATCCTAATAAATCAAGGTTTATTGATACCAAGATTTATTAGGATTTCTTAATTTCTGAGTTTTTCTCAGACACTTTATTTAGACTATTTTCTTAATTTGTGCACCTTATGGGCTAGAACCATTTCTTTATTGCGATCTTCATAGATCATATCCTTGATGTAATTCCATGGGATTAACAAAGGCGTCTTGCTATTTTTACGGAAAATGAAGTCTGCGTGTCGTCTTTCCAAGTGACGCAAATATCTTTTAGCATTTTGAATCTTAGTATGGTGTTCCAAATGCAATCGTGGTTCGAAATCGATGATTTTGTGTTCAGCGTTGAAAATAGGTCTAACTTTATGGTGCCAGTTCTCAGCACTAGAGATATGATCGCTGACCTTTTTTCCGGCTTCTACGATATTCTCTTTGGTCGCTGGACTTTTCTGATCCTTAAACTCCCCATGCGGATCTAGATAGTAGTTGCCCAAACCATCTTGACGATAAAGTCGTATTTTCTTGAATGTCTTATTTTTCTTGTCCATTCTTACTTCGATAACGTCACCATTTTTGTGATTCATTAAATACATGTGATGTTTTCTAGTGTAATCTGCACTTTTCATGATCAGAAATCTCACCTCTACATTAATTATTCTGAAACGATATTATACCAGTATTTTAACTATATTTTTAATTTAATGGTATAAAAGTTGCTATTTTTTTAGGAAATTAGACGAAAGGATGTAGTGTTTGGTTGTTATTTTCTATACGCTAGCATAATAAAAGGTATTCCCCTTTTTACAGCTGAAGACTATTAAGTAATCACTAACTTATACTAAAATCGTTTAAAGCCGGGAGAAAAGGTGTTACGCTTAAGTAGGACGAGGTTATAGAATAATTATTTTAAAGTAATTAATTGTATACAAAAACATGCTTAGCTTCGGAAAAAGCTAAGCATGATGTCCCATAATATGAGTCGCTTGCAATTTATCTTGCAAGCGGCTTTTATTTTAGAAAAAATAATAAATATTGCAAGAGTATTGATTTCTATTTTTGTACAGAAAATAAAATTTATTTATTTTTAATTGAATACCTTTAAATTAATCATGCGGTTTGTTAACCGTATAGATAATTTTGGTACTCTTTTCAAACAATTTCTTTCATGGCAAAATATGACTTAGAAAAACAAAAAAGAAAAATTTTGCTGCAGAAAAGGGTTGTCGTGTTCGATAAGTACTGCAATTGGAGGATAGTCAGTTACTTAGACCTATTTGTAGAAGATGATAAATAAAGCTGCTCGATATTTGTTCGAGGGGGCTTTTTGTTTTACCATAGAAATGAATCAAGTTAGGAAAGTGAATGCAATGGAAATATTTTACGAACGGGGATGCAAGCTTTTTTTCAAAAAGCATAAGAATGAACAAAAGCTAATTAAGAAGTTGATTGAACAAGCGATTGTCAAAGAGTTGGCAACAGGCATGAGTAAGGTGAAGGTGGCAGCACCAACGCGGATTGAAGGAAAGGCGATTTATGAATTTCGTTTAAATTTGAAAACAGCTGGTTCAGCGCGGATTGCTTTTGCGGTAAAAAACGAGCAAGTACTGGTTCTTTTGATTACTTCGAATTTGCAAAAGGATAGCTTTAGCCGCGAACTAGAAACTAGCTTGAAAGGAAGCAATTATACGTTTAATTCCCGGTCAACTATCCCAGAATAAATTCTGGGGCTTAGTGGCTTGCTAGCTTGCGCTAACCAGAACACCAACTTGCTTAGATACAGACTTGACTTACCAGCAGTAATCTTTTGACTATTGCCGATAGAGGTCGTCTAATTACCAAAGCCTTTTGAGTCCGCGAGTTGCTAGCGGACTGCAGCCTTTCTAGGCTGCTTTTTTTATTTTAGGATTCTGCCACTTGCCTAATCCTTTTTCTAGAATATTCACTGCCGCATTCCAATCACGAATATGGTGCGTTCGACAGATTGGACAAGTCCATTCCCGATCCTTAAGGGTTAATTTCTTATAACCGTTTTGCCCCATAATACTGCCACATTGATGGCATCTTTGGGTGGTGTACTTAGGATCAATTGTTAGAAATTCTTTGCCATATAGATCTGCCTTATAAGCCAGCATATTCAGGAAACTACGCCAGCCGACATCAGAAATTGATTGCGACAAGGCATGATTCTTTAACAGGTTTCTGTTTCTTAATTCCTCGGCAACTACTAAATCGTGGTTTTTGATTAGTGCAGTTGAGAGTACTTGTAAAAAGTCATTACGCTGTCTTCTGATCTTATCGTGCAGTTTAGCGACTATTAGACGCTGTTTTTGATAGTTTTTTGCTAGCCGCAAATTGCGTCCTTCTTTTTTAGCCCGGCGCTGCCTGCGAGACAAGACACGTTGGGCATGGGCCAGCTTCTTTTTGGTTTTGCGGTAAAATCGTGGATTAGCGACCATTGCTCCGTTGGATGCTGTTAGGAAGTTATCTAAATTGAGGTCAATGCCAATTTGACTTTGTGATTTAGGCAATTCCTTGACAAAAGCAGTATCGCTGCCTAATTGCATTGATAAGTAGAATTGCTCGTCAGCGGTCTTTTTAATCGTGACTGTGCCAATTCTAGTTGGGATGTGGTTAAGCAAACGCTCTTTGATTAGCCTTCTAAAACCAGCAATGCGGACGATACCCAGTTTAATATGTTTAGCATCAATAAATCTAGCTGTCCCGTTATCAAGAAAAGCTTCTTTTTGCTTAGGATATTGACAGTTGGTCTGATATGACCAGTCGCTGCGTTTTTTATGGAAAGTTGGGATTCCATGACCAATCTTGCGATAGTTGCTCCAAGCTTTCTGGTAGTTCTGAATAGCGTTGGCAATAGCGAGGCTATCAATTTCTTTAACACGCAAAAAGTTATAAGCATCACGAATATTCCTTGGCTTAGCCAATAATTCATTATTGATGACTACTGTTTCTGCCAGTTGGACTTCATAGCTATTAAGAGCAGAAAAAGCAAAGGGCATTGCTTGATATTGTCTAACAGCTAAGTAGTGCTTAGCATGATAATTGCTTCGATTGCGTCCTACATAAGAGTTGTAGACAAAGCGCTGCGCATCATAGTTTAGCTTGATGATCTTCTTTTGCTTAGAACTAGGATAAAAGCGAAGCTTAACGCCAAAATGATAGGCTAAGCTGCTCATTCTCTTCATGATTTCGCCTCCTCATAGATTAGATATTTATATTTTACAGGGAAGTCGAACGTATGTCTCTATTTTTTATTAAAACTGATTTTAATTGAAGCTGGCTATCTGCATTTTACTAAGGAATATGAATTAGCTGATACCGCTACTTGCCGTCATGCTGTTTTAGCTGCTTTCAAAAAAGAATTTCCGCGCAGTAGTCGTGCGTATTTAATCGCTAAATAGTATACTTTTCAGTAAAGAAAACTATTTAATACAAGTCAGAAAGGAAGTCTTTTCATTGAAATATGCAGAAAAGTCACCCGCATTGTGGAATACCATTCATCACGAAGAAGAGCGCCAACAAAACACGATTGAATTAATTGCTTCTGAAAATATTGTTTCTGATGCAGTTCGTGAAGCTCAAGGTTCAGTTTTAACTAACAAATATGCCGAGGGCTATCCTGGTCGACGCTATTATGGCGGTTGTCAATACATTGATCAAGTTGAACAACTTGCTATTGATTATGCTAAAAAATTATTCAATGCTAAATTTGCTAATGTTCAACCCCACTCTGGTTCACAAGCAAATATGGCTGTTTATCAAGCTTTGCTGAAGCCAGGCGATGTAATCCTTGGCATGGGCATGGATGCTGGCGGTCATTTAACTCACGGTGCCAAAGTAAACTTCAGTGGTAAAGAATATAGATCTTATAGTTACGGATTAAATGTTGAAACTGAAGAGCTTGATTTTGATGCTATTCGTCGGATCGCCTTAGATGTTCATCCCCAATTGATCGTTGCTGGTGCTTCTGCATACAGCCGAATTATTGATTGGCAAAAATTCCGTGAAATTGCCGATGAGGTTGGCGCCTATTTAATGGTTGATATGGCCCATATTGCTGGTTTGGTAGCAACTGGCCAACATCCTAGTCCTATTCCAGTAGCTGATGTAGTGACGACTACTACGCATAAGACCTTGCGTGGTCCTCGCGGCGGCATGATTTTATCTAATAGTTTAGAAATTGGTAAAAAGATTAATTCAGCTTTGTTTCCAGGTATTCAAGGTGGTCCTTTAGAACACGTAATTGCCGGAAAAGCGCAAGCTTTTTATGAAGACCTACAGCCACAATTTACCGATTATATTAAACAAGTAATCAAAAACGCTAAGATAATGGCAGAAACTTTTGCTAAGTCTGACAATATTCGTGTAGTTTCTGGTGGTACTGATAATCACTTAATGATTATTGATATTACAAATACTGGGTTAACGGGTAAAGATGCACAAAACTTGCTTGATTCAGTTCATATTACAACCAATAAAGAATCAATCCCTGGTGATCAGCGCAGTCCTTTTGTAACTAGTGGTTTAAGAATTGGTACACCAGCAATTACTAGCCGCGGTTTTGATGAAGAAGACGCTAAAAAGACAGCTGGATTAATTATTGAGATTTTGTCTAATCCAGAAGATGAAACAACAATTGCACACGTTAAACAAGAAGTTAAAGAATTAACTCAAAAACATCCAATTAATTAATTTGAATAGAAAATAAACAGTTCTAGTTTTTTGCTAGAACTGTTTTTGTTATAATTAGAAGCTAAAAATCGAGAAAAATATAGGGTAAGAATGAAGGATAAGTGATTATTTGGAAGGAATGAAACGACATAAAATAGGTCTGTTTTCGGCTATTATGTTGGCCCTAAATTCTTTGATAGGCTCAGGTTGGCTGTTTGGTTCAGGTTCTGCAGCGAAAATTGCTGGACCAGCCGCAATCCTCTCTTGGATTTTAGGTGCTGTCATTATTATTGCTATTGCTTTGACCTATGTAGAATTGGGAGCAATGTTTCCTGAAAGTGGTGGTATGAGTAGATATGCTCAATACAGTCATGGATCGTTATTGGGATTTGTTGCTGCGTGGGCCAATTGGATTTCATTAGTAACTTTGGTACCAATGGAAGCCGTGGCGGCTGTTCAATATATGAGTTCGTGGCCGTGGTCATGGGCTAATTGGACTAAGAATTTTATTAAAGATGGCAATATTACTTTTGCAGGATTGGGCGTTGTATTTATTTTTATGTGTATTTTTACAATGATCAATTTTTGGTCAGTAAAAATTATGACACATTTTACTAATTTGATTTCTATTTTTAAAATCTTATTGCCTACTTTAACGATTGTAGTTTTAATTTGCAGTGGTTTTCATGCACAAAATTTCGGCTCCAACGTTCATGAATTTATGCCGTATGGAACACGTTCCATCTTTGAGGCTACGTCAGTTTCAGGAATTATCATGTCATATGATGCATTTCAGACCGTGATTAATATGGGTGGAGAATTGAAGAATCCACGTAAGAATATTGTCCGCGGTGTCTTGATCTCTATGATCATTACTGCAGCGATTTATATCATGCTGCAAGTAACTTTTATTGGAGCAGTCGAACCAAGTATGTTAGCCAGGGTAGGCTGGCATGGCATTGACTTTACTTCACCATTTGCGGATTTGGCAATTATTTTAGGAATCAATTGGTTGGTAATTTTGCTTTATTTAGATGCGTTTGTATCACCGTTTGGTACAGGTGTAGCTTTTGTAGCTACAGCATCTAGAGCTTTGGCTGCTATGACACATACACGTCACTTACCTAAGTGGCTAGGCCGGCTTAATCAAAAGTATTTAATTCCGCGTTACGCGATGATTGCGGATTTGATTTTAGCGGTAATTTTGGTCAGCCTATTTAGAAACTGGAATTTATTGGCAACCGTAATCACTGCTTCAACATTAATTGCGTATTTAACAGGCCCCGTAACGGTAATGACTTTGAGAAAAGTAAAACCTAATCTTGATCGTCCGTTTAAACCTCGTTACATGCCATATCTAGCACCAATTGCCTTTATTTTAACTAGCTTGTCAATTTACTGGTCAATGTGGCCAACTACGATTCAAGTTATCTTGGTAATTGCATTAGGCTTGCCGATTTATTTCTATTATGAAATTCACTATCAACATTCAAATTTAAAAGAACAATTACGTAGTTGTTGGTGGATGATTGTTTATTTGATCTTTATGTCAATAATGTCTTATGTGGGAAGCGATGGCTTTGGTGGACAAAATTGGATTAAATATCCTTTTGACTTTGTTGTAATTGCTGTGGCTTCACTTGGATTTTATTACTGGGGTATTAAAACAGGATTACGTAAAATCGATTTGTATATTGAAAAAGACAGTAAAAAAATAAAGTTGCCTTAGTCAACTTTATTTTTTTACTTTTGTGCTTCGTTTAAATATTTGGTTAATACTTTAAAAACACCGTTATCGTTGTTGCTTGGTGCAATAAATTTAGCCATCTTTTTAACGCTATCTTGACCATTTTCCATGGCATAACTTAATCCAGCTAATTTGAGCATTTCAATATCATTTTCGCCGTCGCCAAATGCAATTAATTGAGTTCGAGGGACGTCTAGGTAAGCAAGAAATTCTTTAAGGCCGTTAGCCTTGTTAACATTATAGGGAATAATGTCCATATAGTTCCAGCCGCTAGTTGTAACGTGAATTTTTTCAACGCTTCTGCTATTGAATCCATATTCTAATTCTCGTCGAACCTTGCTAGGATAATCAACCGTAACTTTAGTATATTGATCATCTTCAGGGATCTGATCAAAGTCATCAACTTCAATACTATTAGGATAGAAATAATGATGTGATCGTTTAAATTGAGCCGGCGTACTTTTTAAAAAGTATGAATGCTTAACGCCGCTGATTAATGTGCTTTGGACGGCTCCAGGATAACGCAGATGCAAATAATCAACTAGATTTAAAATGCATTTTTTAGAAAAAGTTGTTGTACGGATGATCTTGCCATCGCGAACAAGAACCGCACCATTATCAGCAACAAAATCGACGGAATCAGTAAAATCACCGAAATCTGCTTCTAATCGTCCTGCTGGTCGTCCACTGGCAATAATAAAGTGAGCACCGTGCTTGTGTAAACGGTATAAAATTTCACCGAACATTTCATGATCATATTTCTTTTCATCATTTACAAATGTGCCATCGACATCTACTGCAACAGCTTTAAAAGGAAGATCTTTCATCTAAATTACCTCATTCAAAATAAATTCTGCTATTAGTTTAGCACTCATTGTAAGAGGTTACATGACATATTAGTTTCATACTGTGAAAAATGTCTTGAATTAGTTACTTGAAGATGTTATCCTAGTTTACGTTAATCGATTAATCTATGATCTGTAATATGGTCATGGCAAAGGAGTAATAAATTATGAAACAAGGTATTCATCCAGATTTTCAAAAAGTAGTTTTCATGGACTCAGCAACTGGTGCTAAGTTCTTAGCTGGTTCAACTTTGAAGCCAGAAGAAACTATTGACTACGAAGGCGAAACTTACCCATTAGTACGTGTTGAAGTTTCATCAGATTCACACCCATTCTACACTGGCAAGCAAAAGTTTGCTCAAGCAGATGGTCGAATCGAAAAGTTCAACAAGAAGTATGGCTTGAAGAAGTAAACCTTTGTCTGGTGGAAGCAGTCCCATTGGGGCTGCTTTTTTTCTTCATTAGATTATTTGGCAGAATGCTTGAAAGACAGTATAATGTTTTCTGTATAAAAATGTTTTTATGGGAGTAAAGATTCAATGAAAATGCAAATGGCTGAAATTGCCAAGGCTTTAAATACTACTTGTGAGGGCGACGACAAAACTGTTATTACTTCTGTTGCCTTTGACTCCAGAAAGATCACAACTGGTGGTTTATTTGTACCGCTTGAAGGTGAACGTGATGGACATGATTTTGTGGCGGGTGCCGTTAGCAATGGTGCTTCTGCTACGTTGTGGAAGAAAGGCCATCCAAATAAGCCCGAAGATATCACAGTAATTGAAGTAGATAATCCTCTTACTGCTATGCAAGATTTGGCGCGTTATTATTTACGCAAGGTTAATCCAACTGTAGTAGGTATTACAGGCTCTAATGGTAAAACCACTACTAAGGATATGATTGCTGCAGTTTTATCTAAGCGTTTTAACGTACATAAGACACAAGCTAACTTTAATAATGAAATTGGTGTACCAATGACCATTCTTGAAATGAAACCAAATACTGAAATTTTGGTCCTTGAAATGGGTATGGATAGACCAGGTCAGCTGCACCACTTAAGTGAATTAACTCATCCGGATGTAGCTGTCATTACTATGATTGGTGAAGCTCATATTGAATTCTTTGGTAGTCGCGACAAGATTGCTGACGCTAAGATGGAAATCACCGACTTTTTACGTGAAGATGGTGAATTCATTTATAACGGTGATGAACCATTGTTGCAAGAACGTGCTAAAAAGCTGGATCAAGCTAAGGCCACTTTTGGTTTTAGAGATGAAGATACAGTACATGCAACTGGCTTCAAGAGCTACATGCACCACGCTACCTTTACAATCAATGACTCAGAGCAAAAGTTCTCAATTCCAATGATTGGTAAGCATAATGTTTCTAATGCAATGGCTGCAATTAGCGTAGGTCATCATTTTGGTGAAAGCGATGAAGAAATTGCGTCATCATTGTCTAACTTTAAGCCAACTGCTAACCGTATGGAATGGGAAAAGGGTGATGCTGGTGAAGCGATTATGAGTGATGTTTACAACTCAAATCCAACTGCTGTTAGAGCGGTTGTTACCAGTTTTGGTCAAGTTGAAGTTAAAGACGGCGGTCGCAGAATCGCTGTACTTGGCGACATGTTAGAACTAGGTGAAAAATCACCAGAACTTCATGCTGGATTAAGTGATACTTTAGACCCACAAATCATAAATGAAGTGTACTTGTATGGCTCTGAAATGAAGAATTTATACGATGCTTTGCAAGATAAATACGAACCAGAGAATTTACATTATTATACTCAAGATGAAATGGATCATATGATTAATGATCTTAAAAATGACATTAAGCCGGACGACATTATCGTATTAAAGGGTTCACACGGGATGCACCTTGAAAATGTCTTAGCCCGACTAAGATAGGAGAAAATTTTTTGAAGTTTTCAGAATTAGGATTAAACGATGCGCTTCTTAAAGCGATTAAACGCTCAGGTTTTGAAGAAGCAACCCCAATCCAAGAACAAACTATTCCACTTGCTTTACAAGGAAAGGATGTAATTGGACAAGCACAAACTGGTACCGGTAAAACTGCCGCTTTTGGTTTGCCAATTTTACAATTCATTGATAAAAAAGAAAAAGCAATCCAAGCAATTATCATCGAACCAACGCGTGAACTTGCTATTCAAACACAAGAAGAATTATTCCGCTTGGGTCGTGATGAACATGCTCATGTCCAAGTGGTTTATGGTGGTGCAGATATCGGCCGTCAAATTCGTTCATTAAAGCACCACGTACCATCAATTTTGGTCGGTACACCAGGTCGGTTATTAGATCACTTAAAACGTGGCACAATTGATTTAGATAAAGTTAATACAGTAGTTTTGGATGAAGCAGATGAAATGCTCGATATGGGCTTTATCCAAGATATTGAAAGCATCTTGAGGTATGCTAAAAACTGCAAGCAAACTTTGCTTTTCAGTGCTACGATGCCTAAGCCAATCTTACGAATTGGTGAAAAATTCATGAAGGATCCTGCTATTGTTCAAATTAAGGCTAAGGAATTAACAGCTGATTTAATTGATCAATACTTTGTTCGTGCTAAGGAATCCGAAAAGTTCGATATTATGTGTCGTTTAATTGACGTCCAAGGTCCAGATTTAGCCTTAGTATTTGGTCGTACGAAGCGTCGTGTAGATGAGCTTACACGCGGATTACAAGCACGTGGCTATAATGCTGCAGGTATTCACGGAGATCTATCTCAGGCGCGTCGTATGGCAGTCTTGAAGCGATTCCGTGAAGGTAAGTTGGATATTTTAGTTGCTACTGATGTGGCAGCACGTGGTTTGGATATTTCAGGGGTAACTCACGTATATAACTACGATATTCCTCAAGATCCAGATTCATATGTTCACCGTATTGGTAGAACTGGGCGTGCAGGACAAAATGGTATCTCAGTAACCTTTGTAACTCCAAATGAAATTGGCTACATGAGAACTATCGAACAACTTACTAAGAAAAAGATGTCACCACTTCGTCCACCAACAGATGATCAAGCACTTCGCGGTCAATTAAAGCAAGCTAAGGCTGAAATCGAAGATTTGATGAATGGTGATTTGGGTAAATATACTCAAGATGCTAGTGAACTTCTTGATAACTATTCAGCTCTTGATTTAGTAGCTGCTTTTCTTAAGAACTTAGCTAAGGATTCAACAGAAATTAAGGTTAAGATTACGCCAGAAAAGCCTTTGCCATACAAGGGCGATGGTCGTCATGGTCGTGGCCGCCGAGGACGTAATGATCATGGTCGTGGACATGGCAATTATCACCGCCGTCGCAATAACAATAATAATTACCGTCACAACGGTAATCGCGGTCGTCGTGGACGTGGCAATGGACATGAATTCGTAATTAAGAATAAAAAAGATTAATTTTTTAGACTAAAAAGGAAGTTGTAATTTTTGCAACTTCTTTTTTGTATTATAATGATGTCATTGTGTGAGGTGAGAAACGATGATTAAAGGTGTAGGGATTGACTCAATTGAAGTTGAACGTGTTAAAAAGATCGTGGCAAAAGGAGATTCTTTCGCTAAGAAGGTTTTGACTCCAAAGGAATTTGCCCAGTATCAAAAGATGAAAGGCAAAAGAAAAGTTGAATATCTCGGAGGTCGTTTTTCATTAAAGGAATCTTTTTCTAAAGCTATGGGAACAGGCTTAGGCAAATACGTAGGTTTTCAAGATGTGGAAACTTTATGGGATGATTTGGGGCATCCAGTGATGACTTCAACTAAGTTTGATGGAAATATTTTCCCAAGTATCACACATGATAATCATGAAATTATTACGTTTGTAGTATTAGAGGAGAAATAAAAATGGTTCCAGGCTATCATCGTCAAGCCGTTGTAAAAGTAAATTTAGGTGCAATTAGAAGAAATATTAAGAATGAAATGCAGCACCTTGAACCAAATCAAAAGATGCTGGCTGTAGTTAAGGCTAATGGCTATGGTCATGGTGCAGTCGAAGTGGCAAAGGTTGCTGAGGAAGAAGGAGCAGCAGGATTTTGTGTTGCCATTTTAGATGAAGCATTGGAATTGCGCCGTGCTGATATTGTTAAGCCTATTTTGGTTTTGGGAGTAGTTTCTCCTGAATATGCACCAATTGCTGCTGTAAATAATGTTTCATTGACAGTACCTAATTTAGAGTGGTTAAAAGACGCTGAAAAATATTTAACAAAAGAAAACTTGCAATTAAAGATTCATTTAGGGATTGATTCTGGTATGGGTAGAATTGGTTTCAATGAAGATGATGAATTTATTGCAGCCAATAAGTTCTTGGAAAATAATAATAACTTCTTTATTGAAGGGATGTTTGCCCATTTTGCCTCTGCAGATAGCGCTGATGAGACTTATTTCAAGCATCAATGCGAGAAATTCAAGCATATGAAGAGTTTATTAACTGTTAAACCTAAATGGATTCATGTTGATAATACTGCAGCAAGTATTTTTCATGAAGGTATCAAGAGTGATCTGGTTCGTTTTGGAATTGGAATCTATGGCTTAAATCCATCTTCAAATCCATCTTCTCCAGATTTAACTTCTGCAATTAAGTTAGAACCTGCTTTATCATTTGAAAGTGAATTAACACATGTTAAAAATATTCATAAAGGTGATGGAGTAGGCTATGGTTCTACCTTCATGGCTGAAGAAGATACAGTTATTGGAACTGTCCCTGTTGGTTATGCCGATGGTTGGATTAGAAAGTATCAAGGTTTTAAGGTAAAAGTTGGCGATGAATATTGTCCGATTGTGGGACGTATTTGTATGGATCAATTTATGGTTAAAATGCCAAAGAAAATGCCAGTTGGTACCAAAGTAGTGATTATTTCAAATAACCCAGCTGATCCAAACAATATTAAGGCGGTAGCTGATTATGTTGATACAATTCACTATGAAGTTGCTTGCTTGCTGAATGATCGGTTACCACGTGTTTATTATGAAAAATAGTAAATGAAAAAGCCAAAATCACGATTATTTTTTCGTAATTTCGGCTTTTTTTGGTTAAAAAATAAATAACTTAGGGTATTAATTGTGATATGTTCATGCTAAAATATATTAAACCTGCACATTGTATTGAGAATTTAAAAGCTATATATAAACAGTAAAATGTTTTTTTATAATAAACAAGGTAAAATATATTGGATATTAGAACCCAAACAACAAAAAGTAATTTGAAAAAGGCTTTGTTGCAATGTATGAAAGAACAAGCTTTTAATGAGATCAAAGTTAAAGACATTATTTTAGCATCGGGTATCAGTTCACGTACTTTTTATCAATACTATAAGGACACACACGCCTTATTATTAGCAGTTGAAGATGACATCCTAGCTGAATTTAATAAAGCATTACTCGCGGATTGTGAAGCTGTTAATGGGATCGATCATGTTTTGTCTCAAGATGAATTGATAAAAGTAGCAGAGAATATTTCTAAAAATTCAATCTCTTTCTTTTTGAAAAATAAAAATAAACTTGAAATTTTAATTTCAGATAATGGAGACATCCGCTTTTTTAATAAGATGGTTGAATATGCCAATAAAGAATTTGCCATTCGAATGGAAATGATGAATCCAAACTATAAGGCGATTTTGGCACAAGAGCAAACAATTCCACCAGATATGGTTTTAGGAATCTTTGATATTAATATCATTAATGTGGTATTGCAATTAATTAAATATAATGATGAGTTGTCTCCAGCTGATATGCGTCGTTATATTGCAGGCTATTTGACTCGAACTCCATTACAATTTTTGGGATTGATGAAATAATACAAAAAAAGCTTCTAACTTTTAATGAAGTGAGACCTAAAAGTGAGACACTTTTAGGTCTTTTACTATGTCTAAATTTAATAAAGAACAAAAAATAGAAATTTATCGTAAATGGAAAGATGAGAATATCTCAATAAGTCAATTGTCTAAAGCATATAAAATGAACTTAGCTAATTTAGATTACATGCTTAGATTGATTGATATGCATGGAACGGATATTTTAAATACTGGAAAGCAGGTTTATTCTAAAAAATTTAAAGAGCAAGCAATTGAACAAGCTATCTTTGGTACTAAGTCATATGTTCAATTATCGCTAGAATTAGGCTTCAAAAGCATTGCCATGCTTAACAAATGGCTTAGAGAATACAAAGAAAACGGGTATAATGTCATTATCAAACAGAAAGGACGCCCTGCCCGTGGTCAAAGAGAGTCAGAAATCACGCAAGGAACTGGAGAAAGAGATCCAAAAGCTGAAAGAAGAAAACTTGCGATTGCGTATTGTGAACGAATACGTAAAAAAACTGAAAGCCTTGGATCAAGAAAAAGATCAGAACAAATAGCTAAGGCAATTACTGATCTAAGGCATGAATTCAAAGTCAGCTTGGACTACGTCTTAGAAGCAATCGCTGAGCATCCAGGGCTACCGATAATTGCCAGAAGCTCTTACTACAAGATCATTAAAAGAAAGCCTAAAAAGCCTAAGCGTTCTAAACTCATTGCCAAGATCAAGGAAATCTTCAATTATCATCAGGGGCGCTATGGCTATCGCCGAGTAGCATTGCAGCTACTCAAAGATGGCTGGAACGTTACTGAGAAAACAGTTCGCTACTGGATGCATAAGCTAGGTCTTAAGGGTATCAGACGCAATAAGCGCAAGTATTCAAGCTATAAAGGTACTATTGGCAAAATAGCACCTAATTTGATTCACCGCGATTTCTTTGCGCCAATGCCTAATATGAAATGGTATACTGACATCACTGAATTTCATCTTAATGATGAAAAGCTGTATTTGTCGCCTATTTTGGATGGCTGCGGCGGTGATATAGTTTCTTACTCTATTTCAAAATATCCAGATATGGATTTAGTAATGACAATGCTTGATAAAGCTTTCGCTAAAGAAACAGCTCTTAACAACTGTATCTTTCATACTGACCAAGGCTGTCAATATCAGAGTCCAAAATACCAACGTGCTTTAAAACTTCAAGGCATCACTCAAAGCATGTCCAGAAAAGGCAATTCCATGGATGACGGTTTAATGGAGAACTTCTTTGGTCTGCTTAAGACAGAGATGTTTTATGACCAAGAATACAAATACCATAACCTTCAAGAATTAACTCAAGCCATTGAAGAATACATCGAATACTATAACGAAGAAAGGATAAAGAGCAGATTAAAAGGCTTAACTCCGAAAGAATATCGGAATCAAGCCTCTATTAATCCTGTATTTTAAACTGTCTAATTTTTAGGTCTCAGTTCATAATTAAGTCAGAGGCTTTTTTATATGTTTTTTAATCTTTATGTGGATGTTCGATGAAGACACCAGGATTTTCATCGCTCATGATAGTCATACCGGCTTGCAAATCTTCGATTTCAGAAACAACGAAACCTTTCTTTTGCAATTTATCTACAATGGTCTTCATTGTGATGTCGGATACGCCTGCAGGTAAAGTAAACAAGGTTCTTCTTACGAAGTCTCCTTCAAGTTCTCCAGCTGCAGCATCAAGTGTCATTACACTAGACATATTAGTATGTTTTGACACGATCTTAGACATTTTAATTAAGTTACCGCGTGCATTATCGGATAAAACAGTTAAAACATATGAACCATTTTTAACATCCCATGCGTCTGATAACATGTCTAATAATCTTGAGTGGGTAAGAATACCATAAAAATGATTATCCTCATCAAGAACAGCAATGTATGGCAAGTCTTTGATGTTAAAGAATACTCTAAAGAATGGAGAATTTACCTTAATTGTCTTAGTAGCGTTCTTAAGCAAGTAAGTTACTGGTAAATTCATGTCTCCGCCTTGAGATTTGTGGCGGTAAATGTGCATTTTATAAATATTACCGCGGAAAATAGTGCCAGTGTCATCTACAATAGGCACACATCTATATCCAGATTTCTCCAGAATATCCAATGCTTCTGCTAATGTGGCTTTTTCATTAACTGTTGTTAAGTAATCTTTCTTAATAACTAAAGATTTAATAAGCATGAGTTCGCCTCCAAAGTGAAAATGTTTCAAGTAATTATAGCATAATCAGTATGTTAATTAAATATTAATTAAAGACTAGCTAAAGTAATCAAATATATTTTAACAATAGTTAGTGAAATAAAAAAGCATCTCCTCCTAAGAAAAGATGCTCTTTTAATGAACTAATTTAAGAATTATTGACGAACCTTAACGCCAGTTTCTTTGAAGGCCTTGTCCATAACCTTCTTTAATTGATCTGCTGAAGCAGTCATTAATTCTTTTTCTTTATCGCTTAATGGAATTTCGATAACTTGTTCAAGACCCTTGCGGCCAACAACTGCAGGAGTACCGATGTGAAGATCGTGTAAACCATATTCACCATCCATTGGTACTGAAAGTGGAAGTACACGGTGTTCATCGTTCAAGATAGCCTTAGCGATCATTGCTGAAGCAGTACCGATACCGTAGAAGGTAGCACCCTTCTTGTTGATGATGTCGTAAGCCATGTCAGCAACTTCCTTGTGGATGTCTTCAAGCTTAGATTCATCCATACCGTGAGCCTTAACCCAGTCACTAACCTTTACGCCACCAACATTGTTGTAGCTCCATGCTGG
>SKEM01000606.1_pt1 | contig 22647 bp, 26 predicted proteins | sample 4826731 | NCBI WGS metagenome assembly SKEM01 (sample SAMN11008809, study PRJNA524170) | human gut metagenome | biome: Human fecal sample; material: Feces; isolation source: fecal sample from pouch patient p37 | host: Homo sapiens | place: Israel: Tel-Aviv | collected 2015-07-27
GCTTATTGAAACTTACATAAAAGTATGTTTTTGAAAGCTGGTCTTAAAAAAGCCCGTAAAGCTTCAAAATTCTCTAAGCGTTAATATTTACCGATATTTACAATTTGGACATCTCGCACATTTTGCGGGGTGTTTTTTTGAAAAATTTACACCAGTCATGTTTAGAATGACTTTAGATAAGTGTTGCGTCTGTCTGTCTTTTGACACGAATAGCACGTCAGACATAATACAATAGAAGTGAGATGCTTATGACCTACCGGACATTTTTAGAATTGGTCGAAATTAGAACCAAGTTAGCCAGTTTATTTCCATTTATCATAGGCGTTTTATTTGCCATGACTTATTTTGGTGAGGTTCAGTGGTTAAATACCTTTATCTTTTTCATCGGGATGACGATTTTTGATATGGTAACAACGATGATTAACAACTATATGGACTTCAAAAAAGCTAAATCCAAAACCTATCAAATGACAGAAAACATCATTGGGCAATCAGGCATCCCACTCAAGCTTGTGCGTCATCTCATTTTTATCATGCTCTTGATGACGATGGGCATTGGCATTTATTTAACCAGTCAAAATGGCTGGGTATTCATGTTAATAGGAGGGATTTGCTGTTTAGTTGGTGTTTTCTATACTTGGGGGCCTATTCCACTCTCAAGAATGCCTTTAGGTGAGATATTTAGCGGGCTGTCAATGGGACTAGGTATTTTTATCTTAACGATTTTGACCAATGTCACGCATCACCCACCGATCTATCTACAGCTTAATTTTAGCAGTGGACTATTTCAGCTTGAGGGCAACATTTACGCGCTTGTGGCGATCGTTTTAGCGTCATTGCCCCTGATCAGCTCAATTTCTAATATCATGTTGGCTAACAATTTAAGAGATTTAACGATGGATATCGAAAATCACCGTTATACCCTAATCTACTATATCGGACGTCCAACGGGTGTAATCCTCTTTAAATTTCTTGCTTTGCTTGGTTATGGGAGTATTATTATTGGCTTACTGGTGGGTATTTATCATTGGCCAATTTTAGTAACCTTGGTTTCATTTCCGATTGTTTTGAAAAATATACAAGCATTTGAGCAGACATTGCCGCATCCCAAATGCTTTCAATATGCGATTAAAAATTTAGTGACTTTTAATACGCTATATGCGCTGGGATTGGCTCTTAGTCTGCTCGTTACTGGTGTGAACTTCTAATATTCGTACGCCCAAGTCGGTTTTTACTAAAAATACTTGACATCTTTAACTTGCTTTGGTTTAATGACTTAATAAGTAGGAAAATTGTATTTTGTAATGAGAATCCACAGGATAACTGGAATAGAGGATAACCATGCTTACATCTCGAAAAAAAATGAATGCTGTTGAACTAGAATTTCTGAATATGCTGTATGATTACTGTCTTAATCCTCATTTAACAGAACGTGAAAGAAAGATTGGACTTATGGCTAAACAGGATTTGGAAAAGGGAAGATATGCTGTAGCTGTCCTTAATCAGGTTATTTCAAGCTTGCAACAAGAAGCGATAATGAATCATTTAACAGCTGATGCGTCTATTTTTTATAAAAAATTAAATCCAATCATGGATAAACTCGTCCCTATTGGGACAAATCGAGGTTCTATGATGCTTAATCGTAGTTATTTAGACTAGATATCAAGTCATAGAGAAGTGATGAGAACTCATCGTAGGAGTTAACTCGAGTTATATATTTTTAGGCTAGCAATTTTACAACAAAAAAGAGGATGGGATAAAAGTCCTCAAAAAATTAGGCTATGAGCAATCTTCAATATTAATTGAAATTGCCGATAGCCTATTTTTGTATAGCTTTTTATACATTATCAAGCAGCATAATCATGTTGTAATAAACAGTACGAAATTGGTGAAAAAATTGCTGATTATTTACCAAATCGGTATTCTTTTGCCAAAACAATGCGAAATCGGTAAATTATTAGTTGATTTCTTACCAAATCAGCATTCTTTTACCAAAACAATGCGAAATCGGTAAATTATTTGCTAATTCTATATCAAATTGGTATTCCTTCTGCAAAACCATAATAAAAAGAGAAAAGCAAACTGGCAGTTTTGACATCATTGTCTAGTTTGCTTTTCTCTTATAGTGACTGAGGATTTTTGTCCCAGCCTCATTTTTTTATGTTAAGCACGATAAAACTCAGGCAAGATAAACTGATCCTGATTTTCGAATTGTAACGCGAGTTGGAGCATCAAAATTTCGGAGTTTTTTCTGCCCCAAAGTTGAATGCCTTGTGGTAGATTGGTTTCAGTTTCTAGGTAAACTGGAAGTGAGAGTGCAGGTTGTCCGGTTAGATTGCTGATGAAAGTATAGGGTGAAAAAGTTAGGAAGGTTTCAAAAGCTTGTTCGATGATGTCAATCTGTTCTGAAAAGTCACATCGGCTAATGTCTGCCATTTTCTCTAATAGCTCAGGGGTGATGAAAGTTTCTCCAATTTTAGGTGCTGTCTTTGCTGTTGTAGGTGTCAATAAAAAATCATAGTGTTTAAAAACCTTGTCGTCAAAAGTCGCGCAAGCAGCATCCCATGCGTTCAAGGCTTGAACATAAGAGGCGGCATCTGCTTTTCTGCCAGCCTCTAGGAGGGCATAGGTTAAGGGTTCGACGTCTTCCAGACTGATTTTTTTGCCTTGTGCTGTTTCCCAGGGTTTGAGCATGGTGTAGGTTTCAGCTGCGTTCATCTGGTAGTAGGTTTGAATCAGGGGGCGGGCATCTAGCGGGAAGGCGATTTCCGTGAGCTGATGGCCTTGTACTTTCAGGAAGTCGACGGTTTTTTGGAGGGCTGCTTTCGCCGTGTCGGAGATGTCAATGCCGGCGATTGGCGAGGCTGTCGAAAATGCGATGTTTAGTGGCTTATCGCTTGGGGTCAAATGATGCAGGGTGTTTTGGTCTAGCAAGGGTGCTTGATAGGGGTCGGTTTCTTGTTGTCGCTGCATTTCCGCTAAAAAGCTAGCTGTATCACGAACGGAGATTGTCAAAGCGCCTGAGGTGGATGCGCCTTGCCAACTTCGGTAGTTGTTGGGTCCTTGCGGCATGAGGCCTCGTGTCATTTTTAAGCCGATGAGTCCAGAAAATGAGGCGGGGATTCGGATAGAACCGCCACCGTCTGATGCCCCTGCCATGGGGAAAATACCTAAGGCTACAGCAGTGGCTGCGCCACCAGAAGAACCGCCAGAGTAGTAGGCGCTGTTCCAAACGTTGCGTGTGTTGCCATAAAGTGCGGCGTCTGAGATGTTTTTAAAGCCAAATTCAGGTGCATTTGTTTGACCAAAGGGGGTTAAGCCAGCTGCTAGCAAGGCTTTGACGTAGTTATCGTCTGAGTGGGCTATGTTGTCTTTGAAAAGTTTAGAGCAAGCAGTTGCAGGGAGATTTGTATGGTCTTGTCCCAACATTTTTAGAGGGAAAGGGAGACCTGAAAAGTAACCATTTGGGGTTTGGGGGAGATCTTTTTTGGCTTGATTTATATCATAAGCGACGAGGGCATTGTATTGTGGATTGAGGATTTCGATTTTTTTCTCGGCTAATATCAATAACTCAATTGGGGTGGTTTCGCCTTTACGAATTTGTTCTGCCCAATAGGTCGCATCTTTAATTTTCGTCATCTTTCATCTCTTTCTCCTTGGGTGTAAAATCACCACCTAAGTATTTTTCTGAAAGTTTGATCATGGTGCCGTATTTTTTGAGTTTGATTAAGATGGTATCAACTTTTTTCTGTAAGGCTTTATCTTCTGTATCTTTGCCAAAAATGAAGTAATTAAAACCAGTATGTTTGTCTGTTTCTCCTAAATCAATAGGCGTTACTTTGAGTTGATAACCATTTTGCTGAATGATTTGAGTCAATGAAATTTGGTCATAAATGACAAAATCACTCTTGCCAGATGCTACATCCGCAACATAAGATGTCAAAGGATAGCTGGCTTCCATATAGTTTAAGGTCATGGCTTGGTCAGGATGTGCTTTGTTCCATGTTTCGAGCATGGTTGCGACTTGAACACTAGGCAAGACTTCGGTTGTTTTACCTGCTAAGTCAGACAAGGTTTTGACTTTTAAGTCAGGCTTAACCGCGACGGATGTTGCTGATTTTGAAAGTGGTAGTGGAGTAATTATATTTTTCCGCGCGTTCAGGTGTCCAAGATAAGGCATTGGCAGCCATTTGAAAACGGCCATTATCAACGCCAGATAAAACAGAGTTGAAGTCGATTACTTGAAATTTTATCTTGTACTCGGGAAGTTGTTTAAAAACTGCGCGTGCTAATTCAATGTCAAAGCCAGTTAATTTATCATCAACTATATAAGTGTTGGGCTTGGAATTCGCATTTGTTGCGATGGTAATTTCTTTTTGTTCAGATTTGAGGCTTTCTTTTTGCCGCAGGCGGTTAAAACCCCAAAAGAAGTGAGAGAAAATAAAGCTAGTCCTAAAAATATTTTTTTATTCATGTCTATATCACGGGTTTTGTAAACCCTTCCTTTCTGTATAGTTTAATTTTAGCAAAAATTAAAAAACCACCTGCATGTCTTGCTTATAAATTTTGGATGTCTTTAAAATCATCAGATTATATTTGAGGCTATCACACTAATTTTATCAACCAGATGTCGAAATGCTTGTAGCAGATGAATTGAGCATCCCAGGATTATGGGATGTTTTTTTGCCATAAATTGACGGCAAATTCTGTTACCATATAAGATGTGGATAAAATATTTTTAAACATGTGTATAGATTCGGCGAAGTTATTCGTTATATTTATGAAACCGAAGAAAAACCGCAAACAACAACGCTCGGACAGAGCGCTAGTGTAGGTTAACTTTCAAGATTTCATGAAATAAAATCGTAGAAAGGAGGTAGCAAAATTTGAAATTAGATGGATTTGAGCAGATGTTAGTAGAACTTGCGCGCGAAGTTTCCTACTATCTGCCTGCGCAAAAATGGCGCCAGTTATGAAGATGCGGAAGATATTGCGCAAGATGCTCTGGTTAAAATTATCGAAACGAGTCATGTGCTACCACCGGACACGATGAGAGCTTGGCTTTATAAGGTGGCGATTAATCAGTTTCGAGATTTATATCGGCGAAAACAACGCTATGCTGAGATTCTAGAAGTTCAGTTTGCGACCTTTGATGCACATGTTACAGCATTTGAGATGGAAAATCTGGAAGATGTTTACGTGAGTCGAGCCTTGCATTTACTCAAACCAAGATATACGGAGCTGTTACTCTTGCGATATGATGAGACATTGAGCCATGAGGAGATTGGTTTCCTCTTGGATATGAAATTAGACACGGTCAATACGACACTATACCGTGCTAGAAAAGCGTTTAAGAAAATCTATTTGGAGGTAAAAGAAAATGACGAAATTTGATGCGGATAAATTTGAAGAAGTGGTCAAGAAGAGTAAGCAGAAAAATCGGAAGAAAAGTATTTTGATGGTAGTGATTTCTGTTGTTTTGTCAATTATCTTTGTTTTGGGGATATTACTTGGTATTTTTAAAATTAATGACCGACGTTTCTTTGAAAATGCTAAGTATCTTGAAGTTAGGACTCGGTTCATGACACCAAATGTGCAGACACGTAACTTACCTCAATCAGATATTGGATTATTTAACGGTAAAAATACAGTAGAAGTCCAAAAAGATGTTGATGGTTATCCATTAGAGTGGGGAGATATAACAGGGACTTATAATATTTTAAGTAAGTTAGGAAAGGTAGACATTTATAGTATGGGTGGTAAATCCTATCCAGAAGGTCGAAACATGAACTTTTTCAATCCGAATATCACTTACAAATATATTACGGCTGATATTACAGAGAAAGCAAGGAAAGAAAATAATTATACTAGGAAACAAGGAAAGAATGGCTCATCTTGGGACGTGTATCCAGACGAGTTGTATGAAGAAGTCAAATACCCGAATGATATCGCAAACATTGTCAAAACAGAAAATCGTGTAGTTGAAGTTGGCATTTCTTTTGACAAGCCCTACACTTATGAAGAAGTCCAAAAGATGATACCCGAAAATCTAGTACAAGCTTGGTATTGGGTGAGCGAAGGCGAGCAAGCGAGTAAGAAAACAGAACATATCCATTTGAATGATGCAGATGAGGATATATTTACCCCGACAGTGACCTTTGGCTACTCAAATAGTAGTGATTTCAAATATGGAGATCTTCAATTAGGCGACTACTGGAAAGGTGACAATAGTCTTAATACAGCTTTTGAAATGCTGAAAACGGATTATTCACTCAAAATGGAGAAGGATGAACAGAAAATTTTGGACGGTATTTTGAAGAATAACAGATTAGAGAATAAAAAAGATATGTTGCTCAATGGCATTGTCTTGACTGGCAGAAGTGAAAACTTTAAACAATTAGAAGGTAAATCTTGGATACAAGCAGCATCAGCTGGTGCGAGTGCGGAGATTCTCCCTTATATCAAGCCAACGAAATAAAGTTAGTTTCTAGGTTGTGATAAGGATAAACCCGTTATCGTTATGAGTTAGTAATTCAAGAAGGGAACGTAAAATTATGGAACTAAAACTAGACACCATCAGCAAACACTACAAAGATAAAAAGGCTGTCAATCAAGTCTCAACCGTATTAAAGTCAGGTGTTTGTGGTCTGCTTGGCGCCAATGGTTCAGGAAAAACGGCCTTGATGCGAATGATTTGTGGCATTTTAACGCCAACAAGTGGCACGATTACGCCAGATGGTCAAAGTATTTATCAATTAGGCGAAGATTATCGGGAATTGTTAGGCTATTTGCCACAAGATTTTGGGTATTATCCAGATTTCACAGCAAAAGAATTTTTGTACTATATGTGTGCGGTTAAGGGTTTATCGCTAGCCAAAACCAAGCAAAAAACAGCAGAATTGTTGGCGTTGGTAAATTTGGAAGAAGTTGCCAATAAAAAAATCAAGACATTTTCAGGTGGTATGAAACAACGTTTAGGGATTGCCCAATCTAATATCAATGACCCAAGTATTTTGATTTTGGATGAGCCGACGACGGGACTTGATCCCAAAGAAAGAGTTCGTTTTCGTAATCTTATTTCTGATATTTCAAAGGATAAGATTGTTATTCTTTCGACACACATTACGTCAGACGTTGAATATATCGCAGATATGCTTGTCATGATGAAGCAAGGCGAGATTTTATTGACAGATACGCCCGATAATGCGGCGCAGTCAATTGTTGGAAAAGTTTGGGAAGTTGAGGTTGCAGCGCAAGAGCTCCGTGCTTTTGAAGACCAGTATATGGTTGCTAATTTTCATCATGAGGGTGAGCGAGTCCGGCTGAGATTGATTGCAGAGAGTCAACCGACTGAAAATGCTCAGCCACTCACGCCAACTTTGGAAGATTTGTATCTCTACCATTTTCAAGAAGGAGGGACTGCTGATGTTTCAACTGATTAAGTTTGAAGTGTTTAAAATTGTTAAGCGAAAATCTAACCTGATTGCTATTGTTGCTAGCCTGCTTGTGACGCTTGCTCTATCTATGATGACTGTTTTTACTTTTTGTGATTTTGACTTTGCTAATCGAGATTTTCAACAAGGGACAGCAGCTATTGCCAAAGTTCGAAAAAGAGAAGGTGTTGAGCCGAAAGTTTTGAGTGATGCCTTTATCACGGAGAGTATCAAAGCTTATCAAGAGGTTTATAGTAAGCCTGAAAATGTAGAAATTGATAAGTATGGTAACCAAAATCTGGTGAAAGAACTTGCTATTAAAATTGAATACCCGAAAATAGCGCTGTATGGTTTGATTGTAGGTGGTTAGGAAGAATTAGGAGAAAACCCGATTTACCGGAAAGTTCTTGATTTAGATATGAGCCAAGGTGCGAATTTCTATCCTGCGATTAAGAAAAAAGAAAATCGTGAATTAGTCGAATTTTACAATGACCATTTGTCGTCAAAAGAAAAGACATTTTGGCAAAATAAAAGTAAGCAGGTCAAAACTCCCTATATTTATGGCTACTACGCAGGTTGGAGTGAATGGCTACGTAACTTCTATTTCTTTGTTTTGGTAATTTTAGTCGTTTGTATTATTATCGCGCCAGTTTTTGCGGGAGAATATCAGTCGGGTGCTGATGCGATTATTTTATCAGCCAAATACGGTAAGACTAAAAATGTGACAGCTAAAATACTTGCCTCAAACCTTGTGGCGCTTGTAGTCTTTACCTTGAACCTTGTTCTAGGCTTTATCTTTGTCTTCAGTTTCTTCGGAACGGCTGGTTGGGATTTGCCTGTTCAAGTTTTGGACGTGACCGTGCCATTCGCCATGAACTTGTTACAATTGGTGCTATTGAACATCGGGATTGCCTATCTGGTAATGTTTGCCTTTGTGGCGTTTACCTTGTTTTTATCCTCAAAATTGAAAACACCATTTCTGGCACTCATCGTTGTTTTGCCACTCATTTTCATTCCGTTATTTATCAGCATAACTGAGACGAATTATCTATTTGATGCGATCATCAATATCTTGCCAGCACCAAGTCTCACAATTGATTTAGGTTATTTTGATTATCAGCTTGGCCCTGTCATTCTTGACTTATTCTCAATGCGGGCTTTACTCTATTTCTTACTAATTCCGTTGTTCACTTTCTTTGCTAAGAAAAGTTTTGTTAAACATGAAGTGGGTTAGTTATTGTCATTAAAGCAGATGTGCGATTATAATTGGGCATCTTCTTTTTTATTTCCCCCCCTTGACCCTAACGCAAGGTCATAGTTTATAATAGAGCTATAGTCAGGAGGAACACATGAACATCAAAGAAGTAGCCAAGCAGCCACCGCCAACATGTATCATACTTTCAACGACACCTTGGGCTATCACTATACCTTAGAAGCCTTTGCAGGCCTAGGGCAAATGTATCTGCAAGACGAGCGTTTTACTGAAAACTTGAGACAGTATGGTGAGGGATTCCCAGAATTTTTAGCGGCAGCGATGACATATTACGCCCAAAAGGCTTAGCGCTAGTCTTTGCAAATTCTCCCTAGATACGCTATACTTTGAATTAAGAAAGCGTATTCAAATAGAGGGAGAAAGACAAAATGTCAATCAAATTAATCGCTACAGATATGGACGGGACCTTTTTAAATAGTCAAAAAGACTATAATCGCGAGCGTTTTGCTGACTTATATGCTGAGCTGAAAAAACGCGACATCAAATTTGTCGTTGCCAGTGGCAATCAATCTTTTCAACTCAAGTCCTTTTTTCCAGACATTTCAGATGAACTGACTTTTGCAGCTGAAAATGGGGCACATATCATTAGCAGAGGAAAAGAATTATTTGCAGCAGACATGCCACGTCCTGCTTTTGAAAAAGCCTTGGCTATTTTAGCAGCTGATCATCAAGGAGAAGGTATTATTTGTGGGAAAAAATCAGCCTATATTTTAGAAACAGCACCCGAAACATTTTACAACTATACCCACCAATATTATCATCGGTTGGCAAGAGTGCCAGACTTATCAGCCATGTTTGAAAAAGATACGATTGTCAAAATGGCTTTCAACTTTCCAGAACATCTTGTCGATGAAAAAATAGCGCAATTAACTGGAGCCTTACAAGGTGTGTTATTCCCGGTCTCTACTGGCGAAGGAGACATTGACATTTTAGTCCCAGATATCACCAAGGCGAGTGCCCTAGCAGCACTTGGCAATTTGTGGAACATTCAACCAGAAGAAATGGCGGCCTTTGGTGATGGTGGAAATGATCTTGAAATGCTACAATTTGTCGGACACGGTTATGCCATGAGTAATGCCATACCAAGTATCAAAGCCATAGCAGACCAAGTCATCGACAGCAATGAAGAAGAAAGTGTCCTCACGCAAATCGAGAAAATACTTGCTACAAATTAATATCAAAAACTCTCATCCAAAAAGATGAGAGTTTTATTTGCTTATTTTTACGCTTAATCCTGTTGCTGATAAACCTGCTCGCAAACCCAAGCGGTGCGTAAGGCAGATTCGATGGTAGACAGACAGCTCCCTTGACCGTTTAATTCATCCACAATCGTCTGAATCAAATTTTGGTGCACATGTTCAATCGTGCCTACTGGAATGGCTGTTTCTTGTTCTGCTGTTTTAAGCTGAATAGGGTCGTTGGTAAAACAGCCAAAGTTAATTTCACCTTTTGAGCCTACGATTTGGATATTATCCGTAGCAGTATTTGTTGTGAAACACCAATTCCCTGTACCGATGATACGATTGCCAAAAGCAAAGGATAGGGCAACATTATCTTCTGGCTCATAATAGCCTGCTTGATTCACGCTAAAGGCTGCCACTTTTTCAATGGCGCCAAAGAAAAAGTCCAGAATATCAAGTGTATGCACAGCCATATCCATAAAAATGCCACCACCAGAAATCTCAGGTTGGACGTGCCAATGCGTGCCATTGATCTCATCTTTAGCAGCCGGCCGGTAGTAGGCAACATTGACAAACCGCACATCACCGATAGTGCCAGCGTCTAATAGCGATTTGACCTCAGTAAAGCGTGGTAAAGTCCGGCGATAGTAGGCGACAAAGGCCTTAACATTTGCTTTTTTAAAGGCATCTGAAATGTCTAATGCCTCGTCATAAGTGAGTGCAATCGGCTTTTCAATATAGCAGACTTTGCCAGCAGCAGCACAACGAAGGGCATATTCCTTGTGAGAGCCAGGAGGTGTCGCGATATAGACAGCGTCCACTTTAGGGTCTGCTAGCAAATCATCGACTGAGGCGAAGACCTTCTCGACCTTGTGGCGTTTGGCATAATCCTCTGCTTTAGCTATCGTTCGATTGGTAACGCCATATAAAACAGAATTTTTCGCCTTGTAAAAGCCAGGCCCGCTTTTCTTTTCTGTGACATCACCCGTACCAATCATGCCCCAATGTATTGTTTTCATATTAATCTACCTTTCTGCAATTTCACGTTATGAAATCTTGAAACTGAAATTTGTAAGTGTTTTCATGTTTCATTATACCATGACAACTAAAAAAGAAAGGACCAAAAGTCATTTCTTTTTGAAGGTTTTGTAAGTATCGTAGCGTTTTCGCAAACTTTCCAAGGCACTCTTTTCAGTCTGATGTTTCGCATTTGGAAAGGCCTTGAGAATCCGTGCCCGTATCCTCTTTTGATGCGCCATGAGGGTCTCAATCTCTGTCGACAGAGTTTCAGTCAGCTCATCTTTATGAGTATCAAATTTCTCAGATGCATCTACAGCGAAATTGCCGAGATTCTCGGCCAAGGTATCACTGCCACGGCGGATCATGCGTGAGAGTTCATGCACCTGCTGTAAATCGCGGTTGAGGTGAGCGATAGCAATCACTGTGATGATGACATCAGTGAGCAAAATGAGGTAAAAAATGCTGATGATAATGGTGACCGGCAGGGTCGGCAAGTGTTCCAAAATCTTAGCGATAATCAGCTGGATGATTTTAATTAGAAAGACCCCCGCAAGGCCCCACATCAAAGAAAATTTCAGGCAAATAAAGCCACCGATATTAAAAGGTTCTTGGGAGTAATCCCACCACCTCATGTGGAACAATTTTTCTAAGACATAGCCACCGACAAGCTCTAGCAAGCTTGCGATGATGACTGATGCCAAGAAAAGTAGGGGGAGATTGTCCGCAATCGGGATTAAAAATAGAATAAAGAGTACTGCACCAAAACCATAAATGGGGCAAACTGCACCGTTTAGAAAGCCTCGATTGACAAATTTTCCAGTATTGACTGAGGCATAAACGGCTTCGAGACACCAGCCAAGAAAGGCATAGGCAGGGAAGTAGGTTAGAAAAGTTAGCACGATATGTTCAGATAACATGACTACTCTTTTGTTTTTTTATTTAGCTGAATCATTAGATAATTTATAGGCTTTATCTTTATCTTAGCACATGGTCTAGAAAATTGTGTGCTAGAAAAAGTTTATGGTAAACTAAGGATAAAACCAAAACTATCTTTAGGGTCACCTGAAGGTCAAAGGAAGAAGTAAAATACGATGAAAATAAGACGTGCCCAATCAGCAGATGCCAACTCAGTTGTTTCACTCTATCAATCTTTGGTCGGAACACCCGGTTGTCCCTGGCACGAAGACTATCCAACGTTTGAAAATGCCCAATCAGATATTAGTAGTGCGTCGCTCTACCTCATAGAAGATGAAACTGGTGAGATTTTAGCGGTCGCATCAGCAGTAGAAGAGACAGATTTGGATGCTTTTGAGTTTTGGTATCAGCAAGTAACTAATTGGCGTAGTCTTTCGAGAGTTGCTGTGCGCCAATCTGTTCAAGGACGAGGGCTTGCCCAAACGCTGATTTCAGCTATTATTGATGCGTTGAGTGAAAGAGACAGTGCGGTATTACGCCTACTTGTCTCTCAGGATAATTTGTCTGCTTTAGCCTTATACAAAAAATTAGGCTTTAAACAGGTCGGTCAATGCTCTGCCTATGGTGCAGACTGGGACTGCTATGAGCTGATTTTATCGAAATAATTTAAAAAATAATAGGCTGGGAAGAAAATACTCAGTCCACCCAAAGACAAAAAATGCTTTCTTTACCAATTTGGAATTGTTTTGCCAAAAGAATTCCAATTTCGCACAAAATTAGCTGTTTTTTAACCAAATTCGTATTGTTTTGCCAAAACAATACGAATTTCGCATAAAGATTGAAAGGAGTCATAGCTTATTTTTAAAAGTTCTTTGTCTTAGTTTCATCTTTCTGAGCATATCGGTGCATTAATTTGGGAATTTCAGCAGAGATTTGTGTTGGTAGCACGACATAGCGTTCCCGCGCCAAGTCGTCTGCAATCGCTGAATGGGCATAGACGGCAGCTAAGACCGCTTGTTCAAGAGAGACATGAAATTGACCAGCGAACCCAGCGATCATACCAGCAAGGGTATCACCCATACCACCTGTCGCCTGATACGGGCCGCCAATGGTGAGTTGGAAAATTTTATCAGCAGTGTAAATTTCTGTCTGGAATTTTTTCAAAACAAGAATGGGGTTCGGAGTGAAGGTAGCAAGTGCTGCCAAATTTTTAGCCGGCGTCTGTTCAGCAATCTCAATCTGGCTCAAACGCTGCCATTCCATCTGGTGTGGTGTCAAAACACTCCGCGCATTTGGCAAGTCGAGCTGGTGTTCAGCCAGTAAAGTCAGGGCTGAACCATCTAGAATTAAAATCTGTTCAGTTTTGACCTTGCTTAATGTCGCAGTCAAAATCGCCAATTCCTCCCCCAGACCTGATCCGATGAGGATGACATCAGCTGACGTGATGAAAGGTGTCAAATCTTTCGCGTAGTCTGTAACCATGGCCTCGGGAAGGTGGCTGTGGAGTGCTGTGAAATTACTGGGGTGGGTCGCGACGGTGACGAGGCCAGCACCGCTATTGACGGCAGCGAGGGCGTTCATGATGACGGCGCCGCCGTACTGCTCAGTGCCACCAATGATTAGAATCCGACCATAGTCGCCTTTATGTGTGGCATTAGCACGCTTGGTAATCGTTTGCTCGAGAATCTCCTGTGTCAATTTGTGCATCATCGCTTTATTCACCATTTTCACGGAACCAGGCCTTATCGCTGCCTTCGTTTTCGGTTAAAATCTTATGAATAGTCCGTTGCGCCTGTGGCACAAACATTTGAGGCTCTGGTGAGACGGGTAGCCATTTGACTTCAAGGGTTTCATCACCATCTGCCTGAATGTGCCCACCTACTAATTGCACTTCAAAGCCAATCGCGATATTTTCCTGCACATCACCCCAAGTATTTTTATCTGTGATATGCGTGGAAAGCCCTAAAACTCGAACGACTTCGACATCAAGACCTGTTTCTTCCTTGAATTCACGCACGACCGCCTGCATGGGCGATTCCCCGTAATCCAAGAAACCGCCAGGAAATCCCCAGCCACTATCAGGTGAATCTGCCCGACGCTCCAGTAAAATCTCCGTCCGGTCAGCGCTCCAAAGCACACCAAAAGCTGTCACGAAAATCATCCCTTGATGCCCTACCAGCGCCCGCATATCTGCAATGTAATTTTTTTCTGTCATGTCTAACGTCCTTTAAGGTTTTGAACTTCAAGCTAACTTCTTATCAACGCCTAAGTGATGAATCACTAAGGCACGTTGCCTTTGGCTTTTCCGTACGCCGCTAAAGCGACAACTGCAATGCCATAGGAAAATAGATAATTTGTGAACCTGCGCAAGCGCAGAAGTTTCACCAGCGACGAGTAATCGCAGGAGTACACCCAAATTCGTAATTTTCTAAAGAAGTTTGTGTCTGCGGTTACTCACCACAGAAAAACCATGTGCGACATAGTCGCACCGCTTTCAGTATCATGTTATTGATAACATAAATCTTATCATAATTTTCGGCGATTTTGTTATAATAAAAGGATGAACTCAGAATCTTTACTCAAACCCAACGAAAGAATCGACCATCTGGCGACGAATGACGTGAAAATCATCCAGTCTCGGGATGTTTTTTCCTATTCAGTCGATGCCGTGCTCCTCAGCCGTTTCCCCAACATCCCCAAGCGAGGGCAAATCGTTGATTTATGCGCGGGAAATGGTGCAGTCGGCCTGTTTGCAAGCAGCAGTACAAATGCAAGCATCGTTGCAATTGAAATCCAAGAACGCTTGGCAGACATGGCCATGAGAAGTGTGCAGTTGAACGGGCTAGAGCAGCAAGTGCGCGTGATTCAGGATGATTTAGCTAATACCTTAGACCATCTCAATCCTTCCAGTACAGACTTGATTTTCTGCAATCCGCCATATTTTAAGCTAGATGAACACTCACGAATCAATGAGAGTGAGCATTATCTGTTAGCCCGACATGAACTCGCAACCAATCTCGATGACATCTGTCGCATCAGTCAACAATTGCTCAAAACTAACGGTCATCTGGCCATGGTCCACCGACCAGATCGCTTTTTTGAAATTATTCAAACCATGACGCAATACAATCTAGTCCCGAAACGCATTCAGTTTGTCTATCCAAAAGCAGATCGAGATGCTAACATTCTACTGATTGATGCTATCAAAGACGGCAAAGCTGGTGGCGAGAAATTCCTACCACCCTTGATTTTGCACAAGCCAGACGGCAGCTATACAGACGAGGTACATCACATCTACTATGGCTAACTATTATTTTTATGTGCTCCTGTGTGCCGACCAGTCGCTCTATGCAGGTTATACCAATGACTTAGAAAAACGAATCAAGACTCATAATGCCGGTCAAGGCGCCAAATACACCAAAGCCAGACGACCAGTCAAGCTAATTTATTCTGAAACTTTCCCAGATAAATCACAAGCCTTGAAACGGGAGTACTGGTTTAAGAAAACCTTGAGAACACGTCCAAAAAAAAATGCCTTTCTCCGTGAAAAAGGCATTGTGATAACAGAAGGACAAGTGACATCTCTATAAAATGTTATAATCAAAAACCAGCCCAAGTCACAAATGACTTGGGCTGGTTTTAAAATATTAGTAAATCAAGTCAAAGATTTCCATCGCCACAAGGTCGATGCTATCGAAATCAGAAGTTTCCTTGATTTTAGGATATTTTACGATGAAGACTTGGTTTTCACCATCAAAGCTGACAGTGATTTGAACTTCTTCGTCTTTTTCAAAGTTAAACGTGTCTTTTGGATCACCTGATGCGACAAGTTTTTCCAATCGGTTGAGAATAGCAGAGAGATGAGATTTCATTTTATACAGATTCCTTTATTATGTAAGATATTAAAACGATTCAATGAATCGTCCTAACTTTTATTATTTTAACTTTATTTTACCATATTTATTGAGAATTTTGGCGTGTTTAATCGCTTTTTTCGCAAAATAGGCGACTTTTTTAGGTGTTCTAACAACGGTTTTAACCGTTTTAGCTGGCGCTTGGCGAACGATTCGAGCTGTTCTTCGAGGGATAGATTCACCTTTTTGAGCTAGATACTGGTCATTTGAGATGATTTTATCCAGATAGAACTCGTAGACGCGTAAAGCAAAGTTTTCTGCTGAAATTTCGTAGAGTTTTTGATCATAGCGGACTTGATCAAAGTCAGGTGTTTCTGTAATCGCGGCTAAAATAGTCGCTGCAATGGCATCATCACTAGAAAAAAGACGACCAAAGACAGGTTCGGTGATCAGACTTTTGAGATAGGCATTATCTGTCGCTAAGACTGGCGTGCCAGATGCCAACGACTCAATATAGGTCAAGCCTTGTGTCTCACTAGTTGAGGCTGAGATGAAGAAGTCCGCTGCTTTATAGTAATAAGCTGTTTGATTATTATCAACAAGACCAGTGAAAATGACGATGTCATCAAGTGCTAAGTCCTTGACCAGCTTTTTGAGTTTATCTTCATAAGGACCACTCCCGACAATCACAAGTTTGACTTTGATTTGCTCTCGTACTGTTACTAAGCTCTTGATAATTGACTGGATATTTTTTTCTTCAGCAATGCGGGATAATGACAGTAACATCGTTTCATCAGGTAGAATGCCAAGGCTTGTCCGCAATTCAGCACAATCAGCCGCTGAAATTTCAGGACGTACAAACTTATTGAGCTCAATCCCAGTTGGAATCACACGTTTTTCAAGGTTGACACCATATCGATTAACAATATCTAAGACGATTGCGCTAGGAACAATAATGCCATCCACTCCGAATAAATAACTCTTGATGATGTACTTGACCATACCTGGTCGAAGAATTTTTCCCTTAGCAATATAATGAACATAGTCTTCATACTTGGTGTGCAAGGTATGAATGACAGGAATTTTGAGCTGCCGTGCGACAAGTTTTCCTAATATGCCGACACCAAATTCGGTTTGTGTATGAATAATATCAAGATGATAGGTTTGGGCAACCTGATAGGCTGCCACGACACCTTTTAGCACAATTCGACGCTCAGCCAGTGAAATCAAAGGAATACTGCTCAACCGGATGACGTTGTTCTGATCATTTTCAGGATCAGCATGCGGGTCCGTTGTCGTAAAAATAAAAACCTGATGCCCCATTTTGGTGAGCTGATTGGATAAGGTTTCGATTGATGTGGCAACCCCCGAAACCTGAGGTAAATAAGAGTCAGTAAAAAGACCAATTCTCATAAGAACTCCTTCAGAGATTGAAAACGACACATGACCCGCAGTCATGACAGTCATGGCTGAGAAGTGTTTGTCGTTAGCAGATGCCTCAAAGGCACATTAATTGTCTAAAACATATTGGTAGGCAGCGACGAGTTGCGTTGAGATGCTCTCAATTGAACGGCTCTCAGCAACACGATGTCCTGCCTCACGCTTGTCTATCTTGCCGTCTAACACATCCCTAAGGGCAGAGACAAATTCCTTATTCGTTGATACAAGAGTTGCTGCGCTATTATCAAGCCAGCCACCATAGACAGGAATATCGCGCGCGACAACATTCTGACCTGATGCGAGAGCCTCTAAGACGACGATTCCCTCAGTTTCTTCATGCGACGGGAAGAAAAAGACATCACTAGCAGTCATTGCCCCCTCATAAATATCGCCCTTGATATAGCCAGGGAACTCGACATTGGCAGGGTGGTTTTTCTTGACCAGACGTCGTACCCAACCAGGAACGGTCCAAAGGTTGGTCTCACCAAACCAAATAAAGCGCACATCAGGCATCATTTCAGCTACCTTGACGAAATCATCGATACCCTTGCGTTTGAAATAAAGTGCCGCACACATGACGATCTTTTGGTCGGGTAATACTTGAAAATGATTTTTAAAAGCCTGCTCTTTTTCGGGAGACTGGCAATATTTGCTCAGGTCAATACCGTTTGAGATGGCAATAACAGGGACATCCACACAATAAGAAGTGATGAGCTGTTTTGAATATTCTGTTGGTGTGATAACCAAGTCAGCATGTCGATATAAAAAAGTCAGGTATTTTTTGACAAACGGTGCCAATAAATTTGAACCGATAAATGAATTTCTGAAATCTTCCTTTGTCGAATGACCGTGGTAGACAACTTTTTTGCCCATTCGTTTCGCACGAAAAAGCAGCATGATACTTTTAATGCCGTAAGTATTGATATGTGCGATGTCAAAATCCTCGTGGGGACTTGTCGTATAGTCAATGCCAGCAATGTCTAATGCTCGCTTTTGATGGTAGATGGCACGGCCAATGCCAGATTTTCGTAAAAACTTTTCGGCTTCTAAATAGAGTAAAATTTTCATAACTTATTTCTATTATATCAGAAAATCAACGGGAAACATCAGTCTTATGGCGTAAAATCAATAAAAAGCAAATATTGATGAAAAAAATGTGTTTTTTTTCAAAAAAAGGGTTGACCGATTTTCAATTTTACGATATAATTATCTATGTTGCTGAGGAAATCAGTAACAAATTATTACCTCGGTCCGTTGGTCAAGGGGTTAAGACACCGCCTTTTCACGGCGGTATCACGGGTTCGAATCCCGTACGGACTATCCCAAACTTTCGTCAGAATGGACGGAAGTTTTTTTGTAACTTTTTATGAAAATAAGTGTATAATCATTTTCATAAAGGAGAAATGATATGTTTGGACAAAAAGAAAAAGACAAAAATGACATATTAATTGAAAATTTTGCTTGTTTATTGTCGCAAGTAATCAATGCCAAGGATGTGACACCTGAGATTAAAGAGATTTTGGTGAGACATTATATGCGTTTCCAAAAATCACATAATATCGATAGAGAGTGGGCGCAGATTTCATCAGAGCTTAGACCTTATTCCTTAAAAATGACTTTGCCGCGCTCGACAGGTGAACTTTATCTGGCTCTTAACAATCGACATTTAACTTTAAATGAAATTGTGGGCGGTCAAGCACTATTAACTGGTCTTTTGATGAAAATTTGAACAATCAAAAAAATCACGCCAAAAGCGTGATTTTTGATTGCTTATTTACTTTCGTCTGTTTTAGCAGAATCTGCTGATTCAGTATCCTTAAAATCTAACTTGTCAGAGGATGCAGCGAGCTTAATGGTCGCTGTTTTTTCTTTACCGTCGCGATAATAAGTGACTTTCATATCGTCGCCAATACTATATTTGTAAAGCGCGCTTTGAAGTTCTGTACTTGTTGTCACTTTTGTATCCCCAATTTTTGTAATCACATCGTATTTTTTAAGACCTGCAGAGTCAGCTGGAAGGCCTTTTTGGACTGCAGCAATCACGACACCTGCTGTAACAGAGTCAGGAAGTTTGAGCTTATCAATATAGCGTGAGTTGATACCAGTGAGATCGACCATTTGTACCCCAAAGGCTGGGCGTTTGATTTCACCGTCTTTTTCGAGTTTGTTGATAATTTCTACAACGTCATTAGATGGAATCGCAAAGCCCATACCTTCGACAGAAACATCTTGAGAAGAAGAGCCAGTTGCAGAGATTTTGCTTGAGTTGATACCGATGACTTGCCCTTCAACATTAATCAAGGCGCCGCCTGAGTTACCAGGGTTAATCGCTGCATCTGTTTGGATGGCATTAATATTGACTGTTTCATTATTATCATTTCGCATGATAACCTTGCGTGATAGGCTAGAGATGATACCTTCAGTGGCAGAGTTGGCATATTCGCTACCTAGAGGAGAACCGATAGCAATCGCAGGTTCACCGACGGTGAGTTTAGACGAGTCTCCAAATTCAGCGACTTTTGTGACTTCTTTTGATGGAATTTTAATGACCGCTAAATCACTGTAAGCATCTTTCCCGACTAGGGTGCCTTTGACTTTATCGCCATTTGAAAGCATAACTTCGAGTGAAGTTACACCGTCAACGACGTGGTTATTGGTCACGACATATGCGTCGTCACCGTCTTTTTTATAGATGACGCCAGAGCCTTCGCCTGCAGGTTGCTCAGTAGCGCTATCTTTGCTGTCAGATGCGCTGTCGCCAAAAAGGTCGTCTAGTGAACTATTTGAGGATGCTTTTTGATAGTTAATAACAGAGACAACAGCATCTGAGACTTTGGAGATTGCTTTGGTTGTACCGCTTGATACTTTATAAGACACGTTAGACACTTTGCTTGTGCCTGTTTGATTGGTAGCGGTAGGTGTAACACCAGTAAAATGGTCATAGGCGATATTCCCACCTAGCGAAACAGCACCGCCGATAATGCCAGCAGCTACTAATTTTGCAACAGTTTTCTTATTATTTTTCATATGTCACTTCCTTTATTTGATTTAGTCACCTTTAAGTTTAGTACTTACCACTTAATCATACCTTAAAATCAAGCATTTGTTAAATATTAAGTCGGTGTGTGGCGTGGGTTTGGGATGTTATACACATTTTTGTGGAAAAACCAATAAATTTGTGAACAAGTGTGTAAAAAACCATGAGTTTTCCACAAAAATGTGGAAACTTTTGTGAAAATGTGGATAAATCAAGTTTTCACAGCCTTACATTTCTTTTCCGTTGTGGAAAAAATGATTTTGATTTTTTGGTATAATAAAACCATGAGAATTAAAATCATTAGTGTCGGAAAATTAAAAGAAAAGTATCTCACAGCTGGGATTGCAGAGTATGTCAAGCGTTTATCGCGTTTTGGTCAGGTGGAAATTGTTGAATTAGCAGATGAAAAAACGCCTGACAAAGCCTCGGAAAAGGAAAATGCACAAATTTTATCCAAAGAAGGCGACCGAATTTTGGCAAAACTCACAGACCGTGATTTTGTTTTTTCAATGGCAATTGAAGGGAAACTCATTTCATCAGAAGAGTTATCCACAAGTCTTGAGCAAGCCATGCAACAGGCCTCAACCCTTGTCTTTATCGTCGGCGGCAGTCTTGGCTTGGACCCACGTGTTAAAAAACGAGCCAATGCTCTGATCAGCTTTGGCCGCATCACCTTACCTCATCAACTAATGCGGCTCGTTCTAACTGAACAAATCTACCGTGCCTTTATGATTCGAGAGGGGAGTCCTTACCATAAATGACAGACTCATTTCATACAGCCTAGCTCTCAATTGAATGGTCAAGCGATGATCTTGCGCTTATCACGACAAGTGGTAGGGACACTCAAACTTATCAGTATGAATTTAATGCTAGTAAAAAACAATTTAAGCAGGTAAAAAATGACAATCATTGAGACGTTTCTAACCCACGAAAATCCGGAAAATGCGTCAGGCTTGAAGCGATACATGAAAAATCACTTTGAATTTCTGGGGATTAAAACACCCGAACGCAGAGCATTGTCTAAGGATTTTTTGCGGGAAAAAGCCAAGGAAGGGTGTGTTGACTGGTCCCTTGTGGATAAGTTGTGGGCCCAAGACTATCGCGAATTTCAATATCTAGCTGGAGACTATCTAAAAAAGTTCAAAAGTGGCTAACTTTAGCCGATTTGGATAAGCTTTATGCCTTGGCTATTCAAAAATCTTGGTGGGATTCGATTGATTTTCTGGATGAACACGTGGGCAGTATTGTGAGACGTTTTGCACAGGCTAAGGCGACCATGTTAGTCTGGTCACAAGATGATAATTTTTGGATTCGCAGACTTGCGATTGATCATCAACTAGGCTTTAAACTTGAAACGGATGCTGACTTATTAGCGACAATCATCAAAAATAACTTAGGCTCAGACGAGTTCTTCATTAATAAAGCGATTGGTTGGAGTTTGCGTGAGTATTCTAAAGTTGCACCAGACTGGGTGCGTGAGTTTATTGCCAAACATGATGCTGACCTTAGCAATTTATCGATTAGAGAAGGCTTGAAAGTTTTAAACCGTAGCCACGCTTAACCAGAGTTGAGGTGCGTTATCGGTTAAATAAGTGTAAAGTTTGATAGGATAAACTAGATTGGAGTGATGATTTGTGAAAAAGAAAGATTATCGAATTTTTGAGCGCGTGCGTGTAGCAGTGCTAATTACATTTATTAGTGGATTTTTGGATGCTTATACTTTTGTGACACAGGGCAAACGGTTTGCTGGGTTGCAAACAGGAAATTTCATCTATCTAATGAAGAATTTGGCTGAAGGCAATCTTGCAGAGGTGGCTAATTACCTACTCCCGATTTTTGCTTTTATGTTAGGTGCTATATTTACATATTTTGCGCGGAAATTTGCTGTATCGCATCAGCATTTGCGTTGGCATGCTTTGGCTGCCTTGATTATTTTTATAGGGGTCTTAATCACGGCAGTTATGGCGCAGTTTGTTGCCTCAAAATGGACGGTGCTGTCGCTTTCTTTTATTGCTGCGGTTCGGTTGGAATCTTTCAAACGAATGCGTGGGGTGCCTTATACCAATACCATGATGACCGGTAATCTGAAAAATATGTCTGTCTTCATCGTACAGGGCTTGGTTGAGCGAAAACCAGAGATTTTAAAACGTGGTGGCTATACTTTTTTAATCATCACAGGATTTTGCTTAGGCGTTTTTATCTCGACTGTTTTAGCACATCAATTTGATGAAAATGCCCTCTATGCTCTTCTGCCTATTATCTTTGGTTTTAATCTGGTGTTGTATTTTGAGAAAGTTAATGGTTTTGATTAAGAAAAAATAAGGTGATGCAATATAATGAAGTAACATCAACTGAAAAAAACAGGCATGACTTATCGAGTTGTGCCTATTTTTGAACGTTCAATCATGTTTCAAACATCAGTTAATGCAAATGTATTGACAAAGTCAGATAGCGTGATAAAATAGTAATAATATCTAAACACAAAGCAAGTATT
>SKEM01000608.1_pt1 | contig 22634 bp, 19 predicted proteins | sample 4826731 | NCBI WGS metagenome assembly SKEM01 (sample SAMN11008809, study PRJNA524170) | human gut metagenome | biome: Human fecal sample; material: Feces; isolation source: fecal sample from pouch patient p37 | host: Homo sapiens | place: Israel: Tel-Aviv | collected 2015-07-27
AATCACCATTTTTCAAATCAACGGATTCAACATTATGGTTTACGGAAGTTAAGTATTGGGGTTGCTTCTGTTCTCCTATCAACTGCTATTTATTTAGGAGTGACGCAGGAGAATGGTTTTGCAAGTACACTCGACAATCGTGCTGTAACTGAAGCGCAGGATGTGCCTAACTCTGAGCCGACTAGTGGTCAGTCAGCTGATCAAGAATCAACGGTGCCCACCGCTGAGCACAATGTCAAGGATCAGTTAACGAATGAGAATGTTTCTAACGTTCATGTCGAAAAGGTCTCGGGATAGTCGGATCAAAATGGTATTTCAACGGCGGGATCCACAAAGTTAAGTTTTGAATTTAACTTTTCAAATGAGCAAGTTCAACAACTAAAAGCGGGCGACTACTTTGATATCCAAATGGGTGTGCCCTACACGGTGACGGCAACGGGTCAAACTAAGCGTTTGAGCTATGGACAGGTTGTTAAACAAAATACGCCAATTGAGGTTTGGTCTAACCAGGGGCACTTAATTGGGTATGTAGTTCCAATGGATGCCGAAAATGCTTATTTAGGTTCACAAAGCCAGACTAATACCGGTACGACCTCATCGCAGTGGACAGAAGTGATGAAACATAATGAAGATGCTGTTAAGCAGCTCGGTGCTACCAATGGTTATTATCGACTGATTTTTGTTGATGATATTAATAAGTACGGCGCAGTATCCACCAAAATTTCTGCCTTGAATTGGTACAACGCCTTTGTGAATGAAGATAGCACAAAGGCTCCGACTGACACGGATAGTTTTACGTTGTATTCACCAGACAGCAGTATTTCGGAATATCAGCCAAAAGATGATATTCAAATTGGTTCTGCGATTGTGACAAGTGGTTTGAGCCTAAAGGTTACTCATGGTGATCGTACCGCAACCTTAAATCGTGCCGATGAGCTGGGGGCTAACACTTCAACGAAGACGGCTGCTCATTGGTGGTATCAACGTGAGGACGGTACTTGGGTACTCGGTTATAATTCATTGAATGATTCTGCACAAAGTGAAGGGGTCAGTCTTGACCATTCGGTGGGAAATGACTTTAATCTCACGGTTACTAAACCAGCTGATACTGATAAGGTTGAGTACTTCTTTGCGGATGATAATCAAGTTCAGCAGGATCTGAAACGGACGATTGTGGGGGCAAGTGAAATCCAGTCAGCGGATCCATTGGTGGACAATGAAAAAATCGCGGTGGGTAGTGAGACGGTAATTACTAAACCGCAAGTAACCGTTACGAGTACGCAGAGTGGTAACACCAAGACATATCATGTTCATATTGATGGCGATTATTTAGGTTTTCGTCATGATTCAAATGGCACGCGTTCATATGCTTCGACCATTACCCTATTGAGTTGGAAGCCGAAAAATGCCTTTGATTTGCTGCCACCAGCGGATGCGGGAATTTCGGATTATAATTCTGATGATTCGAATGCAATTGCCAAAAAGTATCCAAATTATCACCATGTAGCTGGAGTACTAGTAGATGATGGCTTAATCAAAGAACTTGAAAATCATCCTTGGCAAGTCCAAGTTACGGATCACCAGGGAAAGAAGATAAAGCTAACGAATGTTGGTGAAAATGGCCAAGCGGGATATTTCTTTATGAAAAATCCGCAAACAATTTTGCACGCTCCTAATAATTACGGGATTGCGGTCGGGCAACGGCCAACCTTTAATCAAGGAGTTGCCAAGCAAATCATTCATTATTGGTTTGATCAAGTTGGTGGAAAGACAGCAGCTAACGATACAGTGCGGACGGTTACCTTTGTTAGTTCAGATAATGGTGCCACTTGGTACAATGGAACTTCGCCAGAAAATAGCCATTTTCAAGAAGGACAGTTTTATGATGTTGATGTTCCGGTAATTGATGGGTACACTGCCTACCAAGCGGGCGATTTAAAGACGCCGATTACCAAGGCTGGCTTCCAAGGTTACTTTACCTACGGAAATTCAACGAATGCGTCTGATTATACTCGTCAAGTAACTTATGATCCGTCTGAAAAGGCATTAGTAGTCAATGTGATTTATCAAGGGCAGCCGCAGCATCTTTATTATCAAGTTGTATTAGAAGACGCTAATGGTAACTATCATTCAACGCTTGTCCCCCGGACATTACTAGAAACCGGTAAATCAGATGCTGCTATTAGTAATGCTACGCAACAAGAGTGGGATAATCTTCTGCAGAAGTACCAAGAGTATACTGACTCTGGATCTCATGCTCGGTATTCAATTGTTGATAATAATTCTTCCAATACCAAACTAAAGAAGACGGATCAATTGCCAGTACACTTTGATCATGATTCAAGTGTCGACCAGATTGTCACAATCTATTTAGCACCGGCACCAAAGTCAAGTTCGGTTACGATCCACTATATTGATGTTGATCAAACATTGCGTAAAACCCCAGGTAAAACGAACTTTATACCGACTGACGGAAAAGAAGTGCACTCCAAAGGGCCATTGACTGGTGAATCAGGTACTAATTACACTGTTTCAAGCCCATGGGATTATCAAGCCAACCATTATGTACTTGCAACGAAACTCGATTCGCGAGCACAATCTGGAACGTATGGGGATCAAGATCAGGACGTTTATGTTTACTTGAAACATCAAGTAACGCCGTTAAGTGAAAGTAAGACCGTCACAGAAACAGTGCATTATCTTTACGCAAATGGACCATTGCAAGGCCAAAAGGCTGCACCAGATCAAGTCCGTCAAGTATTTTTCACTCTGCAAGGGAGTCAGGACGAAGTTACTAAGGAGAAAAGTTGGAATGGTTGGCAACCATTATCGAAAACTATTGCGGCCATTAGTTCGCCAGTAATTGATGGGTACGTAGCAGATCAAGAAGTGATCCCAGCGGTTAATGTTGACCATGATACGCTCAATTTCGAACGGACGGTCAAATATACACAACAAGTAATTCCAACGCCGCATCCAGACATTCCTAATCCAGAGAGTGATGAACCCAGAACGGATCCAAAGGTTGATAATCCGCAATCCGTAACTCCAATGCCAACACCTCAAACACAACAAGAAGTAGTTCAATCCGTAGGAAAGACGACTACTGATAATCAGAAGGCTTCTCGTGAGGGCCAAACTACTCAGAAGGAGAAACTTCCCCAAACTGGTCAAGATGGGTTTGGGTTAATGGGCTTAGGATTAATTACCATGATGTCAACTTTAGGATTATTAGTCCGTGATCAGAACCGGCGTAAAAATAATTAAGCCTGTCAAGAAAAAATACTTTACATTCTATTTGAACACTGGTATATTATTATCTGTTAAAAGAAATCAGGGAGGTGCAAAGAATGTCTGTTAAAATTCGTTTAAAGCGCATGGGTTCAAAGAAGCGTCCATTCTACCGGATCGTTGTAGCTGACTCACGTGCCCCACGTGATGGTCGTTTTATTACTTCAGTAGGTACTTACAACCCATTGACTACTCCTAAGGAAGTCAAGTTTGATGAAGACGCTGTTATGGAATGGTTACAAAAGGGTGCTCAACCTTCAGATACTGTTCGTAACATGCTTCAAGCAGCTGGCGTTATGAAGAAGTACCACGAAGCAAAGTACGCTAAGAAGTAGTGATAATCAGTCATGGCTGAGACAGATATTGAGTCGTTAATTCGTAGTTTAGTTATTCCGCTATTGAAGCAGCCACAGGCATTGTCAGTTACCCAAAAAGATGATGGACGTTACAATCGTTATATAATTGATGTTGCTCCCAATGATGTTGGCCGTCTAATTGGTCGACAGGGACACGTTGCCGCAGCATTGCGAACAATAGTCGAGGGTACTCAATCTCGACGGGCTAACTCTAAGCGAGTCCGGTTATTAATTAATGACCATCGTCACTAAATTTAAAACTCCCACACTAATCTGTGGGAGTTTTTGTCTTTTCAGGAGGAATTTATGGAATATTATAATGTTGGTAAAATTGTAAATACTCATGGTGTTCGCGGAGAAGTGCGCGTATTAGCAACTACTGATTTTATTGATGAACGATTTGCCAAGGGAAATACCTTGTACCTACAACAATCAGGCGAGCCTTTACCATTGACGATTGAAAGTACGCGGCAACATAAGGGATTTGTTCTTGTTAAGTTTGTCGGCTACGATAATATTAATGATGTTGAACAATTCCGTGATCATGAATTAATGGTCAGTGCTGATGATCAACAGCCATTAGACGATGGTCAATATTACTACCACCAGATTATTGGATTAGACGTTGAAACAACAGATGGTCGTCATCTGGGGAAAATTAAGGAAATTTTATCTCCTGGTGCGAATGATGTGTGGGTTGTTGAACGTCCAGAAAAAAGAGATTTATTATTACCAGTGATTGATGATGTTGTTAAAAACGTTGACCTTGATAAAAATCTTGTAACAGTCGAATTAATGGAAGGACTTGAATAATGAGGATTGATATTTTAAGCTTATTCCCCAATATGTTTCAAGCAACAATGGGGGAATCCATTATCGGTAAGGCGCAAGATAATGGATTTATCGATATTAATGTGACCGATTTTCGTCAATATACTACCGATAAGCATAACCATGTTGACGATGCGCCATTTGGTGGGGGAGCGGGGATGCTCCTTCAAGCGCAACCAATTTTTGACGCTATGGATGCAATTCATGAACAAACTAAAGATCAGTATTCAAAGGGACGGGTTATTTTAATGGATCCCGCTGGTCGAAAGTTTGATCAAGCCTATGCCAAAGAGTTAGCCCAGGAAGACCACTTAACATTTATCTGCGGTCATTATGAGGGATATGATGAACGAATCCGTAATTTAGTTACCGATGAAGCGTCTCTTGGCGACTATGTGTTAACAGGCGGGGAATTAGCAGCGATGGTGATGATTGATGCGACTGTCCGCTTTGTTCCTGGTGTCCTCGGCAACATGTCTTCACCAATGGGAGATTCATTTAGTAACGGTTTACTAGAATATCCTCAATATACACGTCCAGCAGATTTTCGGGGGATGAAAGTACCGGAAGTTCTTACGAGTGGTAATCATCAGAAAATTAAAGAATGGCGGATGCGTGAATCGCTACGACGGACTCTTCACCGCCGACCAGATCTTTTAAAAACTGCTAAGCTAAGTCGGGAACAGCAATTAATGTTAGAAGATATTAAGCTGGATGAAGATCCAACTGTTCCAGACTAAGGTGACCCGAATGAAAAAATTAATTAAACGATTATTTCTTAAGCAGAACCCCCGCGTTTATGAAGAAAAGGATGCACAATTAACCCCTAGTTTGCGAACAAGAGACTTAATTGGATTAGGAACTGGGATGGTAGTGGGAACGGCTATCTTTACTTTGCCAGGGATTGTGGCAGCTGAGCATACTGGTCCTGCAGTTCCATTAGCCTTCATTGTAGCTGCAATTGGCGCAGGATTATCGGCATTAGCCTATGCAGAAACGTCCTCAGTCCTGCCTTTTGCTGGTTCCGCTTTTTCCTGGATCAATGTTTTGTTTGGTGAATTCTTTGGTTGGATTGCTGGCTGGGCCCTTTTAGCTGAGTATTTTATTTCAGTCGCTTTTGTTGCGTCTGGGTGGTCAGCCTATATGCAAGGATTTCTTGGGAGTTTTGGGATTAAATTACCGCATGCCTTAACTGGTGGTTTTGATCCACATACAGGGTCTTATATTGATATTCTGGCCGCCTTTGCAATTCTAATTGTTGGAGTTTTAATTTCCCGCGGTGTCCATCAGGTTAGCCGGATTGAAAATATTATTGTTAGTGTAAAGTTATTAGTAATTTTAATGTTTATTGTTGTGGGCGTAACTGCAATCCATCCGCAAAACTATGTCCCATTTCTCCCTGCTCATCAACCAGGTACCACTTTTGGGGGCTGGCAGGGAATATTAGCTGGGACTGCACAAATCTTTATTGCCTATGTCGGCTTTGATGCGATTGCGGCTAATACAGCTGAAACGATTAACCCGCAAAAGACAATGCCACGAGGATTGATCGGGACACTATTACTAGGAACAGGCTTTTTTATTGCGGTTTCGCTCGTATTAGTGGGGATGTTTAAATATAGCCGTTATGCAAATAATGCAGAACCAGCAGCCTGGGCTTTAAGACAGTCTGGACACTATATTACGGCGAACTTGCTTTCCGTTGTAGCGATTGTTGGTATTTTCTCTGCGTTAATCGCAATCCTTTTAGCTTCCTCTCGACTAATTTATGCTTTTGGACGGGATGGGTTACTACCAAAATCACTCGGCCAAATCGATGATAAGCACGTCCCTAATCACGCATTATGGATGATTACTTTCTTGGCTATGATCTTGGGTTCTGTTTTCCCATTTACGTTCTTAGCAACCCTTGTTTCTGCGGGAACCCTGGTCGCATTTATCTTTGTTTCTCTGGGAATTTATGCCTTGCGTCCGCGGGAAGGGGTAGATTTGCCTGAAGCTCAGTTCAAGATGCCGTTATATCCAGTACTTCCAGCAATTTCGGCGATCTTTTCGGCCGTGATCTTCTGGGGCCTAAATACTGATGCAAAAATTTTAATGGTTGGTTGGTTCGTGATCGGTTTGTTAATTTACTTTATCTATGGAATTCGTCATTCAATCATTAATAAAGAAAACCACTAATTTACCCTTGAAAGACAGCTGAAAACAATGTATAGTAGTTATTGGCTGTTTAGCTGTGAATAACGGTATTCCGCTGCCCGTCATACAGGACATGAATGTCGGCGAAAGGAAAGAAATATATTATGCGTCAAAACAAGTTAATCGAAAAGATTACTGCTAGTCAATTACGGGATGATATTCCAGAATTCCGTGCCGGTGATACTATTCGTGTTCACGCTCGGATTGTTGAAGGTTCACGTGAACGTATCCAGATGTTCGAAGGTGTTGTTATCAAGCGCCACGGTGCTGGTATCAGTGCTACTTACACTGTACGTAAGATCAGTAACGGTGTAGGTGTTGAACGTACTTTCCCAGTTCACTCACCACGTGTTGACAAGATTGATGTTCTTCGTTACGGTCGTGTACGTCGTGCTAAGCTTTACTACTTACGTGAACGTACTGGTAAGGCTACTCGTATCGCTGAACGTCGTCGCGACAACTAGTAGTGCAGAACCCTTATGTATCAAGGGTTCTTTTTTTGTTTTAAATTAAACAACCTAAGATTAGTTCAGGACAAAAATAATTATTGTCCTGGACTCTTTTGTTATTCTGAAGATAGAGCTAAGATCGATCATGCTCCCAGGGACTTCGAGTCCGTATTATAAAATGATCTCCGCTATCTTTGATTTGATATTTTGCTTTTAGGTTGTGGAACTACGAGTTCGAGTATTTAGGAAATGAAGTACAAATCTAGGATAGCGGTTATATCTAGCTCTATTTATAGAAAGGAAGTCTTTTTATGGCTGATATATTTGCCTTGGATGTTTCAATGGGGAAAAGCTACTGTGTCTGGTATCGAGGGAAACACTGTTTAAAGGAGTTTTCTTTAGTACACACGAAAGCGGGGTTTAATGCTCTACGAGATATGATTAAGAAAGCTCAGAAGCCAATTATCTACTTTGAAGCGACTGGAATTTATTCGCGAGTAATTGAACATTTCTGTGAGACCAATGGTCTCCGCTTTTGCCGTCTTAATCCACTAGAACTTCATTTAAAGTCCGAGAGTCTACGACGAGTTAAGACCGATCAGAAAGACGCTCATCGGATTGCGCTCACTGTCCAGGAAAATGCTTTTCGATTAACAGTTCCTTGGGAAAAAGACTATCTTCAGTTACATGAGCTTAGTCGGTTCTATAATCAGCTCAATGCTGATTGGAACTATCGTCTAAATCATCTTCATACTGCACTTGAACAAGTTTTTCCAGAACTTAAGCAATTATTTGTAAATAGAACATCTAAATTAGCGTTGAATATCGTGGAGCTTTTTCCTCATTCAGCACTAGTTAGGCCTTATTCGAGAGTTAAATTAAAGAATATTCTAATGGCATCTACAGATAAACGAATATCTAAGATGAAAGCTTATAAGTATGCCGATCGATTAATCGATCTCGCCCAAAAATCATATCCGGCGTTTCTGGTGATGCCATTCAGGTTGATGAAGTTCGCTACTATGCTCGCCAATTAATTGCCTTAACCCGTAAAAGGGAAGAGGTTATCAAGCGGATGGAATCTATTGCCCAGCGCTTACCAGAGTATATCCTATACTGCTCTTTTCCGGGAATTGGGAAACAAACTGCGGCTCAGTTAATGGGAGAATTGGGCGACATTAGTCGCTTTGACAATGCCAATCAGCTTAATGCCTTTGTCGGAATTGATATTCGTCGTTACCAATCTGGAACCTATTTAGGTCAAGATCACATTAATAAGCGTGGAAACCCGATTGCCCGTAAGCTCTTATATTTTACTGTAGGTAATATGATCCGCCAACAACACGCTAATTCTAATCATATCGTTGACTATTACTATCGTTTAAAAGAAAAACGACCTCATCCAAAACTGAACAAGGTCGCCATGGTAGCTTGTATGAATAAAACTCTGAAATGTCTCTTATCCATGATTAAGCACCATGAAAAATACTACTATCGGTATACGGACTCAATGGTCCCTGTGAAGGCATAATCACCTCACAATTTTAATATACCACTAATTCTCGATTTTTGAAGAAGAACCGAGTTGGTTTAGTATACTCTTCTTTTCTAAATATTTTTCTTGACTAATCGTAGGAAAGGGGAGCGAGACAAAAGTCACTTGTGACTTCGTTTTTCGACGCGAAGCTAGCCTCTGGGAGCCCCCGCAAGCAACAATAGGCCTCTAACGATCGGTTTTGCCGGACGTTAGAGGCCATCGTTGTACTGCGTATTTGCTTTTTATGAAAGTAACTTAACTTATGTCACAGTCCCTAGTCAAAGTAAATTAATTTTAAAAAACATTTTTCATCAATGTAGTACGGGAGATTTTGATAGGTAGTGATTTCGGTGATTGGTTTAGTTCTTTAAATCGAAAAAGTCTCCCATTTCCTTAAGGCTGCGATCTTCCTTTGAACGACCTTTATTAATAACGGCTGTTTGAATTTGGTGATAGAAAGTAAGCGCTTCTTCATATACTTCCTTGTAAACCCTTAATTTGTCTTCAGTGGTAAGATCAGGTGAACTTTGCACGCAAGCTAAAGCAAACTTAGCAGGATCGATTCGATAATTGGTTAAGTCCATTTCTTTCACTTCCTTCCCTTAGCAATAATTATAACAGCGGTGATTGATAAATACTGTTAAGAAGGCTTACGTGAAATTTTCTTATTGCGTAGCTAGTTCTTTTATTTTATAGTTAAGACTAGAATTATCACTTGATGAGGTGACATTTGATGAATTACGAGGAGCTATTTCAAAAAATTGATAAGTGGGCGCATGAACGTGGGATTGACCACGCGGATCCACGTGTCGAATTTATGAAGATGGCTGAAGAGCTCGGCGAACTTTCGAGTGCGTATAATAAGGAAAATCGGACTAAGCTTATCGATAGCATCGGGGACTTACAGATTGCATTGCTAATCTTTTGTAAATTAGTGGGTGTTGACCATCAACAAGCACTTACCGCAGCTTATCAAGAAATTGCAAAGCGAACGGGTAAGACAACTGCCGATGGGGTATTCATCAAAGAAAGCGACCTTAAATCAAGAAATAAAAAGGAGAAATAGCTGTGAAATTTATTTCGTGGAACATTGATTCAATTAATGCAGCACTAACTGGAACTTCCGTACGGGCAGGGGAAACGCGGGAAGTATTAAAAAAGATTGCAGCGATGAAGCCAGATGTCATCGCCATTCAAGAGACCAAGTTGTCAAAGAATGGGCCAACTAAGAAGCATTTAACGGTTTTACAAGAATTATTCCCCAATTATGAAGTGGCATGGCGAAGTTCCGTTGAGCCAGCACGGAAAGGGTATGCTGGGACCATGTACCTTTATTTAGCCCAATATGAGCCGAAAGTAACTTATCCTAAAATTAATGCGCCAGAACCAATGGATGATGAAGGAAGAATCATTACCCTTGAATTTCCGGACTTCTATGTTACGGAAGTGTATACACCAAATTCCGGCAATGGGCTTAAACGGTTAGATGAGCGGCAAACGTGGGATGATTGTTACCGAGACTACCTGCATGAACTTGACCAGCAAAAACCGGTAATTGCTAGTGGTGATTTTAATGTGGCTCATGAAGAGATTGATTTAGCTCATCCAGCAACCAACCATCATTCAGCTGGATTTACTGATGAAGAACGTACGCATTTCTCAAAACTATTAGCTGCTGGCTTTACTGATAGTTTCCGTCACCTCCACCCCGACGAAAAGGGAGTTTATTCTTGGTGGGCACAACGGGTAATTACCAGCAAACAAAATAACTCTGGCTGGCGGATTGATTACTGGTTAGTCAGTGACCGGCTTGCTGATAAGATTACAGAAGCGGGAATGATCGATAGTGGAGAACGCCGCGATCATACGCCAATTATTCTAGAAATTGATCTTTAAATGAAAATAAGAGATTTGGAACACCAGCTTTGTCCCAAATCTCTTATTTTGTTATTTATCCCAAATAATGTGGTGGTTATCATTCTTGGCAGTGTGGCCAATTACTTTTCCATTCAAGTAAACAGTAGTTGGACAGCCCTTTTGAATGTCTTTTTCAGATAACTTCTTAAGGTCGTTGTCTGCTAATGTGCCGTACACACCGTTTTGCAAATCTTGAATCAAAAGTGAACGACGTGCTTTAGGCAATTGATAAATGTCATCATTAACGTCAATTTTAATCTTATTGTCTCGCGAATAGGTAATATCCTTGATTGAAGAAAAGCCTTTGAATGTTTTATCATTCTGCTCATACTGTTGACAGTTGCCTAAATAATCAGCAATATAACGATTAGCTAAATCATTTTTTCCTTTGTCATCTCAGCAGCATAGGCAACACTGGTTGATTGAAAAAGGGTAGTGCTAAGTCCAGTACTAGTTCCAACAGTAATACCGGCAAGAGCGAGTACAAGGGCCCTTAGAAACTTTATTCATAATGTAAATCTCCTCATCAATAAATCTCGTCCTCTTAATTATGATCATTTTAAGGGAAATAAACAAGGGAAAATAATTAAGAATAAAATTAGTAGATTGAATTATCATCTCTATCTTCAAACTAGTGTATAATATTTACTAAACCCATTACTAAAAGAGGTGAAAATGATGGCGACAATTAAAGAAATTGCGGAAAAATCAGGATATTCACCAGCAACGGTATCGCGCCTTTTGAATAATGACCAAAATTTATCGATCAGTCCAAGCACCCGCAATAAGATCATGACGGTGGCTAACGAGCTTGGCTATTGGAACAACCACAAGAAAAACTCTCAGCAGCAACCAATCCGTCCTAACCTCGCATTATTGTATCGGGTAAGCGGTAAAGAACAACTGCAAGATGAATATTTTGCGTTTTTGCGCAATGCAATTATTAAAGAAGTCGATGAGGCGGGAGCGCAAGTTGAAATCTTTAGTAATATCAAAGATTTAATTGCGGCGGCTGATTCGTTCCAAGGATTTATTGGCGTGGGTGCGGACCGGGTAACGCAAGACCAGCTTATCGAACTCCATCAATACTTACCACATGGGGTTTTTGTTGATATAAATCCGATGCCGCAATTATTTGATTCTGTTCAACCTAACCTTGAATTAACGATTCAGGATGCTCTTCATCGCCTCACCAAAGCAGGCTATGAACGAATCGGTTTCATTGGCGGAAAAGGTCTTAATCTCAATAATGTCCAACAAGCTGATGCCCGTGAAATCGCCTTTCGTGAATTTACAGGGATGCAAGGGATAAAAGAAGCGCCATTATATGTGGACGGACCATTTAATGTAAAAAACGGTTATCAACTTGGTAAACGGGTTCTTGAACAAAGCGGTGGTAATTTACCGGAAGCCTTTATTATTGCCTCTGATACGTTAAGTGTTGGTGTTCTCCAGGCTTTTAATGAAGCAGGGGTAATTGTGCCACGTGATACTGTCGTGATTAGCATCAATAATAGTGAAATTGCTAAGTATGTTTCACCGCCGTTAACGTCCTACAATATCAACCAAGAAACGCTTAGTCGGATGGCGATTAACCTTCTCCAAGATTTAATAACCCATCCCCAGCGTCCGCACGTTCATCTGACAGTAAATACCAATATTGTTTTTCGTAAAAGCTTTCCCAAAGAAAATAAGTAGCTAATTAGTATTCGTATCAGCGATTCACGGATTAGCTACTTTTTTATATCTTCGCTAGTAATGAATTTACTTTTTAAATAAATGTTTACTAAAATCAGCTAAAGAATTATAATATATTTGTAAGCGATTACAGAAAGCTGTAGTTTGGAGGTTATAAATATGACACATAGCCATAAGCTCACGGGGAAGCAGCTTATTTCTCGTGCTTCGTTTTGCTTTGGTAACTTAGGACACTCTGCATTTTATGGGGTAATGAGTACTTACTTTATTATCTTTGTAACAAGCGGAATGTTCGCGGGACTAAGCAAAACGGTTGCTAATAAACTAATTGGGTTGATTACTGGTTTGATTGTTTCTGTCCGGATTTTGGAATTATTAATTGATCCGCTGTTAGGAAATATTGTTGATAATACTAAAACTCGGTGGGGAAAATTTAAGCCGTGGATTTTAATGGGAAATATCGTTAGTGCGATTCTGCTATTAATCCTCTTTACCGGAATCTTTGGCTTAGCAAAATATAATTGGGTTCTTTTTGCCATTTTATTTGTTATTATTTTCATTACGTTTGATATTTTCTACTCATTTTCTGATGTTTCGTATTGGGGAATGGTGCCCGCTTTAAGTGAAGATTCTGAAGAGCGGGGCGTTTATACCGCTCTCGGTGCCTTTGCGGGAACACTTGGTTGGAATGGATTAACGATTATCGTGGTACCGATTGTAACGACCTTTACTTATTTAGCTACTGGTCATCATCGGCAGGGGCCTGCTGGTTGGTTTGCCTTTGCTGCCATTATTTCGGCATTAGCTGTTATCTGTGCCTTGGTTGTTTGTGTTGGGACGAAAGAAAATTACAATGTGATCCGTAAGTCTGCCCAGGATAAGACAACTATTCGGGAAGTTTTTTCAGCAATTTTTCACAATGACCAAATCTTATGGCCAAGTTTGGCATATTTACTTTATTCATGTGCCTATGTTGTAACTAATGGTGTCCTTTTCTACCTTTACAAGTTTGTTATTGGTAAACCTGGCGAATTCTGGATTGTTGGGGTCATCGCTACGATTATTGGTTTCTGTACTAGTCCTCTTTATCCTATTTTGAATAAATTTATTCCACGAAAATGGCTATTCATTGGTGGCCAAGTCTGCATGAGTTTAGCATATTTAATCTTTATTTTTGCCCGCTCTAATGTTTTAATGATGGACTTTGGATTGGTCTTGTTTAACATTAATTTTGCCCAATTGGTAACAGTTTTAACATTAACGGATGCAATTGAATATGGCCAATTAAATTCTGGTCAACGAAATGAAGCGGTTGTTCTTGCTGTGCGACCAATGATTGATAAATTAACAGGGGCGATCTCAAATGGCCTTGTCGGTTATATCGCAATCGCAGCCGGAATGACGGGGAGCGCGACTGCTACTGACATGACAGGTCATGATATTCGGACTTTCGATAGTATGGCATTCTATATCCCGCTGGCATTAGCTGTTTTGTCAATTTTTGTCTTTCTTTTTAAGGTGAAATTGAGTGAAGAAGTTCATGCGGAAGTAGTTGAAGAATTAAAGGATAAATTAGCACAAGGAGAACTGACAAGTGAAGCGTCGACATCATCGACTGGTCTTAAAGAAGAAACGATTTATGCCCCAACAGATGGCGAATTAGTTGCAATGAAAGAAGTCGTCGATCGTGATGGTCAACCGTTCCCCGGAAAGGGCTTTGCGATTAGACCAACTAGCGATAAATTGTACGCCCCATTTGACGGGAAGATTAACTTTACGTTTGGCACCCGTCATGCGTTTGGTATTACTTCTGACAAGGGATTAGAAATGATTGTTCATATTGGTATCGGGACCGTAAATATGCGTGGAGAAGGCTTCAATGCCCATTATAATGACGGTCAAATCGTTAAAAAGGGTCAGCTACTCTTTGATTTTGATCGTAAATTGATTAAACAAAGCGGGTATGAAGACTGGGTAATTACTTTCTTTGCGCAACCACATAATATTGAAGCAACGGCTGGTTTTACTCCCGGTAAGCTTATTAAGCATGGTGATAAGGTAGTAACAGTAGAATTTAAATAAGGTGAGATAAAGATGAAGAAAGAATTGCCTCGTTTCTTATATGGTGGCGACTATAATCCCGAACAGTGGCCAGAAGAAACGTGGACTGAAGATATTAAAGTATTTAAGCAGGCAGATATAAACACCGCCACGATCAATGTTTTTTCATGGGCTTTACTTGAACCGCAGGAAGGAAAATACGATTTTACCAAGCTTGATAAAATTATCAAAGAATTAACGGCTGCTGATTTTGATATCGTTCTTGCCACTTCAACCGCCGCGATGCCCGCTTGGATGTTCAAGAAATACCCAGATGTTGCGCGGGTCGACTACCAAGGACGCCGCCATGTATTTGGTGCCCGGCATAACTTTTGCCCAAGCAGTAAAAATTATCGGCGCTTAGCGAAAAATCTTGTTGAACAGCTCGCTAAAAGATATGGCGATAATCCGCATATTGTTGCTTGGCATGTTAATAATGAATATGGTGGCAATTGTTATTGTGAAGAATGCCAAACAGAATTTCAGCAATGGTTGAAGGCGCGCTATCAAACCTTAAATAGTCTTAATCATGCATGGAATATGAATGTGTGGAGTCATACAATTTATGACTGGAATGAGATTGTTGTGCCTAATGAACTCGGGGATGCATGGGGCCCAGAAGGATCGGAAACAATTGTCGCCGGACTTTCAATTGATTATTTACGTTTTCAATCGACCCAAATGCTTGATTTATTTAAGATGGAAAAGCAAATCATTGAAAAGTATGATCCAACGACCTTAGTCACTACTAACTTTCATAGTCTGCCCAATAAAATGATTGATTATCAGCAGTGGGCTAGTGCGCAAGACATTATATCATATGATAGTTATCCGGCTTATGATGCACCGGTTTATCAGCCAGCATTCTTATATGATTTGATGCGTTCTTTAAAGCACCAGCCGTTTATGCTGATGGAATCCACGCCATCACAAGTTAACTGGCAACCATATAGCCCATTAAAACGTCCGGGACAGATGGCGGCCACTGAATTACAGGCAGTTGCGCATGGTGCGGATACCGTTCAATTTTTCCAGTTGAAGCAGGCACTGGGCGGATCAGAAAAGTTTCATGGTGCCGTGATTAGTCACGCCAACCGGACTGATACCCGGGCATTTAAAGAAGTAGCGAAATTAGGTCATGATTTAAGAAAAGTGGGCCCGGTTATTAAAGATTCTCAGACTAAGGCGCGGGTGGCCCTTATCTTTGACTGGAGTAATTTCTGGTCTTTTGAGTATGTCGATGGTATTACCCAGGACCTAAAATATGTACCAATTATTCTTGATTATTACCGGCAATTTTATGAGCTGAATATTCCGACTGATGTAATTTCCGTTGATGATGATTTTAGCCAATATGACCTCGTAGTTGCTCCGGTCCTTTACATGGTTAAGGATGGCTTAGGCAAGAAGATTACAGATTATGTTGCAAACGGTGGTAATTTTATTACTAGTTTTATGTCCGGAATGGTAAATGAATCCGATAATATCTATCCGGGCAGTTATCCTGGACCATTAAAAGATGTAATGGGGCTGTGGGTTGAAGAAAGCGATGCAATCCTTCCTGATAAAGATGTTAAATTAGCAATGACGACCGGGAATGAACTAACTGGACATTTAATAGCAGATTTAATTTGCCTTAATGGAGCCCATGTCCTGGCTAAATACGCTAGTGAATTTTATGCAGGGACTCCCGCGGTAACCGAGAATACCTATTCAAAAGGGAAAGCATGGTATGTTGGTAGTCGCCTTGACCATGCTAGTCTCCGTAAGATCATTATGCATATTGTTGATGATGTGCACCTTTCCGCGTTAGTCAAAGAGCAAACAGAATTGGAGATAACAAAACGCCAAAATTCAGCAGGTCAGGATATTTACTTTGTCCTTAATATGGGAAAGGGTAAACAACCATTACCAGTAGAATTTCAAAAGGGTTATCGAGACCTTTTAACTGGTGATTCACCTGAAACGCTGCTTGATTCGTGGGATGTTGAGATTTTGGTTTAAGAATAAAAAATGGAGCAAGAGCATGAATTCTTGTTCCATTTTATAGATCAAAAATAAATAGGTTTATAGACAATTGTAAAGAAACTTGAAAAAACGTTATTGTTTTACTAGAATGTAAGCGTACTAAATTGGGAAAATAGTTGGAGGAGTAAATAATGAAAAAATTAAGATATACAAGTGTAGCTGTTGCAACATTGGCTGCTGCGACTTTAGCGAGTGCTAATAATAAAGTGAGTGCCGATGCAACTAATAATACTGTTATTACAGAGTCAGCCAGCCAAACGGTTCAAGACGCTGTAAGTGATGCACAAAATGCGGTTAATAGTGCACAATCAAATGTAAATAGCAAAGAACAAGCGTTATCAGATGCTCAGGGAAAGGCACAGACAGCAAATAATGCTTACACTACACAGCAGTCTAAATTAACAGATAGTCAGAAAAACTTAGCTAATAAACAAGATGCTGTTAAGCAGGCGCAAAATAACTTAGATAATGCAGAAAAACTTGCGCAACAAGCAACTCCAGAAAATATTAAACAAACGCAGAAAAATATTTCTGATCAACAAAAAGTTATTCAAAACGCTCAGGGAAATGTTAATGATGCAAATACAGAATTAAATAGAGCTCAAGATCAATTAAATAATGCTAAGCAAAAGCAGGCTAATGCTCAAAAGTTAGTCAATGATAAGAATCTAGCAAAGCAAGATGCTGATAATAACGTTGCTAAAGCAGAAGATGATGTTAAAAACAGCGGCTTAAATGAAGCAGAACAAAATGTACAAAAGGTTCAAACTACTTTAGATAATATAAAAAAGACGAATAGTAGTAATGAATCTGTTTTAAAACAGAATCAAACTGCATTGGCGGATAATAATAAGAAAATTGCAGATTTAAACAATAAAATTGATGCAGCCAAGAAAAACGTAGCAGATGCTCAAAATAATGTTAAAGATAAGCAACAAGCATTAGCAACTGCGCAAAAAGCGCTTAGTGATTTACAAAATCAAGTTGCTCAAGATGAAGCAAGCGGAGCAGCTGGCTTCTTTAAGTCAATCGCAGATAATAAAGATAATTCTGAAAGTCTAAGAGAAGATGCTCAAACTGCATATAACATTGTTACTGGTCAGCCAAACGCCTACCAAAATATTACTGTAGAGTGGGCTAAAAAGGCTGTTAAATTAGGCCAGAAAAACGACTCAACATCTTTAGCTAACTTAGAGAAGGCGCTGGAATACTATCAAGAATGGATGAGTTATCGTGATAAATATGGATTAAGTCATCCATCAATTTCATTAACTGCGGTAGCCATTGCAATGCTTAGTTCAGATTTTCAAGGATATTCTGCAACATTTGACCATCCTGCCCAAGTAGAAGAAAAATATGGCCCATTTTATGAAGATGAAGAAGATATTGCTGCTGGTACAGATTATTTCGATGCTGTAGATATTTGGATGAATGAAAAAGAAATTATTGATAGTTATATTAAAGACCATCCAGATGCAGCTCAATATAGTTTTGAAAAGAACCCATTAACTGAACAAGAATATTATAAAGATGTAAATTATTGGAATTCAATTTCTGATTTAGACACTATTGGTCACTATACCTCTATGATTAAACCAAACGCTAATTTCGTTGGTTTAGCTGCAACAAATTATAAAGTTGCAGGGACTTATGATGGTGCAGCAAGTATGGATGAAATTATATTTAATCCAGTTAATGGAATGGACTTCGATAGTTATCAAGATTTAGTACACTCATACTTACAAAACGTTAAGCAAGAAGATAAAATTAAAACTCTTAATGCCAATGTAGTAACTGCAAACCAGAACTTAACTAATGCACAAAATGCAGTTAAATCAGCCCAAAATAACGTTCAGAGTCTACAAGCTAATCTAGCAGAATTAAACAATGGTTCTACTAAGATCAATAAGGCAATTTCAGATACACAAGCTGCTCTTGCTAAGGGCCAAGAAAATCTAGAATTTGAACAAAAACAACTAGATCAAGCAAATCAAACCTTAGCAGATGTTCAAGCTAAAGTTGGTACAAAAGCAAAAGCCTTAGATGATGCTAAAGCTGCCCAATCTAAGGCAGTTGAAGCTTTAAGTCAAGTACAAAAGGCCTTAGACGAAACAAATGATGAAGTTAAAGCTGCCCAATCAAATGTTGAGACTGCCCAAAACAATCTCAATACCAAAAATAATGATTTAAAGAATGCTCAAAATAAATTGACAGCATTAAATCAAACTTTGAGTAATTTAGAAAATAGTAAAGCTAATTTAGAAAAAGCGCAAAAGGCTTTAGATAATGCAAATGATGAAGCTTTGCAAGCAAATAAGGATGTCATTACTCAACAATCAATTTTGAGTTCTTTGAAGAAAAGTAAAGAAAAAGCAGATGCTCAGGTTATAACTGCAATAGAAGAGCTTAAGCAAGCTCAATCAGACTTAACTGTTGCACAGGGTAGACTAGTTGCTGAACAAAAGATAGCAGAACAAGAGGCACAGAAGGATAATCAGCCAACGAGTCAACCAACTGCTCAACCAAGCGAGCAACCAACCGCTCAACCAAGCGAGCAACCAACCGCTCAACCGACTGAACAGCCAACGAGTCAACCAAGCGAACAACCGACGAGTCAGCCGAGTGAACAGCCAACAAGTCAGCCAACCGCTCAACCAAGCGAGCAACCGACGAGTCAGCCGAGTGAACAGCCAACAAGTCAGCAAACCGCTCAACCAACAGAGCAACCAAGCGAACAACCAGCAATTGAATCAAATACGCAATTACCTGGTGAACAAAAGAATGAAGAACCACAACCAATGACTACCCAGGTCACTACCAAGAATGGCGAAACTTCTATCGTCAAACCTACTAACTCTTCATCAACACAACCAACTACTAAGCAAGATGCTCAACAATTGCCACAAACTGGTAATCAAAAGTCATCAAGCTTAATTGGTCTTGGTTTTGCTAGTCTTCTCTCAGCACTTGGTTTAACAAAAGTAAATAAGAAACGGAAAGATTAATTCCGAATAAAAAGGAGTAACCCTTAGCCATCTCGGCTGTGAGGATTACTCCTTTTTAAAACTCTATTTTAATTTACCCTCGTCAATAACTTATCTGCTACCAACTTCAACATCTTTCGGGTATGCTTATCTGCTAATTGATCAATTTCGATTTGTGCTTTTTGTGTAAACTTAGTAGCAATTTCTTGCGCCTTTTTAACACCGCCATGAGTGACAACAATCTTTTGGACTTTTTCCATATCTTCAATCGTCATTTGGCGTTTTTTGGCAAGTAACGGTTCTAATTCATGTCGGTGATTTTGCAAGGTTAAAAGAAGGGGAAGGGAGTAAACACCAGTTGCTAAATCCTCCAAAACAGGTTTGTTAAGGCGTTCATCCCCTGAATAATCAAGGATGTCATCCAGTATCTGGAAGCTGATCCCGATATTTTGCCCAATTCGTTTGGCTAAGTTGATAGTCCGACGATCACTATGACCAAAATAGGCTCCTTCTTCAGCGGCAAGACTAAAAATAGCAGCCGTTTTGCCGTTTACATTGCGATAATAATCGAGTAATGATTGGTCAAGATCAAAGCGATTATCCATCTGTCCTAGTTCTCCGGTAAGAATTTTGCGCATCGTCCGGGCATTTCGTGTCAGATAGGGGGATCCGGTCATCGTTTCTACGAGGAGGTCAAAGAAGATAGTAAAAAGGAAGTCTCCCGTATAGACAGCCGTATCTTTACCAAAAGCGGCTTGGACACTGACGGCTCCGCGACGCTTAGGTGAATCATCAATAATATCGTCATGGATCAAAGTGGCCATGTGTAAAACCTCCAGTGAAGAGGCAATTTTAATTAGTCTTTCTTGCTCATCGGCAGTTTGATGATTGATATTTGCAAATAAAAGGAAGAATGCTGGGCGAAGGTATTTACCACCATTTGAGGCCATCTGTTGCAGGGCATCGTGTAGTTGGGGATTTTTAATTGTAATCCGGTCATTAATTGTTTGATTTACTTTACCTAGAGCGTTATTAATCGCCGGATAGGTATGAAAAAAATGTTGTTTCATTAATCGATAATTCCTTTGTTATGGTGTACCATCTATATTGTACCGAACAACTAAGGAATTATGAAAGGAAAATTTACTAAATGTCGTTAAATGTTTTTTTGGAATTAGTAGAAATTAAGGCCAAAACTGCTAGTATCTTACCGATGCTCCTCGGGGTTTGCCTTAGTGTCTATTATTATCATTCCCTAAACCTACTAAATTCAGTTCTGTTTTTCATTGCAATGCTATTATTCAATATGGCGGTTGATATGATGGATAATTATAATGATTATAACCATGCCATTGATACCGTTGATTATAAGAAAAATACAAATATTATTGGGCGGGAAAATATTTCACCGCGTTTAGTTCTCGGTCTCTTGCTTGCCTTTAGTATAGTAGCCGGCTTAATCGGAATCTATCTAGTTACTCGTGTTGGCCTTCCGTTACTATGGATGGGAATCTTTTGTTTTGCGATCGGCATTCTTTACTCTTCTGGTCCATTTCCTTTGTCAGGGTTGCCAGTTGGTGAATTTGCCTCGGGATTTACAATGGGGTTCATGATTACCCTTATTTCTGTCTTTATTAATGTTGGCCAGCAATTTACATGGTCCTGGGCAAATATCGGAGTCGTCTTTCTCGTTGCTTTACCGGATGAATTGTGGATCTCTAACCTATTATTAGCAAATAATATTTGTGATGCGGGTGAAGATGAAGACAATCGCCGTCATACAGTTATTCACTTTATTGGGCAGAAAAATGGTCTATATGCATTTGCTATTAAGAACGTTTTAGCATTTTTAGCTATTATTTTCGCCGCGGTTCTTCATTTCGTACCATGGACAGTCTTGTTAACCTTATTGATTATCCCATTTGTGGTTAAGCAAACAAGAATGTTATTTGCTAAGCAAGTTAAGAAAGAGACATTTCCATGTGCAGTTAAAATATTATTAATTGGCTCACTGGTTCAAGTCGTAACGTTTGCGATTGGGCTAATTTAAAAGAAAGCAGAGTTAAAGGAGATTTGTTCAAAGGTCTCATTTATCCATAAATTTGCGAGAATACCCCCACTTCTATAAGTAGGGGATGAATCGCTCTCTTAAAGCACGTTAGTGCTTTTTCTTTTGTTCTATGATATATTTAGTATATATCTATAAAATGTGGTGATAACAATAGAATTAGATAGAAATCAGCATTCAGTATACTTACTTAATTACCATTTGGTAATGGTGGTTAAGTATCGTCGAAAAGTAATTAACGATGAAATATCTGAATATCTTAAACATCGTTTTGTAGTTGTGGGACAAGCATACGGCATTAATTTGCAAGAATGGAATTATGATCAGGACCACGTACATGTTTTGTTTAGAGCAACGCCTCATACGGAAATGGCTAAATTTTTAAATGCTTACAAATCGTCTAGCTCCAGAATGGTCAAAAAACAATTTCCAGAAATCAAGCAATATCTTTGGAAATCAGCCTTTTGGACACAAAGCTATTGCTTAATTAGCACTGGTGGAGCGCCTTTAGAAGTTGTAAAACGATATATTGAAAGTCAAGGGAGAAAATAATGGTTCTAAAAGCCGTTAAAATGCGCATCTATCCAAATTCAGCACAACGAAATCAGCTCTGGCAAACCTTCGGTTGTGTTCGTTTTGTATGGAATCAAATGCTTAATATGCAAATTGAACGGCGCAAGAATAATCCGGAAGCTAAATTTGTGAATGCCTTTGGGATGAATAATCTGTTGAAACAACTTAAGGTTGAGTATCCTTGGTTGAAACAAGCAGAATCAACTGCTTTGCAAAGTGCTAATCGCAATTTAGCCGATGCTTTTCAACGCTTTTTTAAAGGTCAAAATAAGTTCCCTCGATTTAAATCCAGAAAATATTCTCAGAGCTACAATTCAAAGTACGTTAATGGCAATATTAAAGTTTTAGATTGCCATCATATAAAGTTACCAAAACTCGGTATCGTCTATTTTAGAGCTGGTCGATTGCCAATGGGTAAAATTAAGAATGTCACTGTTCGTCTGAACGTTGCTGGTCAATATTACATTACTGTTTTAGTGGAAAGCGAAAACCAAACTCTTCCTAAAACAAGTAAATATATTGGTGGCGATTTAGGACTTAAGTCATTACTTAATCTTTCAGATGGATGCAAGGAACCGATCAATCATTTTGAAGACAAATACC
>SKEM01000610.1_pt1 | contig 22599 bp, 20 predicted proteins | sample 4826731 | NCBI WGS metagenome assembly SKEM01 (sample SAMN11008809, study PRJNA524170) | human gut metagenome | biome: Human fecal sample; material: Feces; isolation source: fecal sample from pouch patient p37 | host: Homo sapiens | place: Israel: Tel-Aviv | collected 2015-07-27
ATTTTTGATTTATATTTATTATATCTTGATTACTAATTTATATTTGACTTATTTTGATTATTTATGACATTATGCTTCTTCTATATCTATATTTTCATTTGTATCAACATCGACACTCTTACCAAATATTTGTACTCCTACAAATACTGCAACTAATGCTACAGGAAGTACTATATAAACTGGTAATCCAAATCCTGCTGGTATATAACCAAATAATATAGTTATAGCACCTACAAATAGAGAATATGGTATTTGTGTTCTAACATGGTCTATATGATTACATCCTGCTCCCATTGAAGATAATATTGTTGTATCTGATATTGGTGAACAATGATCTCCAAATATTGCACCAGTTAAAACTGCACTTGTAGATACTATTACATAGCTCATATCAGGATTTATTGAGTATGCTAGTGGTATAGCAAGTGGCATAAGTATACCCATTGTTCCATAAGATGTTCCTGTTGCAAATGATATTATTGCTCCTAAAACAAATATTATACTTGGTAGAGTAAATGCTGGTATTGAACCTGATAGATAGTTTATTAAGAATTTAGCAGTTCCTAATTCTTTTATAACTGAACTTAATGACCATGCACATATTAATATTACACAAGTTATAAGTAAAGTTTTCATTCCATCTACCCATATTTCTATACCTTGACTTATTGTAAACATTTTTTTAGTTGCTCCCATAATCATAGCAACTATTCCCGCAAATAATGCTGATTGGAATAATGCCACTGATGCATCTGAATTACTAAATGCTTCTCTTATAGCTTCAAATGAAAATGGTGCATTTTTCATTATTTCGATTGATACATTATTATCTCCAGCCATTATAGTAGTATAACCACTATAATAGAAAGCAATTAATGCACCTACTATTAATGTTCCTATTGGTATTATAGCACTCCATATATTTGGTACAACACCTTCTAAAGGTTCTAAATCATCGTGTTCTTGCGATATTTTTTTGTTTAATTCATTTCCATCAGCAAGACTTTTTCCACCACGTCTCGCTTCTAATTCACATTTTCTCATTGGACCGAACTCTTTTAATAAGCATGATGTTATAACGATAAATGCTAATATTAATATATTGTAAAATCTAAATGGTATTGTATTTAAAAATACGCCAAATGCGTTTTCATTTACACCAATTGAATTAAAAGCGTCTCCTATAAGTCCAACTTCTAGTCCTATCCAAGTTGAAATTATTGCAAGTCCTGCCACTGGAGCAGCAGTTGCATCTATTATAAATGCTAATCTCTCTCTTGAGATTTTCATTTTATCAGTTACAGGTCTCATCATAGGCCCTATTATTAGTGAATTTGCATAATCATCAAAGAATACTAAAAGACCTGCAAACCAAGTTATAAGCTGTGCTGACTTTGCAGTTTTTGCTTTTTTAGATAATGCTTCAGCTATTGCCTTTGCTCCACCCATTTTACTTACTAGGTTTATAACTCCACCTATTGCTAAAACTTGTAAAATTATACCTGCATGCCAAGGATCTGCAAGAGATTCTACTGCTCTACTTACTAAATCTAAAAATGCTTGAATTATTGTATAAAAAATATTGATTCCTGCGAAATTAAGAATAAATCCTCCAGACATGATTCCGATAGCCAAAGATATCACTACGTTTTTTGTAATAAATGCAAGCACTATCGCAACTATTGGTGGTATTAATGTTAATACACCGTATTTATCTGCATTAACTTGGACAATATCTACTTCTTCGGCAAATGCCATTACAGTAGACATCATAAATATCATAATCGATATTAATACTATTTTTGTTTTTTGATTTTTCATTTTATCCTCCTAATATTTATGAATATCAGAAAGGTACACTAAAGATGTTGATTTTATAATCAACAAGATTTGCTACTTTATATGTTAAAAAGATAAGTTTTGATAGCTCTCCACATTTAGTGACAGTGATATATATATTTTATATACCCCCAGTTATATAGGTTTAAAGTATCGCCTATATACTTCGGCAACATACCCTTTCGAAATAAGTCATCAGCTTCCCTCGTCATTTGTACTATTGTATATTGCACCTCTACCTTACTATATATATTCATTTGTTTGTATTTCTTTTATATTATATATTAATTATTTTCTAAATTCAACCATATTTTTTACATTTTGAAATAAAATTTATACTTAAATTTTATTTATATATATTTGCTATCTATCAAGTATTTATATTTTAAATTATTATGTTATAAACATATTTTATAAAAAAATATACGTTTTATTAGACTTATTACTAAGTCTCGTTTCAAAATAACTCTATTGTGTTACAATTTAATAAAATTAAATAATTAGAAAGAGGGGTATATTTTATGTTGATTTTTATAGGTATATTATTTACTCTATTTATACTCGTATTTAGCGTATTAAACAATATTTTCTTGGGCTATGGACTCACCATATCGCTTTTATTTTTTACTTTTATAGGTTTAAAAAGAGGCTATTCACTAAAAAAAATAGGTATGCTTTATTGGATTGAGACTAAAAAGTCATTAAATATAATATTAATACTAGTCTTAATAGGTATGCTTATAAGTTCATGGTTAAGTTCGGGTGTAATTTCTAGCATTATTTATTACTCTTTAAAATACGTAAATCCTAACTTATTTATATTGTGTGCATTTTTAATTACAAGTTTGATATCTATGCTTATTGGGACTTCTTTTGGTACAGTCAGCGCTGTTGGTATTCCTCTTATTATAATAGGAAAAGCTGCCGGAATTAATTTAGGAATATTAGGTGGGGCAATTTTTTCAGGTGCATACTTTGGAGATAGAACTTCTCCACTTTCATCAAGCTTACTTTTACTTTGCAATTTAACAAATTTAAAACTATTTGATTATGTAAAAAAAATAATAATAGATAATATAATTCCTTTTGCATTATGTATAGCTTTTTATCTTGTACTTTCACTTAAATACCCACTTACATCTATGAGTAATGGCTTGAGCAATGAATTATATAATTATTACAATGTATCACTTTTATTATTGTTACCTGCTATTATATTGTTTCTTCTTTCAATATTAAAAGTTCAAATAACTCATTCTATTCCGATAAGTGTATTATGTGCATTTATTTTAGATATTTTTATCCAACATACGAATGTTTATGATTTTTTGAATTATTTAGTTTTCGGATATAGCAATAACTCTGATATTTTGAAAAATATAATCCATGGTGGCGGTATAATTTCGATGTTAAAAACATGTTATATAATTGTAATTTCATGTTCTATTTCTGGATTTTTCAGCGGGTTAAATGTATTTGAAAATTTAAAAGTTAAATTAAAAGAAAAAAACTTATCAAAGTCTTCTATTTTTTTAGTTACAGTAATACTTGGAATAATAAATGCTGCTGTTGGTTGTAGCCAAACTATCGCTATTATTTTAACTTTAGATATTTTAAAAGATCTCTATGAAGATGAACCAAATGATGAACTTGCACTAGATTTTTCAAACTCAGCAATTTTAACGCCTGCACTAATCCCATGGTGTATAGCAGCACTTGTCCCTTGTTCAGTACTTGGAATAAATAGTTATAGTTATATCCCATTTGCATTTTATCTATATATCGTTCCTATTGTTCATTTTATAAGAAAAAAATTTCAGATAAATTAGAGGATATTTTATATTTCTGTCGAAATTAACATAATGAAATGTAAATCTATATTGTATTTATATTGAAAAAAATTTTTAAAATCCACAGGGGGACAACAATTTAATGTTATTAATTTACAACGAAAAAACAAATCCATATTTTAATTTAGCAATGGAAGAATATTTTTTAAAAAACACAAAGGAAGATTTATTCTTACTTTGGAGAAATGAATCGGCTATAATAGTTGGAAAAAACCAAAATACTTTATCTGAAATAAATTATGAATATGTTAAAGAACACGATATAAAAGTAGTTAGAAGACAGTCAGGTGGAGGAGCAGTTTTCCACGACTTAGGAAATCTATGCTTTACTTTTATAGCTTGTAACAATAACCACTTTAGTGACTTCAAACGCTTTACAATGCCTATTGTCGATGCATTAAAAGGACTTGGTGTAAATGCTGAATTTTCAGGACGTAACGACTTATTAATAGATGGACAAAAATTCTCAGGAAATGCACAATACAATTACAAAGACAGAGTAATGCACCATGGTACTTTATTATTCTCATCAGAAATAAACGATGTATCAGCAGCTCTTAAAGTAAAACCTATAAAATTTGAAGGGAAGTCTGTTAAATCTGTTAAATCAAGAGTCACTAATATAAGCGAACATTTAAAAGAACCTATGACAGTTTTAGAATTCAAAGATTATTTAATGGATTTTATAGCTAAAACTGATAAAGACAGTAAAATGTACACTATGACTGATGAAGATATAGCTAATATAGAAAAATTAGTAGAAGAAAAATACAGCACTTGGGAATGGAACTACGGAAACTCACCAAAATTCGCTTTAAGCAATGAATTAAAATATCCAGGTGGAAATGTTGAGTTTAACTTAAACGTAGAAAAAGGAATAATAAAAGATATCAAATTCTTCGGAGACTTCTTTGGAAAAGAAGATGTATCTTTTATAGAAAAAAAATTAACTGGAGTTAAACACAGCGAAGAAGGCATAAAAGAAGCCTTAAAAGATGTAAATATAAACGATTACTTCCTAAATGCAACTGTAGATGTTTTAGTCGATGGTATAATGGGAGTTAAATAGTTTTAATTACACTATATAAACAATAAATATCTTAAAATAATATTTAAAAGGAGTGACGAAATAATTCGTTCACTCCTTTTTATAATGTATCTTATAAGATATAATTTAATATTTATTATTTTACTACAACTTTTTTGAATTTCTTTTTACCACGTTTAACAACAGCACCGTCACCTACTAATTCTTCTTTAGCAACTGTAGCTTGGATATCTGTAACTTTTTCACCATTTACAGAAACTCCACCTTGTTGTATATTACGTCTAGCTTCTGATCTTGATGGTGCAAGGTCAGCTTTAACAAGTAAGCTTATTATGTCTATTTTACCATCTTCTAAATCGCTATCTGCTAATTCAACTGTTGGCATGTTTGCAGCATTACCTTGGCTGAATAGAGCTCTTGCACTTTCTTGTGCAGCTTTTGCGTCTTCTTCGCTGTGAACTAATGTAGTTAATTCATATGCAAGTATTTCTTTAGCTTTGTTAAGTTCGCTACCTTCCCATATTTCCATTTCTTTTATTTCTTCTAATGGTAAGAAAGTAAGCATTTTTAAACATTTTATAACATCAGCATCTGATACGTTTCTCCAGTATTGGTAGAATTCGAATGGAGAAGTTTTGTTAGGGTCTAGCCATACAGCTCCTGATTGAGTTTTACCCATTTTCTTTCCTTCAGAGTTAAGAAGTAAAGTTATAGTCATAGCGTATGCATTTTCACCTAATTTACGTCTTATTAAATCAGTACCCGCAAGCATGTTTGACCATTGGTCGTTTCCACCTAATTGCATTTGGCATCCGTATTTTTGGTATAATTGGTAGAAATCGTAAGCTTGCATTATCATGTAGTTGAATTCTAAGAAAGTAAGCCCACCTTCTCTGTCCATTCTTTGTTTGTAACATTCAGCAGAAAGCATTCTGTTAACACTGAAGCAAGAACCAACTTCTCTTAATACGTCTACATAGTTTAAGTCTAATAACCAGTCAGCATTGTTTACTAATACTGCTTTATCATCTGAGAAATCTATAAATTTGCTCATTTGTTTTTTGAAGCACTCACAGTTGTGGTTTATCATTTCTGGAGTCATCATTTGTCTCATATCACTTCTACCAGATGGGTCTCCTATCATTGTAGTTCCTCCACCTACTAGTGCTATTGGTCTGTTACCAGACATTTGTAATCTCTTCATTAAGCATAATGCCATAAAGTGACCTACGTGTAGAGAATCAGCAGTAGCATCGAATCCTATATAGAATGTAGCTTTACCTGCATTTATTAATTCTTTTAATTCATCTTCGTCAGTTACTTGTGCGATAAGTCCTCTTTCGACTAATTCTTCGTATACTGTCATTTTATTCACTCCTTTATTATATAAATGTAATTATTTTTTGTATTAAAAAACCCCCGTCCTATCTAAAGGACGAGGGTATATCTCGCGTTACCACCTTTGTTTATAGATAATTCACATTATCTACCTCAGTGAGTTAAAAACTCTGCACTATAACGTGTGCACACGTCACTTCCTACTATATTTCAAAAGTGAAGCTCAAAGGTGTATTCATAATATCCCTAGTGCGCCTCTCATCAACCGGCAACTTTCTGTTTAAGTTATTATTATTACTATTCCTTATCTTAGCTTTTTATATTATTATTGACAAATTTTGATTTTATATACATATACATTATATTATATTCAAAGTCAAAATTTTTGTCAATAATTATGTATTAATATAAAATATAAATATACTTTTTAATATATGTAATTATTTTATATTTTCTTTTATAGCTTTTGATAATTGGTCTGGACATGAAGTCATTTTGTTTCCACAAGTAGTTCCCTCTAACTTTTCTGCAACTTCTAATGCATTTTGTCCTATTAGTAATTTAGCCATTCCTGAAAGATTTCCGTTACATCCTCCTACGAATTCAACATCAGTTATTGTGTTATTTTCATCAACTGAGAAGTTCATTTCTCTACAGCATATTCCTGAAGTTTTAAAGTTTATTTCCATTTTATTCCTCCGAATTTTAATCGTATACTATATAATTATAAACAATATACAATACATATTTTTACTATTATTATATTATTTTTAGCTATATCTATTATCCATAAAAATGGCACAAATTGCAAGAGAAATAAGCAAAAAAAGGAGATAAATCACAAAAATTTTATCTCCTTTTTATAATAAATTGCAAAAATCTTTAAGCTAAATATTTTCTTATTTTCCTATAAGATGTCTGAAGAAATCAACTGGTCTATATATTAATAATCTAGGACCACTAAATTTCATCACGTCTTTTACTTTTTCTTTCATGCTTTTTTTGTAGCAATGTATAGGACATTTTTGGCAGTAAGTTTTTTCCTCGCCGAATTTACATTTGTCTAATCTTTGTCTACTGTAATCTAATAATTCTTGGCATTCTTCACATAAACCGTCTTTGTGTTTATGTTTTTTCTTACAGTAGATATCTACCATAACGCCTATTATCTTTTTTTCTCTTTCTATTCTACTCATATATATTTTTATTTCCTCATAAATTTGTTATGTGCTAATTTAATACACTCTTTTTAAAGACCGTATGAAAATTCATACGGTCTAAATTAAACTATTGTATACGCACAAGTTTTTTATTTTCTAATCCGTATCTCTTATTGCATATTGCACTACTTGATTTTCTGTGAGATACCATTACTATTGTCTTATCTTTACATTCATCGTCGATAGTTTTTAATATACTTGCCTCATTTAATGTATCTAAGTTACTTGTAGGCTCGTCTAATATAAGTATGTCACTATTTCTTAAGAATGCTCTAGCCATAGACATTCTTTGTTTTTCACCTGATGATAAGTTTCCACCTAATTCTCCAACATTTGTTTCGTATCCTTGTGGAAGTTTCATTATAAATTCGTGGATAGATGCTTTTTTAGCAGCCTTAATCACATCTTCAAAGCTTGCATCTCTGTCACCCATTTTAATATTGTTTAATATTGTATCGTTAAATAAGAATGTATCTTGACTTACTAAAGTCTGAGATTTTCTTAAAGTTTTTGTAGGTATAGTTTTTAAGTTTTCCCCACCTATTGAGATTTCACCTTTATCTACATTCCAGAATCTCATCATTAATTTAAGAAGTGTACTCTTTCCAGATCCACTCTCACCGATTATAGCGACTTTCTCACCTTTTTTGATATCTAGTGATAAGTCTTTTAATATATTTTCTCTATTATCATAATCAAAGCTTATATTATCTACTTTTATATCTTTTGAAGAAAGTTCAGTTTCACCTTCTACATCTTCAACTGCTGGCACTTCATCTAATATATCGAATAATCTTTGTGCACATGCAAATGTTTGAATTAAGTTATTTGATAAGTTACTTAGTGCAACAACTGGTCCAAATGAACTTGCAAGAGTCACTATTGCAACTAAACCTTGACCTATAGTTATTTGACCTTGTTCATTTAACTTAATACTTACGAATAAGAATGTAAGTATTGCTATCATTATTACTATATCTGTGAAGGCTCTTATTATTCCTTCGTGACCTTTTATTACACCCATTTTTTCGTGTAATTTTTCACTATTTTCATTTATAGCATTTTTTCTGTCTTCACCTTTATCAAATAAAAGTATTTCTTTTATCCCATTTAAACTTTCTAAGAAGTATGAGTTTGAATCAGCAAATGCTGCTCTATATTCAACTCCACCTTGTTTAGCGAATTTTGATGAGAATACTGGTATAAAGTATCCAACTATTAAATAAAATACTACTGATAATGCACCGAATATTGGGTTTATAGCAAATAATACGCATGCTATTATAATTGATGTAACTACACCTATTGCTATTGGAGCTACTGTATGAGCATAGAATACTTCTAATAATTCTATATCACTTGTTATTATAGATATTAAACTACCTTTTTCTTTTGACTCAAGTTTTGCTGGAGCTAATTTTCTTAACGCTTTGAAAACTTGATCTCTTAATATTGCAAGTATTGTAAAGGCAATAAAGTGTCCTGAATATTGCTCTATAAATCTAAGTATACCTCTAAGTATTGCACAAGCTATAACTATTTTTATAGCAGTAGATGCACTAATTCCTACATTAAATCCTAATATATCTGCTCCCGCAACCATACCAAATGATGTTATTGCAGTTGCAGCTAAAAATCCTAATATACCGAATGATATAGTTATCATCATTATTGGTGCTAGTGGTTTTAAGACTTTTATAAGCCTTAACATTATTTTAAATCCTGATTGTCTTTTTTGTTCCATACTATATCACCTCGATTTCTTCTGAAACTTTTTCTAAGTTTTTGCTTTCTAATTCGTTGTATATATTTTCTAAATCATTTTGGTGATCTACAAGGTTTTTATATACTCCACCTTTTAACATAAGTTCGTTGTGATTTCCACTTTCAGCTATTACGCCGTTTTCTAACATGTAGATTGTATCTGCATTTTTAACGTTTAATAATCTATGTGAAATTATTATAACTGTTTTATCTTTAGATAATTTTTCTATACTTTCCCAAATCTTTTCTTCACTTTCTACATCTATATTTGAAGTAGCCTCGTCGAATATGTAGATATCTGGATTTTTGATTATTGTTCTAGCAAGACAAAGTCTTTGTTTTTGTCCACCTGAAAGTAAGTTTCCGCCTTCTCCAACTTTTGTATCAAGTTTGTTTGGAAGTTTTTTAACGAAGCTATCTAAGTTTGCTTCTTTTAATACTGCATAGATTTCTTCATCAGTAGCATCTTTTTTACCCATTTTAATATTTTCTCTTATTGTTGTATTGAATATATAAGCATTATGGTTTATAAATCCAACTTTTTTATTTAATACATCAAATGGTATGTCGTTTAAGTTGATTCCGTTAAATGTTATAGCACCTTTATCTACTTCATCTATTTTAAGAAGTAAGCTAGTTATTGTACTTTTTCCTGAACCACTTTCTCCGACAAATGCAACTGTTTGTTTTTCTTTTATGTCTATGTTTATATTTTCTAATATTGTTCTTTTCTTGTCGTAACTATAAGACACATTTTCTAATTTTATGTCTATATTATCAAGAGATTTCATTTGTTCGTCACTTAAAGATGGTTTTTCTTCTACTTCTATATCAAGTAAGTCAAATATTCTATCACTTGCTGATATACCATTCATAGCAACGTGGAATAGTGAACCTAAAAGTCTCATTGGTAAGAAGAATTCCGCACTTAAAAGTATTATTATTAATAATCCACCAGGAGTTATTATTCCACTTCTAAATTGGCTTATTGCTATTAATATACCTACAGCTGAACCACCATAAGCAACTAAGTCCATTATTGTTATTGAGTTTAATTGCATTAATAAAACTCTCATTGTTATTTTTCTGAAGTTTTCTGCATCTTCGTTCATCTCTTTATTTTTTTCTTCATCTAAGTCGAATATTTTTAAAGTAGTAAGACCTTGAAGGTTTTCTAAGAATGAATCACCTAAGTTAGTATATACACCCCAGTATTTGCTTAATAATTTTTTAGCTATTTTCATAACTGCCATTATTGTAAGCGGTATTAAAGGTACACATATTAATAATACTAATGCTACTTTAAAACTTATAAATGATACTACTACAAATAATGTAAGTGGAGCTAATGCACTGTAGAATAATTGTGGTAAGAATCTACCAAAATAAATTTCTAATGCTTCAACACCATCAACACCTATTTGAACTACTGATGATGTAGATATAAATTTGTTGTAATTTACACCTATATCTAATAATTTTTCATATATTTTCTCTCTTAAAACTTTTTTAACTTCACTTGATGAATTAAGTGAGAATCTTGTTGAATAGTAGTTTGCTAAAAATCTTATTACTAAAAGAGATCCTATATAAAGTCCATCTCTTAAGTAGTTTATTTCTAAGTTTGAATTTATTAATTTATCTATTGTGTTTCCTATAAATAGGATAACTAGTATATTGCATATTATTGAAATCCAGTTCATTAAAACTGTCATTGCAATCCATTTTTTAGAACTATTGCATAGCTCTAATAATCTCTTTTTAAACATTTTACACCTCTTCTATTTTGATTGTCTTCATTTTTGTAAAGAATATAACTTTTGTAACCCACATAATAACTATTACACATCTCATTATTGGACTTTCAATTATTATAAACATGAATAGTAAAAGTAATGATACTGGTATAGTAAGCATTAATTTACCTTTTAAGGTCATTCCACCTTGTTCGTGGAAGTTTCTAACATATTTATCGTATATTTTTGTATTCATAAATTTCTTACTTAACCTCTCACTACTTTTTATATAGCAGTATGAAGTTAAAAGTAACAGTGGCGTTGTTGGAAGTATTGGTAAGAATATACCGATTATACCCACTATTAATGATAATGTCCCTAAAGCTATAAGTCCTATTTTTTTTATCATTAAAACACCCTCCTTATGTAATATTTTGGTAATTAGCCGTTTAATAAAACAAGAATGCCTAAAACGAGCATTCTTGCTTTAATTTCATCTATATTATTAGAAACATAAATATGTTTTTATTGTCTAATTTCTATCTAATTATTATGATTAACATATTTTCTTAGGTATAAAATAGATTTCCTCATTATCTTCTTTATGTATATATCCAGACACATTATAAACATCTTTTATAGTTTGCTCATTTAAAACTTCAGTCGCTTTTCCTTGTTTTATTAAATTTCCGTTTTTCATTATAACAATATTATGACTGTAGTTTATAGCTTGGTTTAAATCATGTAAAACCATAACTATTGTGATATTGTATTTTTCATTTAAAGATTTTACAACTTCAAGTATCTCTATTTGATGATATATATCTAGATAAGTTGTCGGTTCATCAAGAAGTAGAACTTCTGTATTTTGTGCAAGTGACATTGCTATAAATGCTCTTTGTTTTTGCCCACCTGATAAATTTACAACTTTTTTATCTTGAATTTCTTCTATTCCTGTAGCTTTTAATGCAAAATCTATCATTCTCTTATTTTCTTCTTTGTCTTCTTTTTTGACATTTGAATATATATTTCTACCAAATGATACTAAATCCCTTACAGTTATATCATCTGGTGCTTCATTTTCTTGATACACACATGATATATATTTTGCTATTTCTTTTTGTTTTAATTTACCTAAATCTTTATCTCCTAAATAGATTTTTCCGCTTTTAGGTTTTAAATAAGTAGACATCATATGTAAAAGTGTACTTTTTCCACTTCCATTTGGTCCAAGGATAGTAGTGATTTCCCCACTTTTAAATTCTAATGATAAATCCTGTATAAATTCTTTTTTCTTGTTATAAGAAAAACTTATATTTTCTAACTTAATCATTATCTTTTGCTCCTTCTAAGTATGTATATAAAGAATGGACCGCCTACTAAACACATTGTAAGTCCTACTGGTATTTCATAAGGTCTAAATATATTTCTTGATACTGTATCTGCAACAAGTAGTAAAAATCCTCCCATAAAATAACTAAATGGTATTAGGAATTTATGGCTAGAGCCTATTAAGAATCTACATATATGTGGTATTACAAGTCCGACAAATGATATAACCCCACCTACTCCTGTAGATATACTAGTTAAAAATACTGCAACAAAAGTTATCATAACTCTAACTCTGTTTACGTTTAGACCTAAACTTTGAGCTGTTTTGTCACCAAGACCCATAAGGTCACAGCTTTTTATAACTAGTAAACATAGTGCTATTCCTACTATTGTATATAAAGCTAGTATTTTGAAATCATTCCATGTTACATTTACTAAACTTCCTAAAAGCCAAGTCTGTATACTTGAAACTCCTGCACTATTAAATACCGTCACCATTGAAGATAATGCATTTAATATTGAGTTTACACATACACCTGCAAGTATTATTCTAACTGGTGAAAATCCTTTATCTTCTCCAATTAAGTAAACAAGGCATGCAGCTATTATACCACCTATAAAAGCTATTATGATTTTATATTTTATAAGATCTGTAAATATAACCATTACAGCTATAGCCCCTAAGCTTGCTCCTGATGAAATCCCGATTATACCAGGGTCAGCTAGTGGATTTTTCATTGTAGTTTGTAAAAGTGCACCTGCTACTGCAAGGTTACCACCTATTAATACAGCAGATAAGACTCTAGGCATTCTAAGATCTCTTATTATTAAGAAATTGTTGCTTTGTTTACTTAAAAACATACCATCAATTAATTCTTTGAAAGAAATATCTATACTACCTATTCTTAAAGAGATTAATATCGTAAAACATAAAACAAAAACTGTAGTAAGTATCATACATATTTTTTTAGAACTACTTAACGTCGGTGTTTTTATTTTACTCATATAATATATCTCCTAATTTTTCTACTGCCTCAACTATTTGTAAGTTTGCACTCATTCCGAAATAACCATTTTCTAAATAAGTTATATCGTTATTTTTAACTGCATTTACATTTTTCCAAAGGTCTTTACTTAATTCTTCTTCTACAGATTTTTTTGCAGCCTCTGGAACGGCATGAGTCATAACTAATATTTTATCTGGATTTAACTTTATTATTTCTTCTAAGTTTATTTGAGTAAATGAGCTAGTTGCATTTGAGAATATATTATTTCCTCCAGCTAACTCGACTAAGTTTCCTATATAACTTTTGTCCGTAGCTACCATTACACTTCCTGGTGCTCCAAATAATACTAAGATCTTATCATCAGATTTTTTATTAGAGTTAACTTTATTTTCTACTTCTTTTATTTCATCTAATATTTCATTTGCTTTATCTTGTTTATTGAATTTTTCTCCTAAAGCAGCTATTGTTTCTTTTAATCCGTCTACATTGCTTAGATTATAAAAATCAGCATTTATATTGTTTTCTTCAAATTGTTTTTCAAAATCACTTCCTAAAGTATCAACACATATTACGTCTGTTGGATTTAGTGATTTTATTATTTCCATATCTGGATTCATTGGACTTCCAATTTCCGTAGCACCTTTTGCACTTTCTGGAAGTTCATAGCTAGTTTGTGGTACACCACTAACTTCTACACCTAACCTATCTAATATTTCAGTAATTGCAACTGATGTAGCTACTACTACTTGTTTTTCATCTTTTGATGTAGCTTGTTCTTTAGAACTATCTACCTCGCTAGATGAGCATCCAATTACTGAAAAAGTAACCATCAAAATCGATATTAAACATAAAATCTTTTTCAATTTTGTTCCTCTTTCCTGTCTTATAAATGTTTATTTATATTAATTGTCATTATTTTCAAATTTATATTTTGAATAAGATTCAAAATTTAAGAGAAATATAATGAAGAAATATTTATTCTTTAATTTCTCCTTTTATAATAAGTCGTTTTTTTCCTCCATCAGTACATGTAACTAAAGTTATCTCTTTTTTACTTGTATCCTGATCTAAAACAAAAGTATTTTCAGCCTCTGTATCAAATATTTCTGTTATATTATATTTAAATATGCCCTTTGTGTTTTCAATCTCTATTTTGTCGTTTATTTTTACTTTATGTAGTTCGTTAAATACTTGGTTATACAAATAGCTACTATGTCCAGCTACAGAAAAATTGCCATTTTCCCCTGGCATAGCAGTTCCTTCAAAGTGACATGCATAATATTTCAAATACTTGGTGTCTGTGCCCTCTACAATCACCGTTTCTAAACCTACAGATTTTACTCTCATTATCGCGATTTCATCTCCCGGTTTATAATTATCTTCTACCTCATCTTGACTTTCACTTTTGTCTTGAAGCTCACTTTTAAACTTTTGCATGCTTTTATTTTCTACCTGTCTTGAATAGTATTTTAATCCTTGGGGGATTACTATCATAAGTATCCCCACAAGAATCAAAATTGTACTTATCTTTTTTCGCATCTATTTTCTCTTTTTAGTAAACACTACTACCGCACCAACTACTGCTAAAACTGCAACACCACCTATTATTAATGGCATTTTTGAAGATTTTTTTTCATCAGTATTTTCTGCACTTACTTTTTCAGTCTCAGTTTTTTCTTCTGTTTTATCTTCTTTTTCTTCTTTAGTATCTTCTTTTGACTCTTCTGCTTTTTCTTCTGTTTTAGATTCAGTCTTTTCTTCGTTTTCTTTATCTGAATCTTTTTTAGAGTCTTTAGCTGTATCTACTTTTTCAGTTTCTTTAGTTTTATCTGAATCAGATTTTGTTGATTCTTTTTTAGATTCTTCTTTTTTAGAATCTGATTTTGTATTTTCTTTTTTATCACTTTTGTTTGTTTTATCAGTTTTGTCTGTTTTAGTAGTTTCTTTTTTACTGTATTTTTGTACACATTTTGCAGTGCTAAAATCAGGTATTATTTGGAATTCAACATCTCTTCCCATAGCATCAACATAAATTCTAGCTTTTATTTTTGAGCTTAAAGATTTAACTTTAAAAGTTAATTTTATAGTTCCATTAGAACTATTTGATTTTTTAGTAGTACTAACCTGACTACCATTTACTAATATTCTGTGTTTATTCATATATTCAGTACCACTAAATTCTACAGTATAGTAGTAAGTCCCATCAGTTTTTGCATCAACTCTCATAGTTTGATTTAAATATGTTCTAGCCATATTCATCCCGAGTTCTTGTTCATGGTATACATCATTTTTAACGTTGTATAGTCCATAATCTAAACTTGCTGCATAACTTACGTTAGTTATACAAAATATAGTTAGTAATATAGTAAATAAATGCTTTAACTTCTTCATTTTATGTCCTACTTTCTTTTTCTTCTACCTACAAATGCACCTAATGCTGTTATTAAACTTCCGCCCATTAACATGCTTTCTGCATTTATTACGCTACCTGTTTGTGGTAATTTTTCATCTTCAAAGCCTTCGAAGTTTCCTCCGCCGTTCATCATATCATCAAAGTTGCTTCCACCATTTCCGTTATCTGAATCATTTCCAGCATTATTTGAATCATTTGATGCATCGAAATCTTTTACAAATGTATAAGTATCTTTTAATAATTTAACTCCGAACTCAACATTTCTACTCATTGGAACTATAAAAGCACTTACTTTTATATCGTCGTTTAATGAGTTTATTTTGAATCTGTAGCTTTTGCTATTTCCTGAAGTTGATGAAGTATAACTAACAGATTTTCCATTTACATAGAATTTATGATTGTTCATTAAATCTGTACCTGTAAATGTAAGAGTTAAATAAAGCTCTCCGTTTATTTCTTCTATTTTTGAAGTTGAATTTAAATATTTTCTAGCCATTTCTTTACCAGTTTGATTTTCATGAATAACTTCATTTTTTATAGTGTAAAGTTTACCTTTTACAGTTTCAGTTATATTGCCACCAGCATTGTTATCATTTCCAGTGTTAGAATCATTGTTTGAATCATTTGATCCATTGTTATTTCCGGCATTGTTGTTATTTCCTGGTAATTGACCTTCCTCATTAGAGCTGACAAATTTTAATGTAGATTGATTTAATTTTAAATCGAAATCAACATTTTTACCCATCATAGTTACATATGTACTTATATTAAGTTTTGAAGATAAACTTGGTATTTCAACTGTTATTCTTATAGTATCATTACCTACATTTTTCTTAGTATATTTTAACTCTTTAGAGTTAGCTTTTATAACTATGTCTTTCATTAAACTACTTTGACCCATTTCAAATGTTAAGTAGTATTTTCCATCTCTTATTTCTAAGTTACTTGTTTCATTTAAAAGACCTCTAACCATTGAGTATCCTACTTCGTTATCTAATATGACTATATTTTTTACTTGGTAGTATCCATTTTTATATGTAGAGTTTGAAGAGTCTTCTTTGTCTTCTTCTTTATTATCTTCTTTGTTGTCATTATCTGGAGTCTCTGGTTTTTGTGTTGGTCCAGTTACTGTATCATCTTTGTCTTCTTTGTCTTCTTTATCAGTTGAACCAGTTACTATTTCAGATTTAACTCTACAGTTTGCATTAACCACAAAATTCCCAAAAGGATTTATTTGGAAGTTAATTCTTATATCATCTTGTAAAGATTTTATTTCGAAAGATATTGTTCTAATGTCTCCATCTAAGTCATTAGTATATTCTACACTTTCTCCATTTATACTCGGAACTACTGATTTCATCATCTTACCTGAACTTAAAACTAAAACCATATATCTTTTCCCGTTTTCTATTTTTAAATAACTTTCTTTTAGGTATGAGTTAGCAGATGAATCTTTGTCTTCTGTATCATGTTTTAAAGTTGTTTTTAATTCTACTCTTTGAACACTTGCGTTTACAGATATACTTTGGCTGTTTGTTAATTCTGCCGCATATGCACTGCTTACTGTTCCCCCAAATATCGTTAAAATAGCTAATGTTGCCATAGCAGTCTTGAATTTTTTGTTTTTAAATATCATGTTACTCCTCACTTTCTTTTTTTGTAATATAAGAGTAACATATTATGATAATCAATGTCAATTAAAAATAACTACGTTTTTCAATAAAATTTATTTTTCCATTACATTTCATCTTTTTTCTAATTTTTTTTGATGTTTTTTAACATATATTTCACCTACTATTTTATTGAAAATCTAAATTAATTAGACTATAATTAAAATATAAGTTACTTATATACTTTAAGAAACGTTTTTGAAGGGGGAATAAATATGCAATTCGGCGATAGAGTTTTATATGATAATGGAAGTTCAAATACTTTAGGGGTATATTTAAAAGAAATAAGTTCTCATGAAGCATTGGTAAAATTAGATGATAATCCAGTTAAAGTAGTATTACCTACTGATAATCTTACATTTATCAAAAATATGGATAATATGGATCTTGCTCAAGCTTTAGTAGTTGCCGACTACATTGCAAAAGAACAATATGATGGTCACTATACATTATTTGGTTTTTCAACTGGATATAGATTTTGTTTTGGAACACTAGACAAAGTATCTTATCATACTACAAACTTAATGCCTCTTGGTAAAACTATAGAAGAAGCAATTAAAAAGGCAATCGACGAAAAAGTAGATGTCGATGTTATATTAGACAGGGAAGACAAAATGTTAAGATAAAATTATAATTATAAATTGTTTTACTTTTTCAAAATCAACAAAACTTGTATCAATTTTAGATTGGTACAAGTTTTTTCTATATATATTTATTATTTTTGGAATACTTTGTAAGTTATCAGAATACTTATTAATTAAGAATTACACTAAATCTTTATTATTTAGTCTAGGAGGTTTTGATATGAACAATGTGACTGCGAATATGAATATATATTTTGAAGAACCAAAATGGATTTGTGAATATTTTAGAAAAACTGGAAACGAAATCGAAGTTTGCAAATTATCTTTCGACTTTGAACCATTATCTAGCGATATATATAAATACTTTTTAAACAATTTTAATAAATTAACTTTTCAAAAAAGCAAATTTAATATCGATAAACCTATATTGATTTAAAACTAAATTATATTTCCTTATATTAAAAGAGGTTGTCACAAATATCGTGATAACCTCTAAAATTATTTTATATTATATTTTACTTATAAGATATAATATATTTTAATACTTCTTCACTTCCCCTAAATCCACATTCTCGGCTTATAATATATTTATTTTCTTTACTTAGTGAATTTACTAAATCTCCATGTCTAAGCAAATAAGAACTTCTACAAAAGTCAAGCATATCTTTGTCCATAATTGAATCGCCAATACCAAATGTATTTTTATAACCGAACTTATCACATATATATTTTATAGCCGTAGATTTTTTTAGTTCTTGTGGTAAAAAATATATTTTTGTTCCATTTATATACGTTTCCCAATTTAAGTCTTTTATTTTGTTTATAAATAGCTCTATATATTTCAAATCAAAAATTTTATTATCTACTACTATATATGCAAAGATATTATCTGCCTTCCTTATTTTTTTTATTCCCTTTATATTTTTATATTCTTCTAATAGTTTCATTATTTCATCAATATGTATGCTATTTTTTAGTTTTTGATTTATATAATCTTTATATTCACTGTCTATTTGGCCATTAACTAAGATATTTCCGCCATTTGAAGTTATTGCATATTTAAAGTCTATATCGTATTTTGAAAATTCTATTCTCTTAAATTGTTCTATATTTCTTGTAGTAGTCGGTATAAATTCTATATTTTTTTGGAGTTGTTTAATCAATTTTACTGTTTTTTTAGATATATAAGATATATTTTCATTTTTATATATTTCAATTTCTAACTCGCTTTTATCTTTTCCCAAAAATCTTTTTGAATATATTATGCTTCTATCTAAATCTGAAAATACTACCATTTTAAACATCCTTCATATTTTTGATTATTCCACAGCAACTATACGCCTTAAAATCGAATTCTTCTACTTCTACATTTTTTTCTTTAGCTAGAATAAGTATATGCTTTAGTTTTTGATTGTTTAAATCATCTACAAGTATTTTATATGGTATTCTTCGTAAAAGAACTCTTGTAGTTTCCCCAACTCCTGGTTTTATAAAATTTACATCTTCTATATCGTATTTTTGTTTTATATTTTTAACATCACAATTACCGACTTTAGTTATTATATCTTCAGTCCAATCATTCATAGTCTCATCGATATTTTGGTATTCATTTTTAAAACAAGCTGAAATAGTATCTAAGTAGTTGTTTGATTCATCGACATATTTTAACTCTTTATAAAATTTTGCCCCATGAAAATCGTCTTTTCCTATTAAGTCATCTCTCAAAACTGTTCGGCTTACAAGGCCACTTACTGTCGAATTTAAGCAAGCACTTGGAATCAAAAAATCCTCTCTAATCCCATATACATTTGAATAACCACAAGGATCTGCTAAAACTGCAAGTGATGAATCAAATTTCATATTAAAAATCCCTTCAAGTTCATCACATGCTTTTTTAAGTTCATTTGCTATTGTGCCTTTTCCCGTCCATCCATCTATAAATTGTATTTTTGAGCTATCTTTATGTTTATTTATTATGTATTTAATTGCATTTATATCTATACCTCTGTCTCTTATTATAGAAATTGTATAATGTGGCAAGTCTAAATTATATCTTTGTTTTATATATCGTTTAGCTAATATACCAATCGGAGTACCAGCTCTAGCCAGCGAAACTAACACTACATTTTTATCATGTCTTTTTAAAATTTTCTCACTCATTACACCAATTGCAAATGCAAGTTTTTCTTTGTTTTCTTTTAATTTTGTTCTATATAAATTTAAGTATTCATCGCTTACCTGATATTCTATGGGTATCATCTCTGAGTAATGTGTGCCACTTTGTATCTTTTTTTCCCTAGTCATATTATCTTCTTCTACTATCATATCCGATATATCTTTTAATAAAAAAATCACATCGTCTTTTTTATATGTTGAAAATTCCTTCATATTATTCTCCCGTTGAATTATTTTTAATATCCCTACTTTATTTTTGTATAAACAAATCATCTAGTATATGATTTTATTTAAACATAACTATATTTAGCTCTTTTATAGAAGTATTCGAAAATACATTTATGATTTCTTTAAATTCTTTCTTTTCTTTATCTAATTCGCAAAATAAAAAGCATTTATCATAATCGTATTTATCAATATTGTATATATAATTAAATATATCTTTATTATAAAGACTATTATGTGTAAATTTGCTCTTTATTGGATAGCCCTCTTTATCAAACTCTACTATTGGACTGCGTGTTGTTGAGTGGTAGTATACATCCTTATCTTCAAATTGTTTTGCAAAAAGCATAGGTATGTACATAAATTCCTCAGTCCCCAAGAATAAAATCTTCTCATCATAATCAATACTAAATTTAAGACTTTCTTTTTTTACTGTATCTAATAAGTTCTTTTGATCTTCTTTATTTATTCCAAATCGTCCTGTATATTTTAGGTATTTTTTATTATGTTCGTATTTTTTCATATCTATATAAGTATAAGATACTTTTAAATCTTTATTTTTAAATCTAATATTATCTTTATTTTCACTGCATTTTATTATATTTTCTACTTTTTCTTCATCACATTTAAATTCAAAATCGCCAGAGAAAAGATATACAAAGTTTATTTTACAATTTACTTCTTGTTCTAATTTTTTAAATCTATCAAAAGCTTCGTCGTTCATCCAGTTTAATATAGAGCATATTGTATATCTTTTCTTAGGAAATAATTCATTTATCTTTTTTATTAAATTGATACAAGTATTTCCTGTCGTTATCTCATCATCGACTAATATTATCTCTTCTTTATCTTTTAGATATTTTAAATCCTCATAATAAAGATTGTGATTTGTCGCATGTGAATGTTCTTCTAAAAAATGCAGTGATTCTTTATTTTTAACCTTTTCTCTAGTCGTATGTATAAATTCATAATCTGCATTTATATAATTAAAAACACTATGACCTAAGGCTGTTCCTGTCTCAGCAAATGATATTACAACCCCAGAGTTTAAGTAGTCTTGCTTTTTTTCATATACTTTTACTATATCTTTACCTAGATTGTCCATATCACATGCCCTGCATGGTAAGTGTTTGCCTAAAACTTTAGATACAAATAAAAATCTTCTTTTTTTATTATTTCTAATAGCTAAATCTAGATAATTATATATATCTAAATTTAATATGTTTTCTTTTATATTTATGCTGTATTTAAAAGGCAGATTATTTTTAGAATTTCTATTTTCCTTTTGAACCAACTCTTCCTCTAATATATTTTGAATGTCTTTATCTTTAAACTTCAATAAGCTCATTATAATCTACCCCCTCGTTTAAAACACCGTATATATAAGCTAGTTTCATAATTTTTTTAGCCCATTTATAATGCGGTTTGTATTCATTCATCTTGTCCCCATTCGAACTTTTTTTAACTCCAATTTCTGAATAATAATTTTCTATTATATCTTTTGCATCCATATAATCTTCATAACTAATAGTAGATAATGCTTGTACTATTTCTATTTGTTTTGGATGTATAACTGTTTTGCCGACAAATCCATGATATCTATCTAGTTTTATCTCTTTTATATAAAGCTCCCTTATTTTTTCATCATCCATATTGAATAACTCGCTTACACCAGCACTTATAGGTATATCTAATTCATCTCGATTTAGATAATTTATTACATCTTCAATAAATGAAGTTCCTATTAAGTTATCATATATACAAAACTCTCTCTTACGTCTAATACCATACATTCCCAATACATCAGTAAGTCCTATCCTTATTCCCAAAACGCGCTCTTTATGATTTAATATGCTGCTGTACATCTCTCTAAAATACTCTTCTTTTATTTCTTTATATATAAAATAACTTGATTCTATTATAGGTATAATGTACAAATTATCTAGTCCAAAACTATTTAGTATTCCCACAAATGCCTTTAATAAAACTCCATTTGCCTTTGGTATTATTATTCCAGTTATAAATTCTTTATTTTTTATAAGTATATTTTTTATTTTTTTAAGTTGATCTATATTTTTTACTCTTATAAATATAAGTGGTAACTTGTCTAATTTACAAAAAACTTGTTTTGATAAATCATCCAAAACAAGTTCTAAACTTTCTATAGCTTCTTTTTCCCCAAACTCTCCTATTGCATCTTCTAAGCAAATTGCAAGTGGTTTTGCCTCTTTTTCTTGATTTACCACATTTTTATAAATTTGATTGTATTTATTTGCTGGAACATATAAAAAAGCTCCCAAAGCATACTTCAATATATCTTTATTGCTATTTTTATCAAACTCTTGAGGCTTTTTATAAAATATACGCTCTAATTTCTCTTTTTCTATATAATTAAAAT